>Ga0209628_10001926_pt1 | contig 13820 bp, 11 predicted proteins | sample TergutCu122P4_FD_187285 | JGI IMG/M metagenome (GOLD analysis project Ga0209628, IMG submission 187285) | Cubitermes ugandensis P4 segment gut microbial communities from Kakamega Forest, Kenya - Cu122 P4 (SPAdes) (version 2) | ecosystem: Host-associated > Arthropoda: Insects > Digestive system...
TCTTATGGTCTTATGGTCTTATGGTCTTATGGTCTTATGGTCTTATGGTCTTATGGTCTTACAGTCTTATGGTCTTATGGTCTTATGGTCTTATGGTCTTATGGTCTTATGGTCTTATGGTCTTATGGTCTTATGGCCTTATGGTCTTACCAAAACCACCCTAAATCCTACATCAAAACTTCGGTTGCTCGGAGAAGTGCAGTGCCGAAACGACACACGGCATTGCTGCGGCTTGCAATTCCAACTGCCGCCACGCAAAACACGCCCAGTACCTGTATCCGGTCCTTTGGGATTAACAGATGGACTGTTGTAATAATAAAGGTCATTATACCAATCCTGACACCACTCATACACATTGCCACACATATCGAAAATTCCTAACTCATTCTCTTTTTTTCGGCATGTTTTATGGGTGTTTCCATTGCTATTACTCTCATACCAAGCCACTTCATCAATATTATTACTTCCACTGAACATAAAACTTTCGCTTTTGTTTCCGCCGCGGGCGGCGTACTCCCATTGCGCTTCTGTGGGTATAGTAAATTTTGCCCCTTTCTGCAATTGTTTGGATAACAATGTATTGAGTTTTGTGCAAAAATCAACACATTCGCCATAGTTCACATAATACATGGGATACTCTTCCCCTTCGCCATTTAACGATTTTATTTTAAGAAAATTTACTTGAAAATGGATAGAATATCCCATAACGGCAGCCCATAGTTTTTGTGTAATTTGTTGTTTCCCAATATAGAAATCTGATAGTTCAACGTTATGCGTGTGTTTTTCATCGCCAAAACAACCGGATTGTTCTGAGGTACAACCCATTACAAAAGAACCGCCTTCCACGAAAATCATCTCAAAAGTAACATCCTTCACTTTAAAAGTAAGAATCTTTTCTTTTTCTTGCCCGAAAACAGTAAAAGAGAGAAAAAAGAGACCGAGAATAAAAAGTGAGACTTTTTCTTTTGAAGCATTCATCATGCAGGCTTTTTTTTATTTTTGCAAAAATATTAAAATAAACACAAGAATTACCTTTTTAAGGATATTAAATGCTAAATAAAACGATGAGATTCCTCACTGCGTTCGGAATGACAATTTGCTTAAGTATCGCTTTTGTGGCGTGCACAACCCCAACTACATCCGACAAAGCGATATTCCGGTACAATGAAGCTGTTGGGATTCAATCGCTTGACCCCGCTTACGCTTCGGGGCAGGCGGCAACTTGGGTGTGCAATATGTTGTACAACGGATTGGTGGACTTGGATGATTCGCTGCATGTTGTCCCCATGATTGCCAAACACTGGACTATTAGTCCCGATGGCAAAACCTATACCTTCTATCTTCGCGATGATGTTTATTTTCAGAATACTGATTTTTTTTATTTTGATAAACCTCCGAAAATTACGGCTGCTGACTTTGTATATAGTTTCAACCGTATCGTAAGCCCCGAAGTTGCCTCGCCGGGTGCCTGGATTTTTCAGAAAGTTGCTAAAAACGACCTCGGAAAATATGCTTTTTTTGCGCTGAATGACACTGTTTTTCAGATTGTTTTGTCAGAACCCTTTCCGCCGTTTTTAGGAATCCTTGCCATGAAGTATGCGTCTGTCGTTCCGCAAGAAGTGGCTACCAAATATGGAAAGGATTTTAGAAAATTTCCGGTGGGTACCGGTCCATTTCAGTTTCAATTGTGGGAAGAGGGAATTAAGTTGGTATTGCGCAAAAATGAAATCTACTTTGAAAAAGATGAAAACAACAATTCGCTGCCCTATTTAGATGCAGTTGCCATCTCTTTTATTATTGATAAACAGGTGGCATTCATGGAGTTTATGAAAGGAAATTTAGATTTTATGTCGGGAATTGAAGCCTGTTATAAAGATGCGCTGTTAACCCAAGAAGGAACTTTACAAAAAGAGTATGAGAATAAAATTACGATGCAAACCGGTCCGTACCTCAATACCGAATATTTGGGGTTTTTATTGAAAGAAAAAGAGAACAATCCATTGTTAATAAAAGAGATACGGCAAGCCATCAATTATGGTTTTGATAGAGAAAAGATGATAAAATATTTGCGCAACAATATGGGCTATGCCGGCACAAGTGGTTTTGTGCCAATGGGAATGGCTTCGTTTAATCCCGAAAAAATCAAGGGATATCACTACAACCCGCAAAAAGCGTTGGATTTGTTGCAAAAAGCGGGCTATCCCAATGGAGAAGGGTTGCCCGAAATTCCGCTTTCCGTTTCGGCAAGTTATTTAGATTTGTGCCAATATATCCAACATGAGCTAAATAAAATTGGAATTCGGATATCTTTGGAGGTGCAGCAAGCGGCGCAACAACGCCAAATGATGCGCAACTACCAACTCCCGTTCTTTAGAGGTTCCTGGATTTGCGACTACCCCGATGCAGAAAACTATTTGTCGCTTTTTTATTCAAAAAACTTGCAACCCGCAGGCTCCAACTACACCCATTATGTTAATCCTGCTTTTGATAAACTTTTTGAAAAATCGCAAACCATTACGGATGAGATATTAAGAAATAAATATTATACAATCTTGGATTCAATGTTAATGGAAGATGCGCCGGTGGTGGTGCTTTTTTACGATAAAAAAGTTCGTTTTACACAAAAATGTATTAAAGGGTTGGATAATTCTCCCACGAATCTGTTGAACTTGAAGCGTGTTATAATCTCTCGCTAAGCCGCACAGAGTTCTTACTATCTTACTATCTTACTATCTTACGGTCTTACGGTCTTACGGTCTCTTTTGCCCGCTCAATCCGCTCAATCGTCTCCACCACTCCAATAAAATCAATAATCTCAAACAAATCAGGTCCTTTGGCATCGCCCACTAAGGCGAGCCGCAGGCAGTTCATAATCTGTCCCATATTGAGTTGATTTTCTTGAATAAACGCAATTACTTTGTTGTGGGCTACTGTTTTATCAAAAGGAAAAACGCAAGTAAGAATATCGCTAATTTGTTTCAAATGTTCCGGTGTGTCTTCCTTCCAACGTTTTTTAACCACTTCAGGATTATAGTTATCGGGTGGCTGAAACAGAAACGCGCTTTGATTCCAAAAATCGTTCGTAAAATAAACGCGCTCTTTTACTAGGGCTACTGCCCGCTCTATTCTTTCTATGGGCGACTGAATATTTTTTTTAGCTAACTGTTGCGCAAACACAGATGCCAATTCTTTATCGGTTTTTTTCTGTATGTAGTAATGATTAAACCACTTGGCTTTGTCTAAATCGAATTTTGCGCCCGATTTGCTCACTTTTTCCAACGAAAAACGGGCAATAAGTTGCTCCATATTCATCACTTCTTCTTCTGTTCCGGGGTTCCAGCCTAACAGTGCCAAGAAGTTATTCACTGCTTCGGGCAAATAGCCGCTTTCACGATAGCCGGTAGCTATTTCCCCTGTTTCCGGATCTTTCCATTGTAGCGGAAAAACAGGAAATCCGAGTCTATCGCCATCCCGTTTGCTCAATTTTCCGTTTCCGTCCGGTTTGAGCAGTAAAGGTAAATGCGCAAATTGGGGCGGTTGCCATCCAAAAGCCTGATAGAGCATAACATGTAAAGGTGCAGAAGGTAGCCACTCTTCCCCACGAATAACATGCGTAATCTCCATTAAATGGTCGTCCACTACATTGGCTAAATGGTAAGTGGGCAAGCCATCCGATTTAAAAAGTACCTTATCATCCAATAGTTGCGCGTTAATTTTTACTTCCCCTCTGATGAGGTCTTGAATCAAAATTTCCGTATTTTCAGGATATTTAAAACGAACCACATAGTTGCCTTGCAGTTTTGCTTCTGTTTCTTCATTATTCAATGTTAATGAATTACACATCGTTTTTCGTGTATTCACATCATACTGAAATATTTTCTTTTCTGCTTCAGCTTCCTTGCGTTTCGCTTCCAAATCTTCGGGAGTATCGAAAGCATAATATGCCCAACCTTTTTCAATCAATTCATCTGCATATTTTTTATAGATGTGCATTCGTTCCGATTGTTTGTAGGGGGTGTGTTTTCCGCCCACATGTACGCCTTCATCAAAAGTAATTTCGAGCCATTTAAATGCTTCGATAATATATTCTTCGGCGCCGGGCACAAAGCGTGTTTGGTCTGTATCTTCAATACGAAGCAACAAACTTCCGCCATGTTGTTTAGCAAATAGATAATTGTATAAACAGGTTCGCACTCCTCCAATATGGAGCGGACCTGTGGGGCTGGGGGCAAAACGTACTCGAACCATATTATTTAATTAGGGTTTATACTCTGTCCAAGGTCTGAATCCTAAACGATAGGTTTTATATCCCATGATTAATGTATCCTGCGAGGCAGCATCAGATGTAAAAGTTCTGACTGGCGTTTTTGCTTGGGAAGAAAAGAATCCAAAAGCCAGCCCCTCTGAAGAAGTCAAATTAGTATATATAGTATTGATTTGTATAAAACTGGAAGTGGGTTGGTTGGAAAGTAAATATTTAATCACACTTTCGCCTGCTGCCCAGCCTTCAACCTCAATACAGGAACCATTTGAAGGCTTCCCATCTTCACCCAGGTAGCCCATATATCGTGTTACGTCAGGATTAGGTTTAACTTGTTTGGCAATATCGTCATAAAAAGTTTTGCTGAATTCTTTTAGGAAATATCCGCTTGGAGTAAGATTCCACTTTTCACCTACAGTTGGACAAATATTTTTAACGATTTTATGATTTGTTACTTCTTTAGTATTATTATTTACTTCAAAATAAAGAAAATTTACATGAAATTCATAATCCTCAGCATGTTCGGCAGCATAAAAAGTAACGGAAGCTTTTCCGTTTAACATACTCGTAGGGGACAATTTATATACTTCGAAATGATTACCATCTGTGCCATTTCCCAGTATAGGGGTGATTCCTTCTGTAATTTTTCCGGTAATATTATGTTTGATTACAATCTTATATGAATAATTTTTTGATAATGTTTCTTTTGTACGGTAAATAATACTTTTATCACCGGAATAAAAAAAGCCGGGTTCTCTTCCATCAGGGAATTCTTTTTCCGGTATATTTTTTATATACAATGGTTCCAATGGGATATCTTTACGAGGGGTGCGTTTTTCTTTGTTAAATTCTTGCAAGACAACAGTTATTAAACTGGTTTGAGTTTTGTGATCGTAATAATAAATACTGTCCGGGTTTTGAGCATCCACAAAAACACCCCCTTTTTTATGAGATTGAAAACCTTTATAAATTTTAACATAATGAATGGAATCTTCATAATTTAGAATTCCATATACAATTGTAATATCTTTATAAGGTCCATTCAAGTCAAAATCGGGTTTACAGGCAGTAAAGCAAAAAACCAAACAAATTCCGAATAGTAAGTAGGTGGGTTTCATATAAATTTTGTTTAAGTTTGTAGTAATTCGTAATTCGTAATTGTTTAATTACCATTTCATTGCATCGGGGTCTCGAATCCATTTTGGGCCGATTCTGTTTCCTTCTCTATCATAACTTATATTTTCGGTATATTTCTCGTTAATAGAATAGATTAATCTAAATGTCAGTGAATTATGAAATGGCCAGCGTTTTGTTGGCGCAGTTGCATTTGGACTACCGGAATAGAATTTACGTACTTTTCCAAATGGTGCCAATGAATATTGAAATCGAAAATTGAGTTTCAACCCCTTATAAATCGGAATTTTTACATCTCCGATAATACTCCAGTCGTTTTTATTGTATCTTCCTGAATTAACCGTTGTATTCAATCGTCTCGCGCCTCTTATGGTATCATTTCTTGTATAATCGTGTTCTATTTCTTTAATATAAACTAATCTTGCCCACGCTATTCCAACCCCAATACTAATTTTTGAACGGGGGTCGTCGTAGTGAAAAATGAGTGGAATTTCAAGGTAATCTGTGCGTAATTTATAGAAGAATTTTGTATCGTATTTAGAGTATCTTGTATCGATAAGTAATGTGTCGTCAAGAGCGCGTAATGCACCTCCGGGGGCAGGGTATTTTTTTGCCGCTCCTTTTTGAGAATATAGTAGTTCCATGGTTACAGAAAACCGTTGTTTTTTATCAATCATTAATTTTACGAAGGGTCCTCCGTTAAATCCTACTTTATGATAGCCAAAAACTTGGTCTCCATCTACTTGAGTAAGATTTATTCCGGCAGTAATTCCACCAATAAAGCGCTGGGCAGAGGTGGAAGGGAGAAAGAAGAAAAGCAAAATGCTAGAAAAGCAGAAAAGCAGAAAATTCTTACGGTTTTGCGCTCTTACGGTCTTACGGTCTATAAAAGGGCGGGGTGGTTTATATATATGTTTATTCATTATGTTAAGGGATTACAATAGGAAAAATGTGATTAAACTCCATTCGATACGGTTCCCCTATTATATTCGTAAGGAAATCAACATATTGGTCGGAGAATTGAAATTCGTTATGATCATAATAAAGGTTTGGCAAGGGAAAGTTTCCAATATTTCCCATTTCAATGGCGTCTGTGTGAAACTCTTCTAATTCGCAATAGGGAACAATTTCGCGCATTACCGGCATTTTTCCGTAATCTTCTCTTAACAGAAGATCTACTACTTTATCTGCTAATGTTGAGGTTAGCCTTCTATCATATTCATAACATTTACCGGAGCGTGGGATATAGCCCGAAATTTGTCCACGTGCTTCAATGCCTAACTTTTTATTGATTTCGGAAGCAATTACGCCGCTCACTCCGCCGAAACGCGGATGTCCGTATTCATCTAATTCGGAACTGGCATATACCATTTCAATTTCCTCTTTTTCATTGTTATACCAACGCACGCCTTCCGAAACGGCGATAATTAAACTGTGTTTCGGATTTTTCATATAATTTTCTTTCACTTTTTCAAAGAAGAAATCTTTTCGTTCTTTGGTAACCACAACTTCGGGAATGAGTGCCATTTGCGCTCCGCCGAACATGGCGGTTCCGGTGAGCCAGCCGGCGTCACGCCCCATCACTTCCAAGACCATAATACGTTGATGCGATTCGTTTGTAGTATGCAGTTTGGCGGTCATTTTTTTGATTTGCATCGCCCCAGAAGCAAATCCGGGACAAAGCACCACCTCGTGTTGTTTGCCTTGATAATGGTGCATCGTACGGGTTCTCAAGTCATTATCAATAGTTTTAGGAAACCCGATAACAGGGATACCGTAAGTTTCGTACATACGTTTGGCTGCTCCGTTTGTGTCGTCTCCGCCAATCGTTACAAGAACATCAATTTTGTAGCGTTCAATATTGCGAAGAATCTGTGTTGAGCGGTCTTCTTTGTTTTTCTTGCTTGGGAATGGATTGGTTCTGCTTGATAACAATCCGGTTCCCCCGTAAATTCCGTTATAAGGGATATTCGTTAAATCCACAATATCGCCCTCGCCAAGCAAACCTTTCCAGCCGCGAAGTACGCCATATACTTTAAAACCTAACATGGAAGCACGGTTTCTAACGGCTTCAATACTTGAATTAATTGCGGGCGTATCGCCTCCCCCAGACAAAATTGCTAATGTTTTTCCGGCAAAAAGTTTTTCTTTTTTCATAGACATTTATAATTTTTATCAAATAATTTGCAAATATAGAAATTTCTTTTTATGATGTAAAATGTAGTCTTTTATAAAACGACCATTCCTATTTATAAGGCTCTTTTCGGAGTAGATTTATAAGATATTCTCCATAACCGCTTTTCAGAAGGGGTTGTGCAATTTTTTCCAATTGTTCGGCAGTGATAAATCCTTTGCGGTATGCAATTTCTTCTATACAGCCAATTTTTAGCCCTTGCCTATCTTCGATCACTTGAACAAATTGTGTAGCATCAATCAACGATTTAAAAGTTCCGGTATCTAACCAGGCTGTGCCTCTACTCATTTTGCATACTTTCAATTTATGATGTTCTAAATAATAACGATTTACGTCTGTAATTTCATACTCTCCGCGGGCACTGGGTATCATGTTTTTTGCCACTTCTACTACTGAATTGTCGTAAAAATATAGCCCCGGCACCGCATAATTGGATTTTGGATTTTTCGGTTTTTCTTCAATGCTAATTGCGTTCATATTTTCGTCAAACTCCACTACGCCATATCGTTCCGGATCTGAAACGTGATAGGCAAACACAATCCCCCCTTCGGGATGGTTATTTTGCGCCAAATTTTCTTCAAAATCAGCACCATAGAAAATATTGTCCCCCAAAATCAAAGAAACTTTATCCTGCCCAATAAAATCTTCGCCCAACACAAAAGCTTGTGCCAATCCGTTGGGAATATGTTGCACCTTGTATTCAAACCTGCACCCCAAGCGCGTTCCATCGCCCAACAAATGTCCAAAATTTGGCAAATCTGTTGGGGTAGAAATAATTAACATTTCTTGAATCCCTGCCTGCATGAGTGTTGAGATAGGATAATATATCATCGGCTTGTCATAAATGGGCATTAATTGCTTGCTCATTGCCAATGTAATGGGATGTAGGCGGGTGCCGGCGCCTCCGGCTAAAACGATTCCTTTCATATATTTTAAGTTTAAAGGTTCAAAAATTTAAAGCTAAAGGTTGGAATGAATTTTTTAAACTTTGAACTTTGACCCTTTTTTTCGCTTGCAAAAATATTTTATTTCTATCATATTCAGAAAACGAAAAAAAAATACTTTTGCAAAGTTTTATTTTAAAAATCATTTTTATGAAAAAAATTACATTATTATTTTTAATTATCTTATTTTCTGTAACTTCTTACATCCATGCTCAAAAAACTTTTGCCGGAGAAATTCGCTTTGAAACTAAAATTGAAGGCACGGATGACCCTAATCTCTTAGCAAGTATTGAAAAATTGGTTCAAACTGTTACCATTCTTGGAAATAAATCCAAAACCATTCTTAAAGACGAAATGGCTTCTTTAACTCAAATTTGGGATGGAGATAAAGAGACTGCTTCAAAAATTTTTGAGATAACAGGTATGGGGAAATATTATAAAAAATGGAATAAAGATGAACTGAAAGAAAAATCAAAATTTAATGATTATAGTTATACTTACGAGGAAGATTATAAAACTATTTGCGATTACAAATGCCAGAAAGTAATCGTTATGGTTACCAATATGGAGGATGATTCTCAAAAAGAGATTATGTTATATGTTACCAAAGAGATTGGTTCATCCAAATTGAACGGAAATCAATTTATTGGTTTAGAAGGGTATCCACTGATGTCATCCGTCATGTATGAGGAGTATTGCGAGGGATGCACAATTGTTACACAAGCAACAAAAATTACCCCGAAAAAAATTAAGGATGTTGATTTTCTTCTTCCGGATGATGGGATAAAATTAGAAGATATAGATGATCCCGAATTAAAAGAATTTTTAGAACAACAAGTATTCGGAGATAAATAACGATTATACAAAAAATTCTGAAAGTCGCTTCATCTCAGGCGCAACAGGAATATCTTCATACAAAACATTGTAAATCGCTTCAACAATCGGTATATTTGCTTGCTCTTTTTTGTTAATTTCATGCACACATCTTGCCGCATAATACCCTTCTGCTACCATTTTCATTTCTAACAAGGTTACTTTCACAGATAAGCCGTGTCCTATCATATTGCCAAACATTCTGTTTCGACTGTATCTCGAGTAGGCTGTAACCAATAGATCACCCAAATACACCGAGTCTGTCATTTGTCGAATTTCTTTAGAATACATTTGATTTACAAAACGTTTCATCTCTTTCAAACAATTGGAAACGTAACAGGCAATAAAATTATCGCCATAACCCAACCCCGAATAGATACCGGCACCTAAAGCATAAATATTTTTCAAAACCACAGCCAATTCTACACCCATAATATCATTGGATATCGAAGTTCTTACATAACGGTTCGTAAAAAAACGCGACACGGTTTCAGCCAGTTCTAAACTTGTAGAAGCTGAGGTTAGGAAAGATAATTTTTCCTGACTTATTTCTTCTGCATGGGAAGGTCCGCTAACTACCGCCATATTTCCGGAAGGGATTGAAAATTGTGAGCGAAGATATTCGGTTACCACTTGCATGCTTTCAGGCACAATTCCTTTTACTGCAATAATAATTTTTTTTCGATTCAGTTTGCTTTTTTGTAAAGGTTCTAGCGTTTTATGTAAAAATGCCGAGGGAGAAACGATAACAATATAATCTGCTTTTGCTACTGCCTGGCGAATATCTTGAGTTACTTTAACTTCTTTAGGATTAATGAAGACAGAACTTAAATACAAAGGATTATGTCCATATTTAGTTACCCCTTCCACAATTTCCTCTTCCCGCACCCACCAGTGAATGTGTTCTAAATTTGTGGATAATATTTTGATGATGGCAGTTGCCCACGTTCCTCCACCAATTACCGCTACACGATAGCGCATACGTGATTTCTTTTTCCGTAAAGGAATAAATTGATTTTCAAATTGTTCAATCTCAAATGAGGTCATGTGATGAGTTTTTTTTAAGATGGCAAATGTAATTAATATTTTTTAACACTCAGAATTTCTGATAAAAAAAATAATTTTTATCAGAAGAAGTAGTCTTTTTTTCTAAAAACCTATTCAAAACTATTTTACCTTCACAACATAATAGTTCTTTTTTCCTCTTTGAACTAAAATATATTTTTCATTTAAAATAGAAGAGCGGTTTATCATGTAAGTCTCCGTTATTTTCTCTTTATTGATAGAAACTCCGTTCTCTTTCAATGTTCTACGTACTTCTCCTTTCGAGGGGAATATTTGCGTTACATCGGTTAAAAAATCTACAATATTTATAGTATTTTCAATCCGGGATTTTTCAATTTCTACTTGTGGAACGCCATCAAAAACAGATAGGAAAGTTTTTTCGGGGAGTGTAGCCAGAGATTCTGCTGTTCCTTTTCCGAATAAAATTTCAGAGGCAGCCACTGCAGCATGGTATTCTTCTTTAGAATGCACCCGGCATGTTAAATCCTCTGCCAATGCTTTTTGCAAAATACGCAAATGAGGCATCTCTTCGTGTTCTTTTTCAAGTTTTTCAATTTCGGTTTTCTTTAATAACGTAAAAATGCGGATATACTTTTTGGAGTCCTCATCGGAGCAGTTGAGCCAAAATTGATAAAACTGATAAGGTGAAGTTTTTTCAGGGTTTAACCAAATATTTCCCTTTTCGGTTTTTCCGAACTTTCCGCCATCGGCTTTGGTAATCAGCGGACAAACCAGTGCAAATGCTTCGCCTCCGGTTTTTCTGCGAATCAGTTCCGTGCCGGTGGTAATGTTGCCCCATTGGTCACTGCCGCCCATTTGCAATTTACATCCATAAGTTTGGTACAAATACAGAAAATCGTATCCTTGAACTAATTGGTAGGTAAATTCTGTAAACGACATTCCTTCGCCTTCACCGGACAAGCGTTTTTTTACAGAATCCTTTGCCATCATGTAATTTACAGTGAGGTGTTTTCCAATATCGCGAATAAAATCAAGAAACGAGTATTTACTCATCCAATCATAATTATTTACTAATATTGCTGCATTGGGTACCGGGTCATCAAAGTTCAAAAATTTACTAAGTTGTTTTTTTATTTCTTCCTGATTTTTTCGTAAGGTATCCAAATCCAATAAATTACGTTCTTGTGATTTCCCGGATGGGTCGCCAATCATGCCGGTGGCACCGCCCAACAATGCAATCGGTTTGTGTCCGCAAAGTTGAAAATGTTTCAACATCATTATACTTACCAAGTGACCAATGTGCAAAGAATCGGCGGTAGGATCAATGCCTACGTAAGCCAATGTCATCTCTTTTTGCAATTGCTCTTCTGTACCGGGCATAGAATCGTGTAACATGCCACGCCATTTTAATACTTCAACAAAATTCATTCTTTTTTACTTTTTAATTGTTCTTTTTCTGCTTCTCTTCTTTCATAATCTTCTAAAAACTTCGGGATCATTTTTTTCGAAATATTTCTATTGAGAATAATCTCTTTATTCTGATTGATGATGTAGAATTGTGGATAGGTAGTAATATGAAAAACTTTAGTCCAATCTACGTTACCGATATTTCCCCCTACATTGATCCATTGATATCCGTTATCAAGAATATATTTTTTCCATCCTGCTATATCATCTGTATGATTTACTGCATATACGTCAAAATTTAGTTGTTTAATATTATCTAAAGAATCATAAACCATTTTTAACTCTTTGGATTCTTTCTTACAAATAGAGCAGGTATGTTCATAAAACCATAAAATTCTGTATTTTTTTGGCATATTATAAGAGGAATAGAATACTTTCTGTGAAGTATCTGCCAAAACCAATTCGATCGTTTTTTTACCAATCAATACAGATTCAAAATCTTCAACACGCATTTTATACTGCTTAATTAAATCTTCATCCATCCAGGTGCATTTTCCTGCTATGGGATTATTTTTAGCAAAATGTACAAAAACGGCATCGTATCCAATCCGATTTGGATGTTCAAATTCTTTGGTTAAATATTCCACTAAAAAACGATACATTAAACTATCAGGATAAGCTTTATCCAGCATTAAATCAATATATTTATTTAAGGTATCCACCTCTTGATAATAAAGTACCTTTTTAAAATAATTATTCAATCTGGGTTCAAATGAAGGTAAATGAAGAAATCTTCTATCTGCTAAATCAAAATTGTCCCAATAATGGGTTCTGAAGTAACAGGCTTGAAAAGTAGAATCGATAGAGCCATCTTCCAAAACCGGCGGGTCAGGAATTTTTATTTCCTGATATGATTTTTGCATTTTTGAAAACAAAAATGTGGGATTGATTTCAATAAATTCAAGAATAAATTGCTCCATTTCTTTGTGTTTTTTTATTATTTTTTCCGTATAATGCTCCACACTGTCCAAATTCCTTGTTTCTTCAAATTCTTTTCTTTTATTTCCCCATTCTGAAATATTTTTATGAGCATCCGTGCTTCTCTGTTGAAAACGCAACATCTCTGCATTCTCAGGCGAACCCATTACAGAAAAATTCATTATATTTCCTGTTGTATCCATATTATAGGTAAACTTTTGACTTCCATTCATGATGAAGTTCAACATTGGTCTCTTCTGATCGGAAACCAAGGTGTACATTCCTTCATCATACTTTTTGTTACCTTCAAAAACAAAAAAACCTTTACCGTCATTCAATGCGGAATCCCGCAATAGATACTTGTCTCTAAATAGAATGGTTAGCAGCATTTGTTTATTTTCGCAATCTTTAATGTGAAAAACAATTTTATGTTCCGGTTCTTTTAGTTTGTTTTTTTGTGCAAAAAGAGGCAGAAAGCAAAAGACTGAAAGCAGAAAGTAGCAGAGGGTTTTCATATGAGTTTAAAGATTAAGATTCAATTTTCAATATTTTTTGTTATTTACAAAAATTAACTTTATTTAACCGGCAAAAATACAGGAAAAAAAACATTAAAAAACCAAATTTATTGTTTTATAAACTTTCCAATACGATTATCCTCAAACCTCTCACCACTTACCTCTTCTTTGCAAATCCCGTACAACGCACACAAAATGTTTTTCGCAAACACCACGCCCCGACCGGTATTCGTTTCTACATAATTGGATAGATCATTCCGTTCGTTTTCAGATAATGTGTAAATGCTATTTCGTTCATTTTCTAATTGTTGTAACCAATTTATGTAAATTTCCAAACTTTTTAATTCCTCTTTTTGTTCTTCAGTTAGTTTAAATTTATCATACATTTGGGTTAATGTTGCCCATGCTTCCGTGTAATTATTTTCGGCTAAATAGGTTTCGGTAATGGAAAGATTGTCGGTGTAGTTGTTGCGGTAAGAGAAGAGGTC
>Ga0209628_10001927_pt1 | contig 13817 bp, 12 predicted proteins | sample TergutCu122P4_FD_187285 | JGI IMG/M metagenome (GOLD analysis project Ga0209628, IMG submission 187285) | Cubitermes ugandensis P4 segment gut microbial communities from Kakamega Forest, Kenya - Cu122 P4 (SPAdes) (version 2) | ecosystem: Host-associated > Arthropoda: Insects > Digestive system...
TCCGTCAGCGGCTGGCCCGTATGGAGGACACGTCACCGGACGCCCTGCTGTTCTCGTCCCGGAACGGCACTCCGCTGACGATGAACAACGTCCGCCGTCAGTTGCGACACGTGCTGGACCTAGCGGGGATCGAGGGCGTGACGCCCCACAGCTTCCGGCGCACCGTTGCGACGGCGATCAACGACAGTGCCGACCTTGAGTTGGCCGCCGAGTTGCTCGGCCACACGGACAGCCGGATCACGATCCAGCACTACATCAGGCGCTCCGAGATGGTCAACCCCCGCACCGCCGACCTACCGGAACACGCCTTCGCACTTGATCTGTGAAAAGGGGGTGTGCCCTGCGTGACGGGAGAACCAGACATGAGGTGGATCCCGACACGGTGGTGGCAAACTGCCCCCACCGTTGAGGCTTCCGAGACGGTGGCGCAAACTTTGCACCACCGTAGTGCGCTCGTCAACGGCCACGGAGTGAACCATGGTTCCGCCGATTTGGCGGAACCGGTCCGGTGGCCTCTCCAGTTGGGCGATCCAGGGTCGGTGCCGGAAGTTTTCCGGCACCGGTGGCTTGGTCGTCATGGTTCCGGCAATAGGCCGGAACCATTGATCCCCTCATGGCCTCGGCCAACTGCCGATGCCATCATCGACCACCCGGTCAACCGCTTCAGACGCGAACGCGCAAACGTACCAGGTGCGCTAGCGGAAAGCAAATGGCACTGACGAAGGACACTCTGCAGCGCATCCTGGGCGAACCGGCCACGATCCAGGCATCAGATGACTGACCCGGCTACCTTGGCGTCACGGGCAGCTTGCGCCGCCTCGAAGAATTGCCGCACGCCGTCCACGTACGACTCGACGAAGTCGCGCTGCTCGTCATCGGCGAAGCGGCCGAACGTCTCGGGATCGTACGCGTCCCACCACCCGGACTCGCTACGCACGATTCGGGTGACCTCGCGCAGAGTACGGCGCGCCTGGGCGTCCGGCTCCGCTCGTGGTTCAGGCGAGCGCAGACGATCGACACTGGCGATAGCCTGGCGGGCGGCACGTAGCGCCTTGGTCGTGGACGGTTCACGACGTACCAGGTCGGCGCCCTCGGCGGCGGCCGCTCGCGCGGCATCTGGCACGTCTGGATCACTGGCGAACCGGTCCAGACCCGCGAGCATCCGGTGCAACATCACGCGCTCCCAGCGCGGATTGACCCTTCCGTCCCGGTCCACTTCGACCAGCGCCCGCTGAGCATCGTCCCGTACGAACGCGTCTTCCCGTTCGTCGGCGGCGATGCGCTGCAGGTCGCGAACCTGACTGAGCCGGTTGTACGACATGGTGCCCGTCACAGCCCGAGCGGCCTGAGCCCGCGTCGACCCATGAGACGGGCGTGCGGATTCGGCATCACCGGCGTCGTCCCCGCTGTGTCCGCCGAATCGGGTTGCCTCCTGCCGCAGCCGAGCCTGGACGGCGTAGAGCTTCTCGTACTCGGCGTACAACTCAGCCTGCTCGGTCGGAGTAAACGGCTTGCGCAAGGTTTCGTCGTCATACAGCGCTGTCAGGCGCATCGCCTCCGACACCTTGTCGGGAATCCACACCGGCACAGTCGTCCACCCGAGTCGGATCGCCGCCGCCAGACGCCGCCGACCACAGAGAAGGTGGCCGCCCCCCATGACGACCAACGGCGTCAACAGGCCGAGTCGTCGCATTGAGTCGGCCAGGGTGTCGATGTCCCCGAAGTCGCGCCGATAGGGATGACCTGACTGATCGGGTACTCCGCCTCGTAGTGTCCGTCGTCCATGCTGTTCCTTCCGTGATGATGACTGACATACAGAAGGTGCGCGGGACTTCCCAACCATCGCCGCCGACGGGGGCCGGATGGCGGCACTCGTATTCCCTGGAATTCCCAGATCATCCCGAACGTTCCCTGCCTCACACCCAGCATCGTCCTCAACCCCAGTGGCGAAATAGCATGAAAACAGGAAACAGAAGAGGAGGGATGCCCAATGAGCGTGAGTGATCCTTGCATGTGCGGGCATCGGCGCGACCAGCACGTTGATGGGGGTCCATGCCTGCCGACAATGCCTGAGAGAACACTCGCCTGGACGCATGCCGTGTCGGAGGTTCGAGTTGGACGAAGAACGCCAGCGAGAACTCGTGTGCGAGTACGCAAGGCAGTTGCTGCGCGAGCCCCAGGCCACGCCGACCAGCGCTGAAGTGGAGTACGAGTGACGGACGGCGGAGACGTGTCCCGGACGTCAACCCGACGCGTCCATGCACCTGCTCGAAGACCTCATCATGAAGCCCACACGATGACGCATGACTGGAGCGGCCATCATGCGTGGCCTCATGCCGGAATGAGGGTCGCTTCGAGCACGTCGCGGGCGGCCTCGGAGCGCGTCTGGTGGGTCGCGGCCCGACGCCGATCGAGCGCGGCGACCAGTTCGGGCGTCACCCGGATCGGCAGGACGACGCTCTGCGCTGCTGGGCCAAGACGCGGGCGTCCCCGGCGCTTCAGTTCGGCCACGTCGTAGCCTCGCTCCGCTTCGTCTGCGTACTTCTGGATGGCGGCGAGTTCTGCCGCATCGTACTGGCTGTCGGTCATCATGGCTCCTTTCATGGCAATAGATCGAGATATTGTGTTCTGGCTGGCATGGCGTGGATGATCGTCTGGGTTCCCCTACGAGTAGTCATGACCACGAGTTCGAGGAGCCGGGCGCGGGTGTCGAAGCCGAGACGCAACTCGCGTGGCGGGTCATCGCCCAACGGGTAGGCGATGATGAACTGCTCCACCGCATAGAGGGCGTCATCGGCACTGACTCCGTGCTTCAGCGCAGACTCAGCGACATCCATGGCGATTATTGTATACGGAAATGCTGGCGCATGGTACTCCGCCTGTTCACGTCTTGAGACGGTACCCGCGCCATGGCGGGCGCTCACTTAGGCCTCAGGCTTCCCGCTCAGGCGAGTGTCACTGCTCACTCCGCTCTGCTCGGGTGTCATGCTCAGGCGCGATGCGGTGAGCGTCAGGCGATTGGAGTCGTTCGCCGTTCCGCGTCAGTGGCACGCCTAGCACCCGTCATCACGCGAGCCGAAGTTCGCCGGGTGGAACTGGCAGACGGTCTCAGCGTGGCACTGCGCCGACTCGGGGAGCAGGGTCAGGAGCCGATCGTCTCCTCTTGGGAGGCCTATCTTGAGGATGTCTCCGTCGTTCGGTCTTTCTCACCCATGGCGTACGTGAATGACCCAGCCACTGTGACTGACTTCGGAGATGTCACCCGCACCTCCCCGGCTGTCGCGTTACTTGTTGCCACAACCGAGAATGTGCGCGCAGTCACTCGCGACGTGCTGCGAGAACGGTGCGGCCACGCCGAACCGCCTAGCCTCAGCGTGTTTATCGGGGGCGGAGTTACCTGGCATCTACCATTGAAGACGTGACGCACAGAGGCTTTGGTGTTCGGCGACTACTTGCCAACCTTGGGTCTCGCCTTCGGGACGTTGACCCGGTGGTGAGAGCTACCGATCATGACATAGTAACGCGCTGGAGAGACGGCACACGTACAATTGTCCACCCGTGGGTGGTTGCCATCGGCGTTCTGGTCGGCGGTCTCTTCACCTGGCAGCTCGCCCCATTGGCGGTGCCACGCCCTGTAGTTGCCGTCGTTTCCCTGGCCGTCATGGTTCTCGGAGCCCTTGCTGCCGCATGGATGCTGCCGATGGGAACGGTTGCTCTCGAGAACATACGTCTCGTAGGTCCTGGCTATTGGGTCATCGATGGCACCAACCGCTGGTTGCCCACGGTATCGCCTGTTGTGGCCGCTGGACAATTGGACTTTGGCCTCGGCGAAGACTATTGGTTAGCTACTAAGGACAGGCGGGTCTTTCAAGAGTCTAAGAGCCCGACAGTGCCAGTGGTTCACGTTTTCGACCCGCTTCACAAGTGGCGGCGCTACGCGCCAGACATTCCGTTGCCGCAGGTGTTCAGTGCGCTGCCCGAACTGGTAGAGATTGTCTTTGAATTGCAGCAGCGTGAGGGGAGAACAGAGGCCGAGAGCGCTCGCGAGGATTGGGTGTGTCTCGCCATGCAAGAGTGCCGCGCGGAGACCATAGAGCAGATCGAGGAGTGCATCGCGCTCGGGGTGGCCCTCGGGTTTCTACTCCGAAGCGCCAAGAACAACAACCTGCAGGCAACCTGGATGGGGGTTATGTGGTCAAGGCTGGTAACCAGTCAAGGACTCGCTTCCAAACCAATGCTGTCGACCTGTCTTACAACCAGTGACCTCACTGATCTAGTGCGTGTCATGATTACCGAATTCCGCAACGCCGTTGAGAACGGCCCCCTGATCAACGCGTTGTGGCAGGGGGGGCGGCATGTCGACGAGCCAAGGGCAACACGCCCGCGTTCTACTCGAGTTCAAACTGCTTTCCAATCCGAAGGCCAAGAGTGGCGGGCCCGAACGGCAAGTGCCACGCTACATGACCGTCGAAGGCACCGATTCCGCATTCTATGTGTGCGTTGGTTTCGACGACCAAGACCTAAGCCCGGTGAACTGCCAGGAAATCGAGACAGCCTGCAGCCAGTCGTCTACTGCACGGGGATTCTCGATCATCCCCGTTTTCATCGATGCCAGGAGGCGCGTGTCGGCCTCACGTCTGTAGCCAGACCGACTTGGCATCGGGCTTGACTGTGGAGTTGGTGCTCCTGACGAGCATGAACCCCACAGTCAGTGGACTGCACGGACCGACTGACCCTTGGTTCCCTTGATCGTGCACAATCCCGGGGGCCACCCTTGAAGACACGCGCAACCAGGCGCGGTCAAGCCCCCACCATGGGCCTTGTGTCCTGGCCGCCGTACATGTCGTACAGGTCCGGGTGGGCGAGGCGCCAGCCGACGACTCCGCCCGGGACGAAGGCGACTTTTTCGTACCCTTTGGACCGGAGGAAGTACGCGCCCAGGGAGGCGTCGAAGCCAACCTGACAAATGACGATTATCTGTTTGTCCCGGGGAAGTACGCCGTAGTGGGTTCGCAACTGGGCCGACGAGGTTTCCAGTGACCGCGGCAGGGATTTGAGCATCTTCCGGTCGAGGCCGTGGCGTACGTCTACGATGACGACATCATCGTCGAACAACAGCTTCTTGTTGAGTCTGGACGGCGACAGGCTGGTCACTTCGCGCTCGGTCTGCGTCAGGTATTGTCGCAGGACTTCGAGGGTGTATTTTACGTCTGACAAGGAGGTACGGTCGGACAGACTCAGGCGCAGCGTCTGGCCGGCGGCTTCGTCGTCCAGGCCCAGGGCCTTCAGCACCGCGGAGGGTTCCCGGACCTGGGCGTTGCAGGCGGAACCGGCGGAAACACTGATTCCCTTGTAATCGAGGAATGCGATGGCCTCCTCGGATTCGCACCCTGGGAAAGTGACATTTAATGTGTTGGGCAGGCGGTCGCGTTCTTTTACGTCCGAGTTGAAGCGGGCTGCCGGCATGATGGCCCTGATCCCGGATGCCAGGCGGTTGCGCAGCCTGCTGGTGTGTCCCGCGGCCGCCAGCATGGCCGGTACGTGGCGGCACGCCTCGCCGAATCCGGCGATGTTATGTACGCTTTCCGTACCCGCCCTCAGCCCGCTTTCCTGATGCCCGCCGTGTATGAACGGGGCGAGGGGCAGGCCGGTACGGGAGTAGACGGCGCCGACACCTTTGGGGCCGTGGACCTTGTGGGCGGAGAAACTGGCGAAATCGATGCCGAGTTTGGTCATGTCGAGGGGGATCTTGCCGAGCGCCTGCACACAGTCAGACATCAGCCATGCACCGTTGTCATGGGCCAGTCTCGCGATCTTCGGGATGTCCTGGATGACGCCGGTTTCGTTGTTGGCCAGCATGACGCAGACCAGAATCGTGTGCTCATCAACCAACTCAGCCAGGTCGTCCATCTTGATGCGCCCGTAACTGTCGACGGGGCAATAACGTACAATCGTTCCGTTGTCCGCGAGGTACTTGAGCGTGTTGAGAACCGATGGGTGCTCGATCGGCGACGACACGATCACGTTGCGCCCGGCAGGGGCGTTCTCGACACAGGAAACAAGAAGGTGGTTGTTCGCCTCGCTGGCCGAGCCGGTGAACACGATCTCCTCTTCGGACGCGCCGATGACCCCGGCAACGGATGCGCGGGCGCCGTCGATGATGGCGGCGGCCTGCCCGCCGTACTCGTACTTTGAAGACGGGTTGCCGAAGCTGTTCCGCAGGGTCTTGTCGATCACCCTGCGTACCGCTGGCAAAACAGGCGTTGTGGCATTGTTGTCCAGGTAGACCCTACGCATCACCGGCCCCCCGCGCGGCCTTACGGCCGCAGCGGCTTCAGTGCCGCGTCCAGCTTGAGGAGTTCGTCGAGCTGCATTTTTAGTACGGTTGCCTGTTGTTCCGTCGGTTGGAACTTGCCGTCCTGGAAGTTCGGGAAGTTGATCTCCACGTTGCCGTGGGTCAGGACCATTCCCAGCGCGCCGACCACCGGACGCAGCGCCAGTTGCGCCCTCGTACCGCCCGAATTGCCGCCCCAGTTGACGAAACCGACCGGCTTGCGGTCCCATTCTTGCGACAGGTAGTCCAGCGCGTTCTTGATCGGGGAGGAGTAACTGAAGTTGTACTCCGGGAACGCGAACAAGAAGCAATCAGCCGCGTCGACACGCTCGCTCCAGGCGATGGATTTCGGCTGGGTGTACGACTTCATGCGCGGATGATTCGGCTCGTCCATCAACGGCAGCTGGATCTCCGCGAGGTCGGCGTAGTCCACCGTGAAACGGCCGTCGGCGGTTGCCGCCTCCCGTACCCAGTCGCCGATCGGACCCCCGATCCGCCCCTGCCGGATGCTGCCGTTGATGATCATGAGTGTTGGCATTGGTGTCTGCCTTCCGTACGAAATCGTGAAAGCGTAAGTCTAACACCGACGCGGGCCGAGAGCATGGCCAAAGTGGTGCCGATCAAGGCACTTCGGACAACTAATCTTTTCAGCAATGCGGTGAAAAATGCGGTGTGACAAGCAGGGACACCAGAACCGTCCCCGTGTCCCATGGTCCCGCCCTCGGGGCTACGAGAAGAACTGCCACATGATCATCCAGACCAGGAACAACACGGTTGCCAGTGCGGTGAAAACGGCGAATACCTTGGTTCTTGCCAAAGCGCCGGAGAAGCGTGAAAACAGCAGGACCACGCTTGCCGGGACGAACATCGCGTACCCGGCGTTGATGATGAAATGGATTGTCAGGTCCGAGTACGATGCCAGACCCAGCGCCCTGACCCCCAGCGTGATGTTGTTGGCTATTGCGACGACCAGGGCCACGACCAGCGCGCGGTTGAGGCGCTGCGCGGGTTGCGCTTTGACGCGGCGGGTGGCACGGGCGATCGTACCGATGACTGTCAGTGTGACCCCCGCAAGCGCATACACGATGGCCAGCGCCAGGATGATCCATCCGCCGTAGGCGACGACAAGATCGGACATCTTCGCTGGTAACAGATCATCCGACTGCAGGCGGATCTGCGTCACCGCACCGTTAGTCACATCGAAGTAGATGATCGCGGGAAGAGCGTCACCGTTCTCGTCCAGGGTGACAAAGGCGTACGGGGCGACCTGCTTGAAATCCGTACCGTTCAGCGTCAAAGTGTTGGCGTCCTTGGCCGTGAACACAAAGAAAGTCTGCATGACCTGTGAGGGGAATCCGGTGAACGCCCGGCGCGAGTGCGTGTACCAGCCCGCCAGGTCGTGGGCATCGGGCATGTCACCAACGTACATCGGTGGTGTGGGAGAGCCGAACAGGTCGGTGATCAGGTCGGCGCAGAACTTGGATTCGCCGGTCTGGTTGGTCATGACGACCGCGCCGAAGCCGGTTCCCGGGGCGAAGACCAGATTGGTGGAGAAAGCCACGGTGCCGCCGTTGTGCCCGATGGTGCGCACGGCGTATTCGCTTTCCCAGAAACCATGGGCAGTGGTCGGCACGCGCATGGTGTCGGAAGAACCGGTCCAATAGCTCGTCGACTCCATGGCGGCCTGCGTCGCGGGCTTGGCGAACAAGGGTGCGGCGGGGTCCATCAGGGCGGTCATGAACCGGGCCAGGTCGCTCGCGGTTCCGGTGGCCGCGCCGGCCGGGTACAGGGGCACCATGGCACGCTCGTTGTCGGCGATTTTCGGATGACCGCTGCTGAGGGTGTGCCCGGCGATCTGGGCGCGTTTGGCGGCGACATCCGGGTTGTCTGACCGGTCGGGCAGGATGGCGGTGTGCGTCATGCCCAGCGGACCGAAAATGTGGTGATGTACGTAGTCAGCAAACGATTCACCCGAGATCCGCCCGACGATGTAGCCCCCCAGGGCGGCGCCGAAGTTGGAATACGCCTGAATCTGGCCCGGTTCCCAAATCTGGTACGGCTCGGCACTGCGCAAAGCAGTGGCCAGGTCGGGGATACTGGCCGGGTCCGGGTCGAACAGGCCGATGTAGTGGTCTTCCCAGCCCGGGTTGTGGTGCATGAGGTTGAGGAAGGTGATCGGGGTGTCGTACTTGAGTCTGGTGAGGAAGCCGTCCGGCAGATACTGTCGTATGTCGGCGTCCAGGTCGAGTTTTCCCTGTTCGACAAGCTGGTACGCGGATGTCCACACCAGCAGCTTCGTGATCGAGCCCCACTCCCACACGTCGTCGGTGGCGGCTTTGGTCTGGCCGTAAATGGCGTCACCGTACGCCTTGTTGAGCACGACGCGACCATTGTTGACGATGACGACGGCGGCACCGGCGGTGTTCTTGCCGATGACTGATTGCGCGAAATCGTCGACGTGCTGTTCGAGGTCGCCGAGCGGGATCCCGGACGGGGTCGCAGACCCGGCCGCCTGCGCCGGTGGCGAACCCACTCCGGCCAGGACAAACGGAACCATTGTCAATAGCAACAGAAGGTGTTTGAGGTGCTTGGCGAATCGTTTCATGCTTGGGTCCCCTCGTTTCTCTTCATCGCACTGCCAAAGTCGTACTACTGATCATCCTCCCAGGAAAAACCAGGCAAGCGGTGTGACACCCCAACTCTCGGGAGGACGACGCCGGCTGGATGGTACGTCCGGCGCCGCAATGTGGGTGGATGTCACACCGCTTTCCTTATCTACCATGGTGTCATGAGAATCCTTAACAAGCCTTTGCCGATTCCTTAACCAATCCTTAATTCTTTGTTGCGTTCATTACGTACCGTTCATTCTGAGCCGGTCATCCTGACGTCGGGCCCAACCATTGCGTCTTATCAGCATGAGTTGGTGGCCGGGAATCCGTACCAGCTGACCAGCGACGACGTACTGTTCGAGGTCCACGCGATCCGGACCGGGATTGCGGCGGGCGGGCGGGAGGCGGCGCGCAGCGTGTTCTTCTCCAAACCGCAGGCGTGCTTGCGTTCGTCGCCGCTGGGAAAGAGGTACGGCTGGGAAATCCACTACGACGACCATGGTCGTGTGGCGCTGGTAGGCGTGGGCACCGACGAGTATAAGCGCTTCGCGGAAGACCCGACGCTGCACCAGCTCACCGCCCTGCGCTCCCGCCGCGGGTGAGTGGTTACGTTAGTTCTCCCCACCAGCCCTTTCCACACCCTCGCTGCTGATAGGGCGAACTACCGTACCCCAAACCGGCGGTTATTGTTACGTTGTTTCGCCCCATCCCGCGGAACGCCCCTCGCGAGCCGTGATCGGGCGAACTATCGGACAACATTCCTTGTCGGTTCAGGATATTCTCGTGCTACGGGCCGCCTCCTCGGTGAGCCGGTCATCCTGACGTCAGTCAGGATCTCACCCACCATTGTTGCTGATCAGATCCTGCCTCCGGCAGGATGACAAGCAACGTGGCGCAGTCTCATCGTGGACTGGGTCGGTTCCTTTTGTCCGCGAACTGGAACCGTCCCGTTTGTCCGCGGCTCTCATCGTGCGTCTGGCAACCCGGGTTGTGGGCCTGCGGGGGTGTCGACCAGGATTTCTACCGGGCCCTGCCAGCGTCTTGTGCGGCCATCCGGGGCTATCAGCAGGCCCGACCGGGTTTTCGCCTTTGCTATCCAGCTCAGGTCGTCGAAACCGGCGACTACCGCCGTTGTGGCCCACAGGTCGGCTGTGGTCAGGTCGGCGGCAACCACCGATGCCGAGACGACGGTACGCGCGGGTTGTCCCGTACGGGGGTCCAGGATGTGGAAGCCGCGCTCGGCCGTACCCGACGTGGCGACCGCACCATTGCTTACTTGCAGGTCCGCGACCAACTGGCGGGCGTGGAGCGGGTCGGCGATGCCGACGCCCCACAGCCAGTCGGAATGCGGGGACGTACGCAGCCACATGTCGCCGCCGACGCTCAGGCCCACCGCCTCGACGCCGGCCAGGTCCAGGATGGGCAACAAGTATTTGTTGGCGGCTTCCTCCACCGCCCAGCCCTTCACGTAGCCGGTCGGGTTGAACCAGCCCTCCCACCACGCGTCGAACAACCCGCCTGTGTCGTTGCGCGCCGTCTCGCAGAGGGCGGCCATGTCCCGTACCCTCGGGTCGGCGTCCGACAACGTGATCTTGCCGGTTGCCAGCCGCCGTACGTCGGAATCCTCCCTGAAAGGCGAGAATACGCGCTCGACCTCGTCCAGATCGTCCCAGCATTGCTGCGCCGCGGCGTCGAAAACCGCCCGGTTTCCCGGGTCGCCGATGAGGTGGAGGCTGGCCATCGTACCCATCACCGGGTGCGTCGCGACCAACCGGTGTTTGTCGCTCACCCCTTGTTCGCCTGGTCGATGGCGTCCTGGAGAGAGTCGACGTACGCCTTGCTGGTCAGCGTCGCGCCCGACACGAAATCGATATGGGTACTCTGCGCGTCGACGGTTTCCTGGTTCAGGATCGGGATGGCTTTGGTGTTGATGGTCTGGGATTTGGCGGCCGCGGTGGGCTGCTGGATCGCCTCGGCCTTGGTGATCTTGCCGCCGGCGACCGTGATCCGTACCTGCACCGGACCGCGAGAATGCGTCACCAGCTTTCCGTCGTAAGTGCCGTCGACAAGGTGGTACGGTGCAGTGGGCTCCGGGCCCTGCCCGGGAGATCCGGACGAGCAAGCCGCCAGGGCCAGCAAACTTGTCGTGGCTCCCATCACGCCGAAAACAATCTTCTTTGCGTTCATGTTGCATCCCCGTTCCGTCAAGAATCAGTATGTGGGACATTCTACAATTCACGCACCCGGGCAAGCGTTAGGACCGATAGTCTGTTCCCATGAGCGAAAACCCTTTTGACGACCCCGAGGCATTCGCCGCCATGGGACGTGTCGTCCGGCAGCAGGCGTTTACCATACTGAAGGATTTCACCCTCGCCATTGTCGACGATGAGCGCGAGCGGGCCGGGAGGATCCTGCTCGCCGAGCCCACCGCGGGTCCGTACATTCTCGCTGTCGGGCTGGGGATGGTGGACAAGTGGAACACCGACCCGGTAATACAAGATGCGTTGTGGGAGCGCCGGATTCCGGGGTTTGGCGCGCCGTCGCGCTCGGCTGCCCGGGCGATCTTGTCCAATGCGAAGAAGGGGCAGGCGTTGGACTCCGTTGGGAGCCTGTTCAAACGGGGGACTCTGGAGGCTCTCGGAGGTACGGCGCTGGCGGTTGCCGCTTGTCTGATTGCGGTTGCGCAGTTCTATCGTACGGATTTGGGCGTCGTCGCCGACGAGATGCTGAGCTACGACGAACGGAACGGCCGTCCGTACGACTTCATGAAACGTGCCGGTGGCGAGGAGAAAAGCAAGTCCAAGGACAAGTCCAAAGGCAAGTCGAAGGGCAAGTCAAAGGGCAAATCGAAGAAGGGGAAGCCGGGTAGCGACCGCCAGGTGATGGCGGAGTTCGAGGACTGGCTGCGCGCGGAGGACGCCTCGCCCGACCCGCAGGCCGAGGCCGAGGTGATGGGGGCCTTGATGAAGCTGGGCCGGCACCGCGGACTGGACATGCGCGGCGCGGCGGGCGTGAAGGACTTGTTGCACGGTTTCCTGGGTGACGATGACGTCAACGAGGACATGGTGGCGATGGCACTGACCACGACGCATGACTATGCCAATTTCTGGTTGCGTACGAGCGGGGCCGAGGAGTGGCGGGACCTGATCCGCGATATAAGTGAACAACTTGAGCAGTTTGCGTCGCCCACCGTGCTGGAGGAGGCGATCGCACGGACCGAGGAGATCGATGCGGATGTACGGCGGGATGTCCTGGCAGGTACCCTTGTCGTTGGAAGGGTATCGGACTTGCTGACATGGCTCGGTTCCGGCCAGCCGGTTACGACCAATAGAGGGGTACGCCGGGCAGACATCGCCACGGTGTCCGCGTTGCTGGGGGTGGCGGCGGTCGGGGTCAACCGGCATCCGCCGGTCGCGGAGCGGCGGGCGGCGGACCGGCCCAGAGGCGGTGTGAAACCGATGCGGGTGCTGTCGATGAACGACGTACCGATGTTGGGTGCCTGGTGGCGGGCCCTGCGGAGCACCGGGGTCATCGAGACGACGGCGACGCGGGCGAAACCCGGTCCGCTGGCCGGCGAGTGGCTGGCGGAGGAGCGGCCGCCGCTGGAGGCAGCTGAGGAGGTCGTCGGGCATTTCCTGGCCGACGTACTGACATACGACGTGTCCGGCGACCCCGGCGAAGATGAAGTGATGACGATCGTTGTCCACCGGCTGATGCGGGCGACAATACCGGATTTTGTCATCGAGGCAGACCTGCCGTTCGCCACCCCGATTCTGGAGGCCCGGGCGCGCAAGCACCTGTCCGGGTTGGAGTCCGTGGGATTGTTGGCGGTGAACGATGACTGGACGGTGGAGATCGTACCCGCTCTGCGCGGGGTGTTCGCGCAGGGGCTGGTGCTGGCATCGGCCGTACTGGATGAGATGACGGACTGAGGGGTTGCGCGGACCAACTGGCCGGTAGGCTTGTCCCCATGTTCGAGAATCCGTTTGACGACCCCGAAGTCAGAGCAGCCATGGCGGCGGCAGGTATTGTTCACAAGCCCGGATTGGCGGCGCAACATCTGGCCGAATTGGGGCCGTTGCTCGCCGCCGAGGGCATCGACCTGGACAACCTTGGCGACATCGATATCCCCACCCTCAATGAGGCGCTGCGCCGGGCGACTGAGCAGTACAACCTGGAGTTGTTCACACCGGTCGGCCTCCAGCGCCGCCAGACCATGGAAGTGTTGTGGATGTTCGCGGACGCGATCGATGTGGGAGATTTCGAAAGTGCCGAAGAGGTGCTGGCGGAGGTACAGCCGGAGCCGACCGACGAACTACCGGCAATTTCACACGTCATCGGTGTCGGCCTGGGGTTGCTCGACACCTGGTTCGCCGACCGCGCATTGCGGGATATCCTGTGGAACCGGCGCATGCCGGCCTGGCGCACCGAGTCGGTCGCCGCCGCGAACGGAATTCTCTCCCGGGCCCGCGAGGGGCGGGCGTTCGACTCGCTGGACAAGCTTGTGCTCCGCTATCACGGTTTGGCGGTCTTCGAAGGTACGGCGCTGGCTGTCGTCTCCTGTCTGGATGCGGTGATGAATTACTATGGTACGGACCTGGACTCCGTCGCCGCCCGGTTGTTGAGCGACAAGCGGGTTGGCCCCCCGTACCATTTCGAGCCCAAACCCGCCCGCCGCGGCAAAGCCAAGCCGCGCAAGGCGAAGCGGGGAAACCCGGACAAGCTGGGCAAGGCAGCGGCCGACTGGGAGGCGCTGCACGATTTCGAGGCCTGGCTGGGGGAACAGGAGACGATCGCCGCGCCCAGCGTGGACGACGAGTCCGAGGTGATGGAAGCCCTCATCAGGGTGGCCAGACACCTGAACTTCGACCCGC
>Ga0209628_10001928_pt1 | contig 13815 bp, 10 predicted proteins | sample TergutCu122P4_FD_187285 | JGI IMG/M metagenome (GOLD analysis project Ga0209628, IMG submission 187285) | Cubitermes ugandensis P4 segment gut microbial communities from Kakamega Forest, Kenya - Cu122 P4 (SPAdes) (version 2) | ecosystem: Host-associated > Arthropoda: Insects > Digestive system...
CAAAATAAGACAGTCGTTGCTCAGGTTGTGCATGGGAATCCTCCCCGTAATTATTGGAACTGCGCTTGTTTCTTTAATACAATATTGCTACGGCAGTGATAGTTTTTTTAAATTTATAGAAGCGCTGAAGTATTGGGACCGTTCTTTTACTTTTCCAAATATAATGCATCTCCATGACTGGTCGCATGAAAGTTTTGGAATAAGTGTTCCTACGCTAATTATTATTGGAATTCCCTTAGTCATTTATTTAGGGAGTATTACGCTAAAACAATTCGGTATTCTTAAAAAAATTATCCATCCTTCCCCATACCCTGCCGAAAATAAATACAATTATCTGAATCTTGTTCTTATGTTTTGTTGTTTGGCAGCTTTTTGCGCCGTATTCTTCTTACAAAAAGGATGTTTAAATGGTCTTTCCCGATATGTTTTATGCTCTCCATATTTTGTTATTTTGATGTTCATAAATCAAGAAAAAATTCTCTCCGTTTCGTCAATTAAGCGAGGCTCTTATTTTGTAATTTTAATCATCCTTTCTATAATACTTTTTGCAAGTTTAAGTTATACTTCCTCAATAAGTTTTCACTACCTTGGATTTTTAATATTTGTTGGCATAATTGCACTTTATTTATTTCAAGACATGTTAAAAAAAACTGTTTATAATCTACTCCTGGCTGTTATTCTTTTATTAAATATTGTATGGACCTCGTATCTGTTTAATATGTTTCTTTGCAATGGCTGGCTGTACACTTAATATTATTTTTGCTTTAATTAATTTTACAAAATGACAAATAACCCCAAAAAAATAGATTGTTCAGTCGTTGCATCCGTTTATAACGAAGAAGAATGTGTGCAGTTGTTTTACGAAGCTTTATCAAAGGTACTTGCTCCACAACAAATTAGTTATGAGATTATTTTTGTAAACGATGGGAGTGTGGACAACAGTTTTACCATATTAAAAGAGATAGCTGCCAATGACCATACCGTGCGGATTGTTGATTTTTCTAGGAATTTCGGGCATGAGGCGGCTATGCTTGCCGGTATAGACCATGCTTGCGGAGAAGCTGTAATTTGTATGGACAGCGATTTGCAACACCCACCAGAGATGATTCCAAAAATGTTACAAAAAAAAGCGGAAGGTTTTGAGGTAGTAAATATGGTTAGAACTATCAGAAAAGATGCGGGTTTTGTGCAAAAAATGAACTCAAAACTGTTTTACAAATTTATTAATAGCATTTCTTCGGTAAAACTTGCAGAAAATGCTTCGGATTTCTTTTTGATTTCAAAAAAAGTTTGTAATTTATTGCAAAACAACTTTCGTGAACGCACTCGTTTTTTGCGCGGCATTATACAATTGGTTGGATTTAAAAAAACTACTATTGAGTTTGAAGCGCCCAAACGCGCTGCCGGAAAAAGTAAATATTCGTTTTTTAAACTTTTGAAACTTTCGCTCACCGCAATATCTTCTTTTTCTAAAATTCCGTTACAGTTAGGAATTATTACAGGGTTGATTTTCAGCGTTATAAGTATTTTGTTGATTGTTTTCTCTTTTGTAATGTGGTGCCTTGACAAAACCATTCCGGGCTACACCACTTTGATTATTTTTATGAGCGCATTTGCAGGTATTCAACTTTTTGTAATGGGGTTGATTGGGCAATATATAAGTTATGTTTTTGATGAGGTAAAAGAAAGACCGGTGTATATTGTGAATGAGGTTTATGGTTTTGAAAGTGAAGAATAAAATAACAACATTTCTCTCAATAATTAATAAAAACGATTATGTTCAATTCTTTTATTAAAACCCAACTGTTAAGTAGTAAGAAAGACCTCCTTTTGGGGCACATTATCTTTATTGCTTTAATTATCTTTTCAATAGTATTTGTCTATGAAAGAGTATTTTACATGGATAGTGCCTATCAGTTATTTGAAATGATTAAACAAGGCGGATTTCATCAAAATGTGAGGCGTTACAGTATGTATTTCGCGGAATTACTACCACTACTCGCCATAAAACTAAACCTGCCTCTTAAAACAGTAATCCTTTCCTACTCATTATCATTCACTTTAATAGGTTATGGATTTTGGTTGCTCACTACCTACGTTTTAAAAAACAGATATGTGGGCATCATTATGTTACTGATTATGATTGGCATGAAACACACCTTTTTTCATACCATTTCAGAAACATTTCAGTTGATGTTCTTTGGAGCATTCCTTTACGCATGGATAACAAGCAGATTTGCAGAAAAAAAGGAGATGAAGTATAAAATCTTATACTATTCTATTGCTCTGTTGATGATGACTTTATGTATGTTTATACATCCCGTTGCTCTATTCTTTCTCATCTTTATTGCCGGTGTTTTTATTCTAAATAATAAATTTTCTAACCAAGAAAAAACAATAATCACAATCTTAATGCTGGGCATAATTTCATTGAAATATTTTACCATTGAACAAGGCTCTCACGATACCGATTATAACATGGAATTACGGGAATTTTTAGGACATTGTATTAATATTTATCGTATTAGCAGTACAAAGTGGTTTGTTCTTCATTTCATAGAATTTTACTGGGCACCTGCACTACTTTTAGTCGTGGCATTGGTTCATTATATTAGAAATAAACAATATCGGAATCTCTGTTTCTATTTCGGATTTACATTTTTCTTTATGATAATTACACTGGTATTATATTATAATCCGGATAGCGAGATTGGTCGCGAACGCTCTTTCTTACCCTTAGTATTCTTTTGTGGACTACCTTTTATGAAAGATATTTTCCCAAAACTTTCACTTAAGTGGAGTAACGTGTTTTTCATTGGCTTAACATTACTTATTGGGATTGGATTTGTGAAAATTGCGGCTGCCGGCACATCCTATTCCGAACGCCTGAAGAAAATAGATGAAATTGTAGCTTTTGCCAATAAAACCGGTCAAAAAAAATTAGTTATGGATAAAGAGTTGTCGCATACCATTTTCCCTTTTTATAATTGGGCTACAGGATTTGAATCTATGATGTACTCGGCAGTGTTGTCTCCGGATTCCACAGTTAATTTTTATATAGAAGAAGAATTAAACACCCAAAGAGATAATCCTAAATTTTTGAATGCATCATATTTCCTTGCTGTACCATGGTGGACCTTTTGGGAGATTAAAGACTTGAATCCCAACTATTTTAAGTTACCGGCCCAATCAACCAAAGAACTTATGATTGAGGATGGCAATTTTGTGATAAAAGACCTGACAGATTAATCTCCATTATCAATCTTAAACGGATTTTCTGCGTTAATATCATATTGAATGGCAGAAAGGAGCATTTGAAATCCTAACACTAAGGAAATTACCGAAATCATAATAGTTCCGGTTGGCGTTCCGGTTTGTAAAAACGCATAATGTATCCACTTAACAATTCCAAAAATAATTCCAAAGAGAAATAAAGGAACGCCAAAAAATATATACAAAGAGCCGATATTAAAGTCGTAAATAAAATAGCGAAGCCAAATGCGCCTAAAAAAAGCACTAATTAGCTTTGGTGGAAAAGAAAAAAGCGTTTTCCAGACAGAGAGATTAGACTTTTCATCGGCATAAATGGCAGGCATCGGAATATCTTTTATGGTTGCGCCTGAATAATACATCTCTATTAATAGCGAACTTTCAAAGAAAAATCGTTTTGATAATCTATCCAAATCCAATTTTTTCAAAACGGAACAATGAATGCAAAAATAACCATTGGCGGGGTCAAAAATATTCCAATATCCGGAAGCCATTTTTATCAAAAAACTCATTCCAAGATTTCCCACTCGTCTTATAGCAGGCATAGATTTCAACATTTTTAAATCTGAAAACCGGTTCCCTTTTGCAAAGTGATATTTTTCATCAAAAACAGCCATTAACAATCTGTTAAAATAAGCCACATTCATTTGCCCGTCTCCATCAATTTTTATCAAAGCCTCATGATTTTGATTCAGTGCTTCCTTAAATCCCGAAACCATTGCTCCGCCAACCCCCTGGTTTTTTTCGTGGGTAACAACAGTAATTTTGGGATTTTCTTTTGCTAACTGCTCAAGAATTTCGGCGGTATGATCTAGCGAGGCATCGTTTACCAAAATAATTGAATTTACATAATCCGGTATTTCAGCAACTACCTTTTTTATGTGATTTTCAACCTTAAAGCAAGGAATAACAACGGCTATAGAGTGTTTTTTGAAATTTTGCATATTGAGTAACAATTATGAAGCGCAAAAATAATTAAAATATTAAGAAATATTCTTATATTTTTGCCGCAAATAATAACTATTATGAAAAGTTTTCAATCTGCGCTTAACAAGCAGAAATATTTAATCATTCTTTTCATTACGGGTATTCTTTATCTGTGGTATATGTTTGGTCATGTTTTAAGAAACCCGAACGACTTTTTGGCTGTAAATGGCGGGGATGGGCTTAAGAATTACTATGCCTTCCTTACCAATGTGTCGGAACAGGGGGCTGATAACCAACTTGCTTTCAATTATCCTTATGGAGAAAGTTACTTATTTACAGACAGCACTCCTTTTCTTTCAAAAATCTTACATTTTATCAATCAAATAATTCCCGGAACAGAGCAGAATGCCATAGGTATTCTTAACACATTGATGATTATCAGTTTGTTTTTCACTTATTTGGTGTTGTTTCTGCTTATTCGCAGGTTTGTGAAAAAGGAGTGGTACGCGCTGCTGTGGGCATTTGCCATTTTGGTGCTACAGCCGCAATTAGACCGGCTGGCGGGGCATTTGTCGTTGTCTTACAGCGTGGCAATTCCATTATGCTTTTATTGGCTTGTGCTTTATTATCAAACCAACAAAAAAATACTGTACGGCACTTTGTTGTTGGTTTCCAATCTTTTCTGGCTCGGCACGCACACCTATCTGGGAGCAATGACCTGCGGCTTTACTTTTCTTTTTGACCTTTACCAATGGTTGTTTCGTAAGGAATATCGAAATAGGAGAGATGTTGTTTGGGGTATTGTCAAATCCATAGCCCCCCTTGTGCTCTTTTTTATTTACATGAGTATCATTGATATTCACACAGGACGTACTACAAACCCATGGGGATTTTTTTATTATAACAGCAATTTAGAATCGATATTTTTACCTTATGCCGGATGGGGTAAACAATTCATTCAAAGTTTAGTTCCGGTGCCCATAAGTCAAGAATGGGAAGGGGTTGCTTATGTCGGCGTGGTTTCCACAATCTGTTTTTTTACGCTCACTTTTTTTGCGATAAAGCGTTTGTGGGTAAGATATATAAACAAAAAAGGGTGGCTGAAAATGCCATTCGAAATGGGATTGTTTGCGCCCGCACTTTTTGCAGCAATACTCTTCTTGTTGTTTTCTATGGGATTGCCTTTCAAATTAGGACTGGAATTTTTATTAGATTTGATGAGTTTCATTAAAAACTTTAGGTCAACAGGACGTTTTGCATGGATTTTCTATTATGTGATTACTATTTTTTCAGCGTATGCCATGGAGCGATATTTGCATATTAAGTGGAAAAGGAAAATCTGTATCTATCTCGTACTCATCGCGACACCACTCATAACCATGTTGGAAGGTGTTCCCTATCAAAAATCAGCATACCATAATTTGTTTAGGATAAAAAATGTGTTTTTATTTCAAAATCTTGATGCTGAATATCAAAAAGCGATACAAAACATAAACCCGAATGAATACCAAGCCGTTATTCCTCTTCCTTTTTATCAGGGTTCGGAAAATTTTTCTAAAGAACCCGCTACCCATAACTGGGAACTTTCAATGCTGTTCGCTTATCATTTAGGGCTTCCCCATACGGCTTCCTATTTGGCAAGAACAAGTTTATGGGAAAGCAGAAATCTTACCCAGATGTTTGCCCCAGAATACTATAAAAAGTTAATTGCAGATGATATTCCTTCAAATAAGAAGTTTTTAATTATTTCTATTCCTGATGAATTAACCGAGTATGAACAAGAATTTTTAAAAAAAGCCACCTTCCTTTATAAAGCAAATATGGTTGAGTTTTGGGAAATTGAGGCGGAGAAAATTACAGAAGTAGTTACCGAGCCTTATCTTACCGATTTCAATGAAAAAAGAGAAGCACTAATACCTCAAAACAATTATTTTCTCTCAAAACCGGATTCAACGGTATTCTTATTCTCATTTGATGCAAGCCCTTCCCCATACTTTTTCTTAGGCAATGGCGCATACCAACAACCAAAAAAAGAAAATTATAGCACTTTTTTAGAAATTGAACCTGAAAAATTGGAGGAAAACAGGGAGTACGAACTCTCTTTTTGGTATTATGCAGGAGGCAAAAATTTCGGACAGGACAAATTATATTGGACGGTTTATTTTAATCAACATGACGAATGTACCGGAGAAAAGGTTGCGTTGGCAAAGTGGAGAACAAGAAACTTGGGAAACCCTGTGGTACTGGGAGATTGGGCATTTGTAGCCTATAAATTTACAATTAAAAACAAAAACTTATCCCTCCGGTTTGTTATGTCAAAAGCAAAATGTAAGGGCTACCAAACCACGATAGACGAAATATTGATTCGCCCGGTGAATGTGGACGTATATCGCATTTTGGAAGAAGATGGAACCGGGGTTACAAAACTGTACAAAAACGGACAGATTATTGAAAAAGAACTATAAAAATCAAAAATTATGAAAAAAGAGATCAAAAAGTACCTGCTTGTTTTTATATCACTTATTGCCATTTTTTTTACCTATTCGGTGTTGGTTTGCTCGTTGCCAAACAAAACTATTAAAAAAAATGTTACAAAATCAGTTTCCGATATGGTTATGCCGGATGGCGAAAACTATCCTTATGCCATCATTCATAAACAAGAATGCAAAATGGATAATTTTACGGATGCCATTATTTTAAGCCAAAACTATACAATTGATAATAAACAGCCGCTTAAATCTGCAATGTATGGAAGATTTGCTAAACTACATAATTTTAATATTGTTGAAGCTTTGGAACGTCAAACAAATTCGGAAGAGATTAAACTTATTAATTATCCAAGATACTGGTTCGGAAGTACATTTTTGATAAGACCTTTCCTGTTGTTTACCAACTACACCGTAATTAGATGGGTATTATACGCCGTTTCATCAATTTTGTTTTTAGTTTTAGGGATAAAATTATTTAAGATTACTGGTACGTTAAGAACCGTCGCATTTTTTATGGGGTTATTGTTTGTGAATGTTTTTGTTACTCAATTTTCGATACAATTTTTTTCTGTGGTTGCCCTATCTACAATTTTCTGTATTTTAATATGTAACCATTTCGAAAATAGAAAAAAGATTCTGTTACTCTCTTTTATTATAGGATGTTTGACTTCATACTTTGATCTATTAACCACCCCTTTATTAACCTGCGGATTGCCCTTAATTGTATATTTATTAGCAGAGAAAGAGAAAGTTTTTAGCAAAAGGATATCAACTTTATTGTTATTTTGTTTGCTATGGGGTATCGGCTACGCTTTCACTTGGGCATCAAAATGGGGATTAGGAACAATTTTTACTGATATGAATGTTTTTCAAAATGCTATGGAAACTGCTTTATACCGAACAAGTATAGAAACAAATTCCAGAACAGATGCCATTATTGCTAATTTTAGTTTATTACCTCTTTTCATTATTTGTTTAATTCTATCGTTGTTATTTCCATTGGTTATTCTATTTTTTAATAAAAAAGCGATAAAAACAAACCTATTGTTATTACTTTTAACCACATTTCCTTATTTTTGGTATCTTGTTCTTGCACAACACACTTGGTGGCATTATTGGTTTACTTATCGAATTCAGGCTATCTCTATTTCTGCAATATTTATTATTTTCATTAATTTTATTAATTGGGATAAAGTGAGCAATTTCTTTCGCAAAAAACAAAATCTTAAATCCGGAGTTGCCGGTTTATTAATTATTCCTGTCTCAGTGTTTCTGTTTTCATCATGCTGCAAAAAATCTTGCAACAGTGAAATGGAAAAACCCAACTATCAAGATTTTTTTATTGCCCACGCCGGCGGTGCTATTGACGGAATTATCTATACAAACAGCCTGGAAGCAATGAACTTATCTTATAGCAAGGGGTGCAGATTATTTGAACTTGATTTGGTACTGAGTGTTGATGACAAAATTGTTGCACTTCACGATTGGCCAGCCTCAACCCCATTAACAGAAGAAGAGTTTATGAATACGCTCATAGAAGGAAAATATACCCCAATGAACATGGATGCTATTAATCGTTGGTTTGAAAATCATCCGGATGCTATTTTTATAACTGATAAAATTAATAACCCCGATAGAGTATATAAAGAATTTTTATTTCCTGACAGATTAATCATGGAGTTAGCTTCTTGGGAGGCAGTGGATAGAGCTATCGAATTGGGAATAAAACCATTGCTTTCTGATAGGTTTATTATTGATGACTCATACAAAGTAATTGAAAAGCACATAATTAATGGAAATAGTATGAGTATCGAGCAGTTAATTGAAGAAAAAAACATACAATTTATTTGCATGTCTCATGTACATATTGCAGGAAATGAGGATTTTGTTTTATGGTTGAAAAAGAAAGGTGTAAAAAACTATCTTTGGGGATTAGATAATATTAAAACAAATGGTGAAACCTCTGAAGAGTATATCTGGAATCATTTTATGAATTTCTGTTACGGTATGTATGCCGATAATTTTGACTTTCTTGCCTCATTAATGAATGGGGAAAAACCGAAAAAAAATAAATTTTTATGAGAAGAAAATTTTTGCTATTTTTATCGAAAATCACACCCTTTTGCAAGTCCTACATAGAACTCTGCATTTGGCTACTTTTTTTTGCCATTGGAATACGCTTTTTTGAAGCCATTCTATTCAGCCGGATGAATCATAGTTTTTCATCTAGTATTCTTTGGAACTTTACCGGATTGTGTTTTGATATTTCTCTATGGTTAAGGATAAGTGTTTGGTTTTTAATTGTATTTGTTGCCGTTTGTTTATTACATGAAAGAATAACGAGAATCATATTTCGGATTCTTTTAAGCTTATTATTGCTGTTGTCATTGATTTGCATTCTGTTTTATATGACCTCCGGTTTTCTTTTAGACAAAGTGGTTTTTACCTATTCGTTAAAAGAAATAATCAGTATCATTCAATCCAGCAGCAAAACTCCGTATTGGGTTTATATGGTGCTTGCGCTTCTACCTGTACTGTTTTTTTATGTATCAGGAAAAAGAATTAAAATTAACAATGGCTGGCTAATCCTATTTGCTGTTTTAATTTTATCCTCTTTTTTTATATGTAGAAACCTTCCGCCCGATGCGGAACACTATTTTGTAAAGAAGAATAAAACCCATTTTTTTATGAAAAGCGTGTTTGTGAAAATAACATTCAGGCAAAATGCAATGGATATATTGAAGGAAATTGAGGAATTTCGCAGCTATTTTCCTGAACATAATTTCTGTGAAACTGAATATCCCTTTCTTCATCAAGCAAACGATAAAGATGTTTTATCGCCATTTTTCAACTTAAAATCCACTCCTCCCAACTTTGTCTTTATCATTATTGAAGGAATGGCGTATGAATATTTTCATACCGATTATGACGCCATGCCTTTTCTTAATTCACTCTCCAAAAAAAGCCTTCAGTGGGAGCAATGTTTAAGTGTTTCACCTCGTACATTTGGGGTACTTCCGGCACTATTTGCTTCAGTTCAATTAGGGAAAAGGGGATTTTTATCCCTTTGCCCCAACAATCCGGAGTACCATTCCCTATTGCGTATCTTGAACCAAAACGATTACACCACAAATTTCTTCTATGGGGGCGATATTACCTTTGATAATATGAAATGCTTTTTAGAGCAAAATAATATGATATATCTGAACGAATCTGATTGGGATAACGACATAAAAACCGAGTCGATTCATTCAAAATGGGGATATGAGGACCATTTATTGTACAAACAGGCAATGCGGAAAATAAATCAACAGGCTGCCAATCCACGTGTAGATGTTTATTTAACTGTAACCACACATATTCCATGGGAATATCCCAGAAGCTCATATTATCAAAATAGGCTTAAAAAAAACGTGATTCAAAGTAAGTCATTATCTAAAAAGGAAATAACTCATATCCTCGATTGGGTACATGAATATGCCGGTTTTGAATATGCTGATTGGGCTGTAGAACAACTCATTGAAGATTATAAAAAAAGAGAAGATTTTGATAATACAATTTTTATTATAACCGGCGACCACCATTCCGGACCTGACCATCTTAGAGGGTATCGAAATTACCATGTTCCGCTAATTATCTATTCCCCAATGCTAAAATCGGGCAGATATATGAAAGGGGTTGTATCTCATAGAGATATTACGCCTACCTTGCTCTCTTTGTTGAAGAATAAATATAACATCAAAGCACCGGAAGATGTAGCTTGGCTTAATTCTGCAATGGATACATCATTAACATTCAATGCCAATACTTTTTCTCCTTTACAAATAATTAATCATACATTAGATGGTATGCTATATAAAAACTATTTGCTCAGCGAAAATATTGTTGCAGAATTGACCGAAAACGGACCCCGTGTAATTAATGACCAGGATATTCTGACGCAAATGACCCGAATGTTAACTTTATATCAATCCATTGAGCGAAATATTTTGTATAACAACGCACTCATAAGAAATAATGATTTTAGGAAACGTAAACAAGCTGAAACAATTATCTCTATCGAAGATTCTATCTCAAAAAATAGTTTTTTTGCAAAAGAGTCAAAACTGAAGGTATGTGAAGGACCCGAAGGGCGTGACACAACTCTTTATTTTCACAATTCCAATTTATACCCGATTAAATTTCTTACTTATGAAATACCAAACCATGAAATTGAACAATTAATAGTTGAAGTTGAATTTAAGATTTACATTAAAAATGATGATAAAAACAAAGAGTTGCGTCTGATTATGGATCTAACGGATAATGAAAAATCTGCGTCTTACGAAACGGAATATTTGGATGCAGAAAAACAAAACAAGTGGGTTACCGTAAGGAAAATGATGTTTTACAAGAAAGAATTATTTAGAGTTTTTGAAAAAAAATTCAAATTAAGTGTTTATTTATGGAACAAAGATGAAGTAGAAGGATATATCGATGATATTCAAGTAAAAGTAAAAGCGTACTAAAAATAATCCACCTGCATGAAAGAAAAATTTTTGAATAATCAACAAATTACTACGTTAGACCACATCAGCGAGCTATTCCCCAAAAGCCTTTCAGAAGCCCAGTTGGCAAAAGCCAAAACGTTGTTTTACAAAAAAATGGCGTTGAAAATGCACGCTTATTATGGTGGAAAAATGCAAACCATTCCCAAAGCACCCATTTTTGGGTTCAACTGGTTCAATGTGTGGTACACGCCCGGTGTTTCGGAAATTTCTACCACAATAAGAGACAATAATGATGCCTCTTTTGAACTGAGCAATCGCAAAAACTTGGTGGCGGTGGTTAGCGACAGTACCCGCGTGTTGGGCGATGGCGACTGCACCCCTCCGGGCGGACTTGGCGTAATGGAAGGTAAGGCAATGCTGATGAAATATTTAGGCGGTGTGGATGCCATGGCACTTTGCATCGATAGTAGAGATGAATCCGGCGAACCCAACGCCGACAAAATCATTGAGTTTGTGAAACGCGTCCAACACAGTTTTGGCGCTATCAATTTGGAAGATATCTCCCAACCCAACTGCTTTAAAGTGTTGGACACGCTTCGCGAAGAGTGTGATATCCCGGTGTGGCACGACGATGCGCAAGGAACTGCCTGCGTTACCTTAGCCGGTGTGATAAACGCATTGAAATTAACCGGAAAGAGAATGTCGGAAATAAAAATTGTGTTGTACGGTGCGGGCGCATCCAACACGAGCATTGCGCGATTAATGATTGCCGATGGCGCAAATCCGAACAATATCATTATGTTCGACAGTCGTTCTACGCTGCATAAAAACAACACGCGCTACAAGGAGAACCCGCTGTTTTATCGCCAGTGGGAGTTGTGCCAAACTACCAATCCTGAATGTATTACCGAACCTGAAGAAGCGTTTAAAGATGCCGATATTTTGGTAGCACTTTCCAAACCGGGACCCGACACCATTAAAACAGAATGGGTTAAGTTAATGGCTGATAAAGCGATAGTGTTTGTGTGCGCAAACCCTGTACCCGAAATCTATCCCTATCAAGCGAAAGAAGCCGGCGCGTATATTGTTGCCACCGGCAGAGGCGATTTTCCAAACCAAGTGAACAATTCGGTGTGTTTTCCTTCCATTTTAAAAGGTGCCTTGTTGGTTTCTGCCCGTAAAATCACCGATGGCATGGCAATTTGCGCCGCGCATTCCATTGCGGAATTTGCAGAAAAAAGAGGAATACACGAGGAAAATATTATGCCCAATATGCTGGAGTGGGAACTCTTTCCAAAAGTTGCAGCCGATGTGGCTATGCAGGCGATTAAAGAGGGGGTTGCGCTGAAAAATCTAACTTGGCAACAGGTGTATGAAGCTGCCAGAAGCGACATTCGTGAGGCGCAGGAATTAACAAAACTGTTGCAAGAACAAGGGTATATTAAGCAGGTTGAGGAAAACGTAATAAGAGAAGTTGTGCAAGAGGTGGTAAAAGAGATATTTGAAAATAATCAATAAAGTTCTATTTTTCAAAATTATTTTTCAAAATTATCCTGAAATTCAAAATATTTTCTATTTTTGCCAAAAAATTTTAAAACTATATGAGGATAGTGTCACACAAGAAATTGAAAGAATTTTATGAAACAAAAGGCTATGAGGATTCGCGAGTGGCATTGGAACGATGGTATCATATTACAGAAAAAGCAGAGTGGAGAAATTTGTCAGATATAAAAACTGATTTTTCTTCCGTGGATTATGTTGGAAACCAGCATTATGTTTTCAACATAAAAGGAAATAGATATCGGTTGGTTGTTGTGGTTAAATTTATAATGGGTTATATTTTTATCCGATTTGTTGGAACTCACTCCGAGTATAATAAAATTGATTGTTCAACCATATAATATTAATAAATATGAGTAAAATTACAAAAAATCAATACGAACTTGCTTTGGCAAGAATAGAGGAACTTTTGCCGGTGGTAAACGAAGATACACCTTCAAACAACGATGATGCAATTGAACTTTCTGTTTGGTCGGATATCGTGATAGCCTACGAAAAAGAGCATTTTCCTATTGCAAAACCTACAATTTCCGAATTGATAGATTTATCTTTAGAAGAAAAAGGAATGACACAAAAACAGTTGGCAGCAGAAATAGGAATCAGTCCTTCGAGAATAAACGACTATATTTCAGGACGTTCCGAACCAACTCTTAAAATTGCACATCTTTTATGCAAAACATTAGATATTCCTGCAAATGCAATGCTTATGCTATAGTATATTTCATTTTTTTTTGTTTATTTGCAGAGTAAAAAATAAAAAAGATGGAAAATACCCCTTTAGTAGAAAAAATCACTGCACTTATTGACCAGATTCGTCCTTATTTACAACAAGATGGAGGCGATATTCAGTTTGTAGAACTCACTCCGGAAAACATCGTGCGTGTGCAGCTTCGCGGCGCGTGCGGCAGCTGTCCCCATGCTAAATTTACCCTAAAAAACATGGTGGAAGCAACAATTATGGAACAATGCCCCGAAATAAAAGGGGTAGCGGACATTAACTTAATGTAGTTCAAAGTTCAAAAAATTAAAGTTCAAAGATTTCCAACCTTGAACCTTGAACCTTGAACCTTGAACCTTGA
>Ga0209628_10001929_pt1 | contig 13815 bp, 11 predicted proteins | sample TergutCu122P4_FD_187285 | JGI IMG/M metagenome (GOLD analysis project Ga0209628, IMG submission 187285) | Cubitermes ugandensis P4 segment gut microbial communities from Kakamega Forest, Kenya - Cu122 P4 (SPAdes) (version 2) | ecosystem: Host-associated > Arthropoda: Insects > Digestive system...
AATAAAATAAACAAAAAGTGCCGGTAAAATCCGGCTAAGAATACGTGACATACTAATTCTATTTTTATCGGTTTTTCTATATCGTTTGCAATCCCTAACTCCCCCTTTGAACTTTCCAATAATAATTAATCAATGTGTCTCTTTACTTCCCTTCGGAAAGTGACAAAAATTTTTTTTACACTATGGAATGTTCACGAAGTGGAAGAAATGGGGGCAGGGGGATGTCCTCTTCTTTCATTCTTTCCTTTCCACTATCCACTGAAAACTGTCCACTGAAAACTACATTCTTATATCTAGAAACCTAATCTGTTCATATAAATTGTCAATATCGGTGACCCCATAATACTGCAATATCGTTTGGCCGGCATGCATAACATCTATTGGAGGATAGGTACAACTGTTACTAAACGCATTAAGGAACTTCACAATAAAAAAGGAATCGAAATGATCCAGCATCCGTTTTACAAAAGCCTCGGACGAAGATGAATATCTTCTACATTCTTTCAGAATCATATCGAACTGCTTATCACCGATAAATTTCAAAATATCAGTAGGTATCTGCTTTTGAATATCCTCAGAAGCTAAAGCGGGAAAGGACTCGTAAAATATCTTCAATAATCCGAATAACTTAAAGCTATAGACATCAAACTTACCTGTCTCAATAATCTTCCGTACCGAAGGGCCTGTGCCGAAAGGGACACGGTCTGAAATACGGGGCGAGGGGAAGACAATCGGCTCCTTCACTTCGTATACAGGATTCATTTTTACGGCTTTCTGCAGGAAATAAAAGTCCTCCCCACCCTGCCGGGGCGGCATACCGCCCAGCTTTATATATGCCTCAGCACGAATAGCAAAACAGGAACCGATGGTATGGATGGCAAACGGGAAGTCAAACGTTTTAAGGGCAAGCCGGTAGTAACGAAGATAAATTTCGTACAACCGGCACGCATTGATTTCTTTTACGGGATACACCGTCCGGTCGGATTGGTGTTGGAACTGAAAAGTGAAGCAATCGGCTTTGGCATGTTCCAGCGCTTTTGTTATCTCTCTGAAATAGTCCTTCGACACAAGCGTATCTGCATCTAACGACACAATTAGCCCATCCGGTTTGTTTATAGCGTCAAAACGTCGAACCGCCTCATCCATAGCTGTTTTACGCGCAAAGCCTACCCCTGCTTTTTTCTTAACAGTCCCTTGGGTGAGTATTGGATGCAGTTTGAAGTTTTTATAATAATCCAGTTTTGACCTAATCAACAGGTAATTAAATAACCGTTTGTTTTTCTCAACAACAGGTTGGGGCGTTTCTTCTCCGGAATTGACGTGAATGATGACTTCAATTTTAGGTTGAACCATATATGCGCTTTCTAACGATTCTAAGGTGTGGAAAAGGTTGTCCTCATCTATGCAGGGGATGATGACAATGATGCCGACCTCCTCCTCCGGAGCCTCTTCAATGAAAGTAGGAAGGGCTTTATAACGGGTAAAGTAATGCGCTGCAAAATTCATTTTTTCGACGGTTTGCAAGCGCAAAAGTAATAAAAATAATTCGAATAGAAACAACGGCATCCTGCCGTTGCAAAAAAAACCGGAGTAGACTTCTCAGACTACTCCGGCGACCATCATTTTTAATGTAAAATGTTTAATAACGTTTACTTAACTCCTAATGATGAGTCGAAGCCAAGCTGTTGTGTCAAACGGATATTATTATCCGGCTTCTCTCCTAACCTGAACGTACCCGCGCTTGAACGTTGCCTCGCCTCATTGTTATATACATATTCATACCATGTTATCTTGACGGGTTTCGATGTGACGCCCGGCGGCAGTAAGTCGGAAATCTTGAACGAACTCCTGCCTACCCCTCTATGTAAATACATGTTGTTTCCGGGAACCTCACCATAAGCATTATGGAACAATGACAGGTAAATCGTATCCGCATCCTTGCGTAAATCATCATAGACCAAGTTGATCAAATGCTTCACGTCCGAATACTGCGCATACAGCACCTCAAAGTCAATGTTGATATAATTTCCCCCAAAAGCAGCGTGAATTTTGCTGAAAGGATCGTTCCCGATACTGTCTCGGCGGATTTCCTCCGCTTCAAGGATAAACGATTCGGCGACAACCGGTTTCGATAACAACTGATAGAACCCATTCACACTCACATCATAAACTTGCTTGTTTTTATCTTTTTCAGACAAGATTTCAAAATTTACAAGCACACGTTTGTCGTTTTCTATCGTTTGAGAAGTGTTCGATTTGAGAACTTTAAGCGTATTTCCTTTATCCGTCCGAATCTCATAATCGTTAGACGACCGAACATTTTGAATAACCCCATACGAGATGTAGACATCTTCGGCGTCTTTCAGACAGGAAAAAACAATAAATAAAGACATCAGTCCTAACCCTGCATTAATAATTATTCGTTTCATAATCTAATATAATAAATTAAATTTTCTTTTGTATCCTATAAGACGCAAAAAAGAATCGATTCGTTGCATGACCCCCAAAAAAAAATCAGGCTTCAGGTTTGGCTATGGCCGATTTTCAATTCAGGTTTCAGAAATCAGCATAAAGATACAAAAATTCAGGATTCTTAATTATTAATTCTTAATTCTTAATTATTATCCCTACCTTTGCAGGCGATTATCTTCGCAAAAATGACAGACTATGGCCAATTTTTTAACCGATGTATCCAGAACTTTTGGGGAATACCTGCTTATTCCCGGCTTGACAACGAAGCAATGTCTTCCTTCCAATGTATCGCTCCGCACGCCTCTTATAAAATTCAGCAAGGGACAAACGTCTCCTATCAGTCTTAACATACCGCTTGTCTCTGCTATCATGCAGTCGGTATCAGGCCCCGAACTTGCTATTGAGTTAGCGCGTAATGGGGGGCTTTCTTTTATTTACGCATCGCAACCGATAAAAAACCAAGCCGAAATGGTTCGCAAAGTGAAAAAGTTCAAAGCCGGTTTTGTGGTCAGCGATTCGAACCTTACCCCCGAACATACGCTTAGCGACGTTATCAAACTATACCGCAAGACCGACCATTCAACTATCGGCATAACCGACGACGGCACATCTAACGGTAAGCTATTAGGTATCATAACCAGCCGCGATTACCGGATTGAAAAGGACGACCACGACATGAAAATAAAAGACTTCATGACGCCTTTCGACAAGCTGATAGTTGGCAAATCGGGTATCACACTGAGTGAAGCCAATCAGATTTTATGGGAACATAAACTGAATACGCTGCCTGTTATCGATGAGCGGCAGAACTTAGTCTATTTTGTTTTCCGGAAGGACTACGACAGTCACCGTGAAAACCCATACGAGCTATCCAACCCTGTAAATAAAGAGCTACGTGTAGGCGCCGGTATCAATACGCGCGACTATAAGGATAGGGTTCCGGCCTTGATAGAGGCCGGCGTTGATGTATTATGTATCGATTCATCTGACGGATATTCAGAATGGCAACAAGATACAATCAGTTGGATAAAAACCAATTACGGTGATAAAACCCCTATCGGTGCCGGCAATATAGTGGACGGTGATGGATTTCGTTTCTTAGCCAACGCTGGCGCCGATTTTATCAAGGTAGGAATAGGGGGCGGCTCTATCTGCATCACGCGCGAACAAAAAGGTATTGGACGCGGACAGGCTACCGCACTGATTGACGTCGCCAACGAACGCAATAAATATTGGGACGAAACAGGCGTCTATATCCCAATATGCAGCGATGGGGGCTTAGTACACGACTACCACATCGTGCTGGCTTTGGCCATGGGAGCCGATTTCCTGATGATGGGACGCTACTTCGCACGCTTTGACGAATCGCCTACCAAGACCTTGCGCATAGGTAATAACTACGTGAAGGAGTATTGGGGTGAAGGCTCTAACCGCGCACAAAACTGGCAACGCTACGACACCGGCGGCAATGACACGCTCAAGTTTGAAGAAGGCGTCGACAGCTATGTCCCGTATGCAGGCAAGATGAAAGAAAACTTGGACATCACATTGGGTAAAGTAAAATCAACGATGTGTAGCTGCGGCGCCATCTCGTTGCAGGAACTGCAACAAAATGCCAAGATAACGCTTGTCTCCTCGACAAGCATTGTCGAAGGTGGCGTGCATGATGTGATACTGAAAGAACAAAGCAAGTGATTTTCTTACAGATAGATAGCCTGACGAAACACTTTGGCAGCCTTGTTCTGTATGAGAACATCTCCTTTGGCGTGACGCAGGGACAAAAGATAGGCCTCATTGCCCGCAATGGCGCGGGGAAGTCTACACTGCTGAATATCATCAGCGGCAAAGAAGTGCCGGACGAGGGAAGGGTTGTCTTTCGCAACGATATACGGATTGGATACTTAGAACAAACACCCACTTTTCAGGAAGGACTGACCGTCCTGCAGGCTTGTTTCAACTCGCAAAACGATACCGTCCGCCTCATAGCTAATTACGAAAAGGCGCTGTTATCGGGCAACGTGGAAATGATAGAAAAACTCCTGCAACGCATGGAACACGCCAAAGCATGGGATTACGAACGGAAAGCCAAAGAAATCCTTTCACTATTAAAGATAAATAATTTCGACCAACCGGTAGAAACGCTTTCGGGCGGACAGGCCAAACGTATCGCATTGGCTAATACGCTTATCCTGGAACCCGAACTCATCCTGCTTGACGAACCTACCAACCACTTAGACCTGAAGATGATAGAATGGCTCGAAGACTACCTGAAACGCTCGACAATAAGTCTGCTGATGGTGACACATGACCGGTATTTCCTTGACGAGGTCTGCAACGAAATCATCGAAATCGACAACCAACAACTCTATTCATATAAAGGCAATTACAGTTATTATTTGACGAAACGGGCCGAAAGGATGGAAGTCAGTCTGGCATCGGTTGAACATGCCAAAAACCTGTATAGAAAGGAATTGGACTGGATGCGCCGACAGCCGCAAGCGCGCGCTACCAAAGCCAAATACCGGATAGACGCCTTTTCGGATATTGAAAAGAAAGCCAAGCAAAAACAGGATGACAAAACCGTCTCACTGCATGTAAAAGCCTCCTATATAGGCTCTAAGATTTTCGAAGCTAAGCATGTCACCAAAAGCTATGACGAAATAAATATTATAAAAGACTTTAATTATGTCTTCACCCGCTACGAGAAATTGGGTATCGTGGGCGATAACGGGACAGGCAAATCGACCTTTATTAAAATGTTAATAGACGAAGTCCGACCGGATAGCGGACGATTTATTATCGGCGAAACTGTCCGGTTCGGCTATTACAGCCAGGACGGGCTCCAGTTTGACGAGCAAAAGAAAGTCATCGACATCGTGCAAAACATCGCCGAATATATCACACTAAGCAACGGCAAGACTTTAGGCGTTGCTCAATTCCTGAACCACTTTCTTTTTGCCCCAGACAAGCAACATGACTACGTCCACAAACTAAGCGGCGGCGAAAAACGACGCCTGTACTTATGTACCGTCCTTATGCGCAACCCTAACTTCCTTGTACTCGACGAGCCTACCAACGACCTGGATATCGCCACCTTAAACGTTCTCGAAGAGTACCTCTCCGACTTTAAAGGCTGTATGATCATCGTTTCGCACGACCGCTACTTCATGGACAAAGTGGTAGACCACTTGTTTGTCTTCCACGGCAACGCAGTCATCCAAGACTTCCCCGGCAACTATACCCAATACCGCCTCTGGCAGTCGCAGCAGCTCAAAGAGCCGGAAGTGCCAGCCTCCGTCGACAAACAAAGCTACCGACAGCCCCCCGACAAAAAGAAACTGACCTACAAAGAACAAAAAGAACTCGAAGCCATCGAAGTCGAGATACCCGCCCTCGAAGCCGAAAAGAAAACGATAGAAGACGCCCTCAACAGCGGCCACCTCACCTACGAACAGCTTACCGCCCATTCTGCCCGCTACACCGCCCTCCTCCAGGCAATCGAAGCCAACACCCTCCGCTGGCTCACCCTCAGCGACTAATCACCACGGGGACGGGGGAAAGGCTATTTAACAAAAACTTTTTTTGTGTCGGCTACGTATGTCCGTGTTGTGAATGAATAGTCGTTGCCTTCTGAATCGCTGCAAGTTATTTCGACATAAAAAGCGTAAAAACCTTTTTTAGGATAGGGAAGCGTTACGGCTACTGGTTTTTTATTCATGCTGATTTCTTTATCCGACCATACCGATTTGCGAAAGTCGCGACTGTTCGATTCAGCCGACCATACAACCAAGCGCTTAGGTTGACGGTCGGTAAGGTTGATTTCGAGTGATATCTTTCCGCCCCTTTCTGTCAATATCCAATCAAAGACTGGATAGGGATAATGGTTTAGTGTCATATCGAAAAAGGCGCTTAATGTAGCGAAAGCTGTCCGACCATCGCCCAAGTTATGCCCGACATTGGAGATATAACATAAAAGGTTTTTCCCCGGAATGCCGTCCAAGTAATGCTTAGAAGCGTCAATTGTCCAGTAGGGGTCGTTTGTGCCCATAAAAAGTATTTTTGGCATCGATAAACGTGTTCGATAAGCGTAAGGATCAATCATTTGAATAATTGCATTACCAAACTCGCTATTGATAGCTTGTGGAAGTTCAAGCGACACGTAATCAGTTATTTCTTCGCTATAATTATAATCTTTTTGCTGATCGGCAAGTGTAGCCGGCATATTCAGGATGTCGATTACCATAGGCGCAATAGCTTCCACGCGCCGGTCGTTTGAAGCGCCTGTCAACCAGGTCGTCCATCCGCGTTTGGAAGCGCCGGAAATGACAAACCGGTTTATTTCAGTACGCAAATGATTACTTGCAAATTCCTGTATGACATCCATTGCTTTCAATGCGCTCTTCACCATTGGGAACAATAAGGGCCAAGCGTAGTTGCCGTCTTTGCGAAACTCATTGAGCGTGAATGAGATGAGCGCATCTTCCGTCAGTCCTCCAAACAACGGTTGGTTGGGCGTTTGGCGCAAGATGGCTGTAACAGCCTGATTACGTGAAGCGATATTGGCTAACATTATTGAAAGGTTATCGTCCGGTTTTACCGGTTTCGGGATACCGTCGTTTAGCGAACCACCGGCTATAAACAGCAAAGCGCCGTCATAGTTAATGTTTTCCGGCACAAATACAATTAATTCGTGCTTCCATAAAATGCCCTGCCATTTTTGAGACATAAACAAGATAGAAAAAGCTTGTGTATTACCCGTTTGATAATTACCTCGCACTTCATACGCCCAAGTCGGATCTCCATTGTTGAGATAAGCATCAAGCGCCGATGCCGGTGTTACTGATTGTTGCGCTAACGATATGGCAAACAAGCAATTGCTAATCAAAAAAAGAAAAATCTTATTCATAATTTCAAGTTAATTTTTAAAAATATCAATGATATGAAAGGAAGCCCTCGTTTGAGGCTGCAAATATAACACATTTTTAATAATGAGTCCACTCCGAAAAGTATTTTTAAACCACAAAGAACACAAAGCTAACACAAAGGACACAAAGAAAAGAATCTGTATTACAACACTTTGTGCACTTTGTGAAATCTCTTTGTGTACTTTGTGGTATAACTTTTTGTTTTATCGGAGTGGACTCAATAAAAAAATATTTAAGAAAGTTTAAATAATTGTCGCTGTTGCTACTTTTATGAGTTTTATAAGCCTATTATGCTGATAAAGAAGATGATGTAAAAGTAAAATCCGTTAAAAGGGGGAATTGCGGGAATTTTGCCAAGCGTCAGTGTTGTCTATGCCCAACCGGTCGGGGTGGAAGATGGGGTCTTTGATGCCGGAGCGGTATTGGCGGTCGAAATCAGCAAAGACTTTGAGGGATACCTTGCGTAGGAGGATAAGGGCTATCAGGTTCAGCCAGGCCATCAGCCCTACGCCTATGTCGGCTAAATCCCAAGCTAAGGTCATCGTGTTGATGGCTGTAAAGAAGGTGACAAGCAGGATACCTATCCGCAGGAGTTGAATCATCCATGACGCTGTGCCTTTCTTGCGAAATAGGAAATATACATTCGATTCGGCCTGAAAATAATAGCTCATAATCGTAGTGAAGGCAAAACAGAAAAGAGCGATAGCCACAAAGCCGGAGCCTAATCCTGGTATGGTCGTATCTATCGCTAACTGTGTATTGACAGGGCCGTAGTCGGTTATCGCTTCGGGCATCCCCCGACCGGTGAATACGACTTGTTGCATCGAATCGTAAACCCTGTAAGTCCCTGTTATCAAGATAACTAAAGCGGTAGCGGAGCAAACGACTAAGGTGTCTATGTATACCGACAGCGCTTGTACTAACCCCTGCTTGGCAGGATGTGGCACTTCGCAGGCGGCTGCTGCGTGTGGAGCGGTGCCCTGACCGGCTTCGTTGGCAAAGATACCCCGCTTAACACCCATGCTGATAGCGACGCCTACCATACCGGCAAAAGTCTGCTCGAAGCCAAAAGCGCTTTTGAATATCAACACAAAGACGCCGGGAATCTGCTGGAAATTCATGATTAATATGACAGCTACTCCCACTACATAGCCGATGGTCATGACAGGCATAACGATTTCTGAAATACGCGCCATACGACGCACGCCACCGTAAATAATCAGGGCAAGCAAAATAACTACAAATCCGGCGGTAATACGAAGGTCGATACCGAATGAATGCTGGAAAGCATCGCAGATGGTGTTGGACTGAACGCCGGGCAACAGTAAGCCTAACGAAATAATCGTAACTAACGAAAAGGCCAGCGCGAATGATTTATTTCGTATCCCTTTCAAAATATAATAGGCGGGGCCGCCGCGGTAGTTGCCGTTTATCTTTTCTTTATAGACCTGTGCGAGGGCAGTCTCGACATACCCTGTGGCAGCGCCGAAAAAGGCTATCGCCCACATCCAGAAGATGGCGCCGGGCCCCCCTAAGGCAATAGCCGTTGCGACGCCTGCAATCTTTCCTGTCCCTATCCGACCGGCTAAGGCTAAGTTGAACGATTGAAAAGAAGATATACCGGAAGCTGACGGCTTGCCCTGCAGGAGCATCTGTATCATCTCTTTAAAGTAACGCACCTGCACAAAACTGGTGCGCCACGAGAAATACAAGCCCGTTGCTAAACAGAAACCAATAAAAGGGGCGCCCCATACCCAGGCGCTTATCGTTGATATAATAGTAGCGAAATCCATATTTTTTTTGCCACGAAGTCACGAAGATTCACGAATAAATTTAAAAACACGAAGATAAAAAGGGGACAAATGTAGGGAAAAGTGGCCAAATAAAAAAAAATATCGCTATTTTTGCAGGAAAAAATTACTGATTATGGAGAAAATACGTTTTGGTATTGTTGGGACTAACTTTATTTCCGACTGGGTTGTCACCGGAGGACTTGAAGATGAGCGTTTTGAGCCGGTAGCTGTCTGTTCGCGTACGGAGACAACCGGGCGTGCTTTTGCGGAGAAATATCGTATACCGTTAATTTTTACGTCGTTAGAAGAAATGGCGGCATGTCCGATGGTAGATGCTGTTTACATCGCTTCGCCGAATGTCTTTCATGCGCAACAAAGTATCGTTTGTTTGCAGCACGGGAAGCATGTGTTGTGCGAGAAAGCCTTTGCGTCGAATGCCCGCGAAGCGCGGATGATGATAGAAACAGCGCAACAAAAAGACGTCGTTTTGATGGAAGCTATGAAACCGACCTTGACGCCTGCTTTCCAAGCCGTTATGGATTATTTACCGAAGATTGGCGTTGTTCGACGTTATTTTTCGTGTTATTGCCAGTATTCATCGCGCTATGATAAACTGAAAGAGGGTATCGTTCTCAATGCTTTCCTGCCCGAACTGAGTAATGGCGCTACGATGGATATAGGCGTTTATACGATTTATCCGATGGTTGTACTTTTCGGCAGACCTTCACAGATTCTTGCTACAGGGACGAACCTTTCAAGCGGTGTGGACGGACAGGTAGCCGTCAGTTTCACCTATCCGGAGGGCTTGATAGCAACTGTCTTGTATGGGAAAATAGCTGATTCTTCCTTGCCGACCGAGATACAGGGCGAGACGGGAACAATCCGGTTAGACCGAATCAATATCATCGGGGAGGTCACATTTTGTAATAGAAAGGGAGAAAAGTTGGCTATTCGTCCCGCTACGTTACATCATGAGTATTATTATGAGATAGTCGAATTTATCAATTTAATTAAAACAGGGCGGAAGGAATCTGTTGTCAATAGTCTTACGAACTCGCTGATAACGATGGAGATAATGGATGAGATACGGCGGCAGTTAGGGGTTCTTTTTCCGGCGGACGATTGAATTTTTCAATACAGAGGTTCACAGAGGTTTACAGAGGTTTAGTCGTCCCAATGCTCGTCCCAATCGTAAGTCAAGGGATTATTAGCGTCGAGCGTTGAAAAGTCGTCTAAGTCGCGGCGTTCTTTTTTTGTGGGGCGTCCTAAGCCTTTGGCGCGGTTTACGAAGCCGGATATCTTGCTTAGCTCCAGAATTTCATATTCTTCGGGCGGGGTGATGTTTTCGAGAAAGAGCGGGACAAGTTTAGCACCCACCCTGTTTTCGGTGACGTCGAGCACCCGAAAAGTGTAAGTTACAGGCGGTTTGCGAATAGCTATCACATCGCCTGCTTTTATCAAACGCGAAGGCTTTACAGCAACGCTTCCTATGGAAACACGGTTTTTTTTACATGCCTCCGTTGCTAACGTCCGCGTCTTAAAAATGCGCGTCGCCCACATCCATTTATCTATCCGTATCATAATACAGGTTTGGCTATGGCCGATTTTCAATTCAGGCTTATTGAATTACCGTAACCACCTAAACTCTAATTAATTATATTGGTTCATAGTTGCTTCAATCCCTGAGAGGCAAAAACTCTTAATCATCTCGGTAGCCTGCTTCACCCTTTCGGGGATTTTCTCTAGTTCTTCGGACGAAAACTTACTAAGCACAAAATCAATCTGCCGTCCGCGCGAGAAATCATCACCTATGCCAAAACGCAATCGCGGATATTCAATCGTTGTAAGTATTTCTTCTATATGACGCAGTCCGTTATGGCCGCCGTGACTACCCTTAGGTTTCAAACGAAGCGTTCCAAAAGGGAGCGCAAAATCGTCGACCACGATAAGCAACTGTGGCACAGGAATATTTTCTTTCTGTAACCAGTAACGAACCGCCATTCCGCTCAGGTTCATATATGTATTAGGTTTGAGCACAACAAGTTCCGCATTTTTCACACGCATACTTGATAGAGCGCCATACCTGGCTTCGCGGAAAGAAGCGCCTGACGAATCAACTAATTCATTGACAATCCTGAAGCCAATATTGTGACGGGTACCCCAATATTCCTCGCCGATATTACCCAATCCGACAATCAAGAACTTCATTTTTCTACCTGATTAAAAAAATTGAGACTTAGTGTGAGATAGCTAATGAAAACATCCCCCTGCCTGGCGGCAGACAGGGCTTCAAAGGGGAAATTTTGAAAAAAATACCGTCGTTTTATTGTTGACACGACACTATATGGCCTCGTCATCACCAATTAGGCTATTTTCCACCCGGTGCATTGGTTGCTGAGGCGGCGCTTTGTGAGGCGCGCGTCATCTTAACAATGCACACAACCATATTTTTAGGACTGACGAGTTCAATTTTGTCGAAATGAAGGTCTCCTACTTTGATAGCCTTCCCTAACTCAAGGTTGTCAACGTTAATCGTCAGTCTGTCAGGGATATCCGATGCAAGGCCTTTTGCTTTCAGTTTACGTACCAACTGGCTCAGTTTACCGCCGGCTTTTACACCTACCGCATGTCCTTCTACAAAAACCGGCACTTCCATAACAATGGCCTTGTCGTCGAAAACTTCCAGAAAGTCAAGGTGTAGAATAGCATCCGATACGGGATGATATTGGGAATCTTTCAATATCGCCTTCACTTTTTTGCTTCCCTTGATGTCAATATCGACAACAAAAATCTCCGGTGTGTAAATAAGTTTACGTACACCCACGCTCGAAACGGTAAATTCCGTCACGATAATACCCTTCTTATTGTTTATCTCAACAAACTTCTCGCCCGGTTTAAGCGTACCTGTAAAAGGCAGTTCAACCGGCGCTTGTCCATACAAAACTGCAGGGATAAGCCCCTGCTTGCGTAAAATTTTCGAAGCCTTACGACCGTCATCTATGCGCGGTGTTGCTTCTAATGTGAACGTTTTCATTTAAATAAAACTTTTGTGTTACTAAAAATTAGCTGCTTCCCTAATTCCCCATCACACTCCGACAGGCTCAAAAAGCGCTGCAAAGGTAGTAAGAATTGCGCACTTCTCAAAAAAAAGCCGTCTCAACTTTAAAAATAATTTCGCAAAGGCACAAAGAGAAATGCACCTTTAGCTCGCTTCAATTTTTTAATTATGGAAAATAATCGTAATTTTGCGCGAAATATCAGACAAGATTTGGAATGATATAGAGATACTAATTTATGGGGCGGGCGTCATTGGCCGCCTGTTTGCAGGAAAAATTGCATTATGAGGTTTTGATGTGATGATTCTCGCAAGGAACAACAGATACTGGGAAATAAAAGAGAATGGCATTATTAAATATGGTAAAAATTATTTTTTTTGATATCGACGGCACCCTTGTCAGTTTTAAAACTCAGTCTATCCCTGCTTCTGCGAAGATAGCTATCGCCCAACTGAGGGAAAAAGGCATCAAACTAATTATCGCTACCGGGCGCGCTTATTGTGATATTAACAATCTGGAAGACATCGTTTTCGACGGGATAATGGCCTCAAACGGCGCATTTTGTATAGACGCGAAAGGTGAAATAATCGCTCAGCAGTTTTTTGATAAGGCGAGTATGGAGCGCTTAGCACAATACATGGAAAAAAAACCTTTCTCTTGTGAGTTTATGACAGAGAAAGGCAATTTTATCAGTTATGCTGATAATAATATGTTGTATTTGAGTTCGCTCGTCAATCTGCCGTTGCCGCCAACTGCAGAAGTGGCAAAAATCATCGAACAGGGCGTTTTTCAAATCGGCGCATTTGTCGATTCAAACATAGAAAACGAGCTGTTAAGGGAGGTGTTTACCGATTGTGAATGTAGCCGCTGGCATCCTGTCTTTGTCGATTTCAACATAAAAGGTTGCAATAAAGCGACCGGTATCGACAAGTTCCTGGCATATTTTGGTATAGACAGAGATTCGGCGATGGCTTTTGGCGACGGCGGAAATGACATCCCCATGCTGAGACATGTCGCTATTGGCGTAGCAATGGGTAATGCTTTCGATGAGGTAAAAAACGCCGCCGATTATGTGACAGATTCGGTTGATGAAGACGGTATCAAAAAAGCCTTGAAACATTTTAACATCATCTCGTAATAATTAAGTTGAATGTTCTTAATCATTTGACTGTACAGGGGATTAATATGAGTCCACTCCCAAAAGTGTTATAGACCACAAAGGACACGGAGTTCGCACAAAGTTCACAAAGAAAAAAACTGTATTACAGGTTTTGTGTTCTTTGTGAATTCCCTTTGTGTTCTTTGTGGTAGAGTACTTTGATTTTCGGAGTGGACTCAAATATTACGATGTCGCCAACGCAGCGTCCAAGCTGTTGTAATTGGTGGCGTCAATCTGGCAGACTTGCATAAAAAATGGTAACTTTGCAGTCGAATACTTTAATAAAACGACTTTTTGCTATATGGAAATTACTCATATTGAGCACATCGGCATTGCCGTTAGAAGCATTGAAGAGCAGTTACCCTACTACGAACAGGTGTTAGGGTTGCCTTGTTATCACATTGAAGAAG
>Ga0209628_10001931_pt1 | contig 13808 bp, 10 predicted proteins | sample TergutCu122P4_FD_187285 | JGI IMG/M metagenome (GOLD analysis project Ga0209628, IMG submission 187285) | Cubitermes ugandensis P4 segment gut microbial communities from Kakamega Forest, Kenya - Cu122 P4 (SPAdes) (version 2) | ecosystem: Host-associated > Arthropoda: Insects > Digestive system...
ATCGTCGACAACATTTGCCAAATGATAGGTGGGCATACCGTCGGATTTGAAAAGCACTTTATCATCCAACAGGTTGGAATTGACCGTAACTTCGCCGCGAACAAGGTCGTTGACAAGTATTTCCGTATCAGCCGGAAACTTAAAGCGCACTACGTATGGCATTCCGCCGGAAATACGTTTCTGCACATCGTCGGCGGACAAAGTAAGCGAATTGCACATCATTCCGCGCGTTGATACATCGTATTGAAAAGTTTTCTTATCCTGCTCGTACTCCTTCCGCTTGGCGTCCAAGTCTTCGGGCGTATCGAAAGCAAAATACGCCCAGCCGTTGGCAATGAGGCGGTCGGCATATTCGCGGTACATCTGTTTACGGTCTGATTGCCGGTAAGGCGCACAGGGTCCGCCAACATGCACACCCTCGTCAAACCTTATACCTGTCCATGTCAGCGCTTCGATGATGTATTCTTCGGCGCCGGGAACAAAACGCCCCTGGTCGGTATCCTCGATGCGGAGGATCATATCGCCGCCATGCTTGCGGGCAAACAGATAATTATACAATGCTGTGCGCACACCGCCGATATGCAGCGGTCCCGTAGGACTGGGCGCAAAACGAACGCGAATGTTGTTCATTTTCGATTTTTGATTTTTGATTTCTTGGCGCAAAGATAATAGTAAGTTTCATATTGTCCACGAATTACACGAATTATCACGAAAAGATATTTCCTCTTGAAAAAAAAATCGTAAAAATTTTATTTCATGCGCTTGGAAAAACCAAAATTTCAACTAATTTTGCGGCGTTATTTTTTAGATATTTATTCACCTTAAATCTGTATGCCTATGATCAAAATTAAATGAAGTATTGAAAACGTGTTTATGAAACACTTTTTATCGGATTTTTTACGATAGTATATTTTTCAATGTAATAATTTTTTTTAACAAAACTAATTTTAAAAATGAGTAATTTATTAATACATAAATCATTAAAAAACCTGAAACAGATTAACATATTATGTTTGTTTCTATTTATGTTCGGAACAGCGACGGCACAAATTCGAGTAAGCGGTAGTGTAACCGACATTACCGGCGATTTAATTCCAGGCGTCAATGTCGTTGTTCAGGGAACTACCATCGGTACGACGTCGGATTACAACGGCGAATATACCATAAATGTTCTCGACGCAAAGTCAGTACTGGAATTTAGTTTTATCGGTTATGAGACGCAAGCAATTACTGTTGGCAACCGTCGTGTTATCCCGGTAATCATGAGAGAATCGGTTGAGAATATAGGCGAAGTAACTATAGTTGCTTTTAGCCGTCAGCGTAAGGAAAGCGTTCTTGCATCCATTACTACGGTAACTCCAAGCGAGATGAAAGTCCCCAGCAGCAACCTAACCACCGCTTTTGCGGGACGTGTTGCAGGATTGATTTCGTATCAGCAAAGCGGCGAGCCGGGACAGGATAACGCGCAGTTCTTTATTCGCGGCATCACTACCTTCGGAGCCAACGCCAAAAGAGACCCGTTGATACTGATTGACGGTATGGAACTGAGCACCGAAGAACTTGCCCGTTTAAATACAGACGATATTGCCAGTTTCTCGGTGATGAAAGACGCAACAGCCACCGCTCTTTATGGAGCGCGCGGCGCTAATGGCGTTATATACGTTACCACAAAGGAAGGAAGGGAAGGAAAAGTGGTGGCAAACGTCCGTTTAGAAAGTTCGTATTCTATGGCGACGCAAAAAGTCAAACTTACCGACCCGGTTACGTACATGAACATGCACAACGAGGCGATCAGGACTCGCACTCCGGATGCGCCTTACCTGTACAGTCCGGAAAAGATATACATGACCGAGCGCGGTCTGTATCCCGACATCTTTCCGGTTACCGACTGGTATAACGTGATGCTGCGCGACGTAACGCCGAACCACCGCGCCAACATCAGCTTGAGCGGCGGCGGAGCAATCGCGCGCTATTATGTGGCTGCCAACATAACGCAGGATAACGGGAATCTAAAGATTGACAAAAGGAATAACTTCAATTCCAATATCAATCTGACGAAACTCACTATACGGTCGAATGTGAACATTAATCTGACCAAGACCACCGAGATGATTGTCCGCATGAGCGCGTCGTTAGACGATTACATGGGACCGATGGAAGGTGGACGCAAGGTGTATAATCAGGTAATGCGCGCCAGCCCCGTACTGTATAAACCGTATTACGAGCCGGATGAGCAGTTTTCGTATGTCAAACATATCTTGTTTGGGAACTATGGCAACGGAAATTTCGTCAATCCGTATGCTGAGGCGCACAAGGGATATCGCGAGTACAGCAACAACCTGATGGCGGTACAGTTTGAAGGCAAACAGAAGTTGAACTTTATTACCCAAGGTTTGACGGCGCGTGTGATGACCAATTTCAACCGCGATTCGTATTTTGATGTCAGGCGGCAATACTATCCGTTCTTTTACTCTATCAGTTCCTACAATCTGGCGGAGAACAAGTACCGGCTTCAGCGTATGAATCCCTCCTCGGGAACGGAATGGATCAACTACGAACCGAGAGAGCGGCGTGTCACCAGCACCTTTTATTTTGAGGGCGCGGTAGAGTACAACCGCAAGTTCGGACTAAGCAACGTGAATGCGTTGGCGGTTTATACGATGCGCAGCCATCGTGTAGGCTCTGCAGCCGACCTGCAGAGAGGGCTGCCTGCACGTAATCTTGGCGTCTCCGGTCGTCTGGCTTACGACTTCGATACGCGCTATTTCGCCGAGTTCAACTTCGGGTACAACGGCTCGGAACGTTTCTCCAAAAATAACCGCTTCGGTTTCTTCCCGTCGTTTGGGGCAGGCTGGTTGGTGTCTAACGAATCGTTCTTCGAGGGTATAAAGGATGTCATACCAACGCTCAAATTTCGGGGAACTTATGGTCTGGTAGGTAACGACGCTATCGGAGCCGCCGAAGACCGCTTCTACTATCTGTCAAACGTTTCACTTGGTCTTAGCGGCGGCGGAATGTTTGATAGCAGGAACAACAGATGGGGCACCTATATGAACTACAATCCGGGCACGGTGAACGTTACCCGTTATGCCAACGACAAAATCGGATGGGAAATAGCCTATAAATGGAATGTTGCCATGGAAATGACCATGCGAAACGGGTTCTCCACCATCATAGAATACTTCCGGGAGCGACGCGAAAACATATTGATAGACCGTATCATCCCCAACACTATGGGTATCCTGCCTGCCGTAAAAGCGAATCTTGGCGTTGGCTCAGGTCACGGGGTAGATATTGAGGCGAACTACGAAAAGAACTTCAGCAATGGTTTGTGGTTTGTAGGACGCGGAACGTTTACTTATGCTGCCAACGAAGTTTTGGAATGGGAAGAGCCCGATTATTCGAAGACACCCTGGCGCTCTCGCGTAGGTCATTCTATTGATCAGCAATGGGGTTATATCGCCGAACGCCTGTTCATTGACGAGGCTGAGGTTAAGAACTCGCCAAGGCAATGGGGCGATGTACTTGGAGGCGACATCAAATACCGCGACGTGGACGGCGACGGACGTATTACCGTGCGCGACCAGTTGCCTATCGGTTTCCCGACAAAGCCTGAAATCAATTACGGCTTCGGTCTTTCCCTCGGATACAAGGGGCTCGACTTTTCGTTCTTCTTTCAGGGTTCAGCGCGGCAATCGTTCTGGTTAGAAGCGCGCTACCTGACTCCGTTTAACAACGGCGACGGGCGGAATTGGGACGGAATAGCCTCAGACGGTCTGATGGGATATAACTATCCACTCAAGGTATTTGCCGACAATTACTGGTCGGAAAGCAACCGGAACCCATACGCCATGTTTCCGCGTTTATCTCCGCGAGAAACGGAGAACAACTGGCAGCGTTCCACATGGTTCATGCAGGACGCGATCTTTCTTCGCCTGAAAAACGTCGAAATAGGCTATACGCTTCCGGAGCAAACGCTTAATAAGGTACGCATGAAGAACCTGCGCGTCTATTTGAGCGGTAGTAATCTGTGCGTATTTAGCCGGTTCAGACTCTGGGATCCCGAAATGGCGGATAAAGGACTGGGATATCCTGTACAGCGCGTATTTAATGTAGGGCTTAACATTGGATTTTAGTTAAATGAAAAAATTAATATTTATATTTATGAAATCAATAGTAAAATATGTTTTTGTCGTCATGCTGGCATGTACTGTCGCTTCATGCGACTGGTTGGACGTTGTTCCCGACAATATCGCCACCCTTGACCATGCCTTTGCTGACCGATATACTGCCGAGATGTATTTAGGCACCTGTTACTGGGGTATGCCTCGTAGCGGGGACTGGGGGGCTAATCCGGGAATTTTTGGCGCACTTGAGATGCTGATGAACCCGGAACGTCGCAATTGGGGCGAAATGCAATTCGGCTTGGGACTCAACAGACCTGACAGAGGCTTAATGAATTACTGGGGCGACGGCGGAACCCGCTACCGCTCGCTTTACGCAGGCATTAACGATTGTAATACCTTTCTCGCTAATATCGAAAGAGTTAAAGATTTGCCTCCTTACGAAATGAAGCGCTGGATTGCCGAAGTGAAACTCGTCAAGGCATTCAATCACTTTTTTCTGATCGAGCATTACGGTCCTATTTGCCCGTTGAAGGTAAATACTCCGGTAAGCGAATCCACAGGCGGCGTACGTGTCTATCGTCAGAAGATAGACGACTGTTTCGCCTATGTTCTTGAGTTGATAGACGAGGTTATAGCGAGCGAAGCGCTTCCGGTGTTCATCCCCAGCGAGGCTACCGAATTAGGCAGGTTTACGGTTGCGGCAGCCTATTTTTTGCGGGCAAAAGTTTTGACTTACTGGGCAAGCCCGCTATTCAACGGGAATACCGATTATGAAGGTTTCAAGAACCACCAGGGCGAGCCGTTCTTTAACCAGACTCCCGACCCCAATCGTTGGGCATTAGCCGCTCAAGCCTGCAAGGATGCCATAGCTAAATGTCAGGAAGCGGGGCACCGTCTCTACGATTACAAGACGGATTACGCTACGATGCGTCCCATATCGGATACCACGAAACATCAGTTGGGAATGCGCAGCGCTATTTCCGAGCGCTGGAATCCAGAACTTATTTGGGGTAATACACAATTCGGCATCCGCTTTGATGAGTTGCAAAGGGCTGCCATGACCCGCTTCGAGCCTACCGGAGGTAATCACGGTGGTATGCCCGAAGGCGCTCTGAGCATTCCGTTTCGCATTGTGGACAAGTTCTACTCCCGCAATGGTATTCCCATCGAAAATGATCCGGAGTATCTGACGCGCTTTGGCTTATCGTATGCCAGCCGGCGCACTGCCATCAGTACGCGCATCGAAGACAACCCCGGAATCGCAGACCAAGTGTACTATATTCAACTGAACGACTATACCGCCGCGCAGAATATCGACCGTGAGCCGCGCTTTTACTCCACCTTAGGTTTCGACCGGGGAAAATGGTACGGAAATTCATATAGAGACGCTACACGCGGCGATAAAGGCGCCGAATATGTACAGAACCGTTGGGGCGAAAACTCGGCGGCGATGTTCGGTGATCAATACAATGCTACCGGATACTTGAACAAAAAGATAGTTTCACTCGCTGGCTCGTTCACTGCCAATAATAATTTTTCATCTAACAATATGGACTATCCGTTCCCTGATATGCGTTATGCCGATTTGCTGTTATTGACCGCCGAGACGCTCAACGAATCGGACGCTCCAGCCGCAGAAGTGCTTTCTTATGTAGATCAGGTACGCGAGCGCGCTAAATTGAAAGGCGTTGTGGAAAGTTGGGCGAAATCAACGCGCCCCAGTTTGCACACCACCAAAGAAGGGCGTCGCGAGATCATTCATCGCGAACGGACGATAGAATTTATTGGCGAAGGCTGGCATTACTGGGATATTCGCCGCTGGAAAACAGCGTCAAGAGAACTGAACGGACCCGTGCTGGGATGGAGTACATTAAAGGATAATGTGCAGGATTATTACACCGTAAACACGGTTTATAGCCAGGCATTTAACCATCGCGATTATTTTTCGCCAATCCCCGACCAAGACATCATCAACAATCCAAGTTTGATTCAAAATCCGGGATGGTAGTATTTTTTATCAGTTTGTAGTTTTTTTTAATCATAATAAGAAAAAAATATGAAAACAGTACATTATTTGTTAGCGTTGGTTGTCGTTATGATGACCTGCGCATGTCAAGAAAAGACGTTGGAGCCTATCACTAAAAGTCTCGGGAAGCCGGGAAAGGTTGAGATTCTGGAACAGGAATCGATACCCGGCGGCGTTATCGTCGTTTACCGGATACCCGAATCGGAAGATATTATGTCAGTGGTGGCACAATATACTTTGTCTAATGGGAAGAAATACGAGAGCGAGGCTTCGTATTTTGAGAACAAGTTGACCATTGCCGGTTTTAACGACCATACGCGGGAATACACGGCTCAACTTTTCACTGTCAACAGGGCTCAGAAACGTTCCGACCCTGTCACGGTAACGTTCATTCCTGAGGAGTCGTCGCTGTCAAAAACGGCGCGCAGCATGCAAATCACCGCCGACTGGGGCGGACCGCGCTTTACATGGGTCAACGAAGACAAGGTGCCATTAGTCTTCGAGTTTTTTGCTTCTGACGACGAAGGCAACTTTCGGGTCATGCGCGTGTTGGGTTCAACGCTTGAATCAACAAATTACGCCCTGCGCGGATACGAACCGAAACCGCAACGGTTTGCCGCCGTTATACGCGATTATTGGGATAATGTTACCGATACGATTTATCCTCCCGGGGGAAAACTGACCCCGTGGCTTGAGGAAAAAGCCGATAAATCGAAGATGAAGGTAATGGGTTTGCAAAATGACGCGGGTTGGAATATGTGGGGAAGCAATCCGGGTTATATGCTGAACGATATTTCGAATCAATTCGGAGAGTTTGAACCGGTACCGGCTGCGGCTACTTTTGATTTGGGTGTAACGCTTAAATTGAGCCGCTTAGTACATTTCCACCGGATTGGCTCTGATTTTCCCAACCCATTAGAAAGAGGAAATCCCAAACGTTACCAGATTTATGGATATTACAAAGGTGGCGTGCCATCTCAGAGCGGCGACTGGTCAGAATGGACGATGATCCTGGAACATGAAGAAATGCTTCCCGCCTCAGGCGGAAGAACATCGTCTGAAAGGACTAATGAAGATATGGATTTTGTCAGAGAATATGGTCAAACGTGCGAAATACCCTTGAGCGCGGAACCGACCAGGTACCTCAGATTTAGAGTCATGCAAACATGGGGTAATACGACGTTCGCGAGTATTACAAGATTGGACTTTTACGGAGAAATTCAGAAATAACCTTTTAAAACATTTCATTAATGAAAAGAATACATATAATATCAGTTATTGTTCTGATGCTGTCATTTTTCGCCTCGTGCGAAAACTTTATGGATGTCCATAAGGAATGGATCAAAGACGGCGAGATGATCTACCCGCCTCGTGTTGATTCGTTGAGTTTCATTGCCGGACGGGAACGTTTGGAGTTCCGGTTCTGGCTCTACAAATCGCCCAATGTACGTAAAGTAAACCTTTACTGGAACGATGGCGCCGATTCGCTGATCATTCCGGTTACGCCCTCTGCAGGACTTGATTCCGTTTTTGTCATCGTTCCGAAGATGCTGGAACGCTCGTACACGTTTGACATCCGCACTACGGATATGTACGGACATAAATCGTTGTTCATGACGGGATTTGGAACCGCCTACGGCGCCAATTACGAAGAATCCCTGAACGACAGGAACATCGCCAATTTTGACCTGAAGGTGCAAAACGTAACCTGTACCAAAGATTATGTTTTTGAAACTGGAACTGTAACAGTTTCTTGGATCTGCGAGCGTAACGTTACCGGCATCTCGGCAAAGCTGCTTTCAGCAGGTACCGGCATGGTACGCACCGAATATCGCTATAAAACGAAGTATGGAAATGATACGATAGTTAAAGCTTCCGGATCTGCCAATAGCATAGAACTTCGGAACGCTATCCTCTCGTCAGAAGCCGTCCCCAGTTATCTCTACTCCCGTTCGGCGTTCATTCCCGAGAAAGAAGCCATTGATACCTTTTTCACGGCTTACAAGAATGAAAACTGGAAGCGACATACTTTCCCATTGCCTCCGAAACCTGATCAGGAGCCGGGACCGCCGGATCCGCCGAAACCGAAACCCGGATACGGTATGTATGACCGAAGCGACTGGGTAGTGTTGCAAGTTTCCGACGAAACGCCATGGGATGGAGGCGGAATGCACACGCTATTTGATAACAAACATGACAACTGGTGGCACTCCATGTGGCATGACGGCAACGCTCCATGTCCGCACTGGGCGATCATTGACATGAAGGAAGACAAAAATTTTGGCAAATTCGTCGTCTATCGCCGCCCCGACAATCCGGATACGAAAACAGTAGAATTTTACGTGAGCAATAGTCCCGACCCTAACGGCTCATGGAGAAGAATCGCCGTAGGCATGTTCCCTAAATACTCACCAAACAACGACTCTAGAAACAATGCCCCAATAGAGATTATTGTGCTTGATAACGCCAAAGGACGTTATCTGAAGATGAATCTGCCCGACACTTACCGCGACCCATTCACAAGCGTCGCAGAAGTGTATGCTTACCCGCCGCTTAGTCGCTACGACCGGAGTGCATGGGAAGTACTGGAAGTCTCCGACGAAACGCCATGGGATGGCGGCGGAATGCACAAGCTACTTGATGGCGATCCGGGATCTTATTGGCACTCCATGTGGCATGACGGCAACGCTCCATGTCCGCACTGGGCGATCATTGACATGAAGGAAAGCCTCGATATAGGAAAAATAGAGGTCTATCGTCGCAAAGACAATACGGATACGAAAACGGTAGAAGTTTATCTGAGCGACAGTCCCAACCCTAATGGTTCATGGAAAAGAATTGGCGAAGGCATATACCCTAATACAAAAAATGATCTTCTAGAGTTCTTAACTAACGACAAAGTTAAAGGACGTTACCTGAAGATGGTTCTACCCGACAGTCACCGCGACCCATTCACCAGTATTGCCGAAATTTATCCACACGGATACATTCTTAAGTGATTGAATTATAAAGCAATTAATTAGCCCCGTTCGTCTATCGGCGCCGGGGCTTTTTCTTTTTTCCGAAAAAAACCGTATGGAAATTGAAAAGAAATTGTATATTTGCGGAGTATTTGAAGGTGGAAAATGGCAATAAAAAGTACAAAAGCGGCTCCAAAAGTATCCGTCAGAAAAACGGACTTATTAATTGGAGGCAAGAAAAGCGTAGTAGGATACCACACGATGGAGTGCAGGGAGTCGATTTTGGACGCTCCCATTAAATGCACCGACCGTAGGGCATGGTTAGGCTTTGGCTATTACTTCTGGTTGGAAGAAATATTTGCCAAATACTGGGGCGAAGATTTTAAGATACGTAAAAACAACCCAAAAGCTCAAGCCGATACATACGACGTATATACCGCCGACTTGAACATTGAGAACTGTATCAATACGGTGTTTGACGAAGAAGATTATACTAATTTCATCAGTCGAATAGAAGAGGCAATTTTGTATTTTCAATGTAGACGTAGACCTTTTACTTTGGAAACGGTACATCGTTATTTGGCTGATCGGGTATGGGGTAAACTTGGAATTTCAGGCATCATATATGATGATAAACCTACAAATCCGAAAAATAAAAAAAGATTTTACTCCCTAATTCCTGACTTGTACTACAAAAAACGGATACAGGTTGTAATTTTTGATTCAAAAAATGTTAGCAAATTCAAATTGTATTTAGAAAACCAAAAATAAACAGATATGCTTAATTGGACAAAAATCAACAAAGAATTTACCAAAGTTCTCAATTCGTATACAGATGAAGAATTTGACGAATGGTATGAAATGGACAGAAAAAGGATGGCGTTGGTTGATATGGAAAACGGTCTGGACGGCAAACTGAACGGCGCACAAAGAATAAACGGTGCAGCGAAAATTAAGCCAAAATCAAAAGGCGTTCCCGTCAAAAAAACGACACGAGCAAAGGTAGGGGCTTGACACAATTATTCAAAAAAAATGATAGCGAAAAAGTCCACATCAAAATCAGTCGTTCCGAAGCCAAAAGTCGCAGGCGTATTTATCGATCCACGAACGGATTTTGGTTTCAAACCGATTGCAAATAAGGAAAGCAAAGTATACTTTACGCGGGCAATTTTTGATTCGACCCTGTCAGCAGCTTCGCAGCCTGACAGGTCGCCGCACGATGGCCTGTCAGGGTCGATAGACCTGACAGTGTCAAAACGGAAAAATCCGCAAAAATTGACCGTGCGCAGTATAAACAAAAAAATATTTACCGATATATTGACAGAGGCTGAATTAGCCAATCTGTCGCCCGATGAATTGGACATGTATGACAAATCACTTAAAAATTATAACAAAAATATGACACCAAGAGAAATTATAAAGGAGTATCAAAAGATTAATGCCGTGCTTCAAAATGAAGTTGCAGAACTTGCAGAATACCGTCGTAGATATGGAGCGTTGAATGGAGCAAATCCTACCCGTATCACCAAAGTACGTACAACACGTGCAAAATCTACCGTGTAATGGTTAATAAGACGATTATAGCCTATAGATATTTATTCATCTGTTTTTTAGTGTCGGCTATTGTTTTCTCCTGTAATGAAGACAAGCCGGAAGAAGAACCGGTTAATGAGACCCTGCCTGAAATTTCCGGCGTGACCAGAGATATTTCTCAACCTACGCCCGACGACGCAGTTACTGTTTCGGCTACGGTTACCGCTTCGGAAGCCTATCCGCTTACTGCCGTTTCCCTGAGATGGAGGCTGGGAACCGCCCAATGGTCGAATATCGCAATGATGAAGGGCAGCGGCGGCGTTTATTCGGGAACTATCCCAAAACAGGCGCATAAAGCGGAAGTAACCTATAAAATCTTTGCCGTAAATAAAAACGGAAGCAGAGAGAGCATTCCGGCATCATACACCGTAAAGTCGGAATTGCCGCAAATTGAAGGAAGTTTTACCGCCTTCCGTATAAAAAGGAGTTTGAATCCGGCATTGGTAGCGGATATTGAATTTAATATCGACCATAATAACTTGACTATTGAGGGAACCTGTCTTCGCTGGATCAATTCGAATCATCCATCTCAACTGATTGTCAGTTTCGAAGCGCCCGAAATACTGGTTGAATCGGGAGGCGATATCATACAAAACGGAGTAACGGTTGTAGATTTCAAACAGCCGGTAAAATTCGCAATAACCACCGAAAATAAACCTCAACGTATATATACGGCGACCTTGATATGTCCGCAAATCAATGCGACCCTGCCGGTTTTGCGAATTGAATCAGATGGACCCATTCAGAATAAAGTTGACTATGTAAAAGCCAAACTCGAAATCGTTGGGAACGGTATAAAAGAGGGTTTATGGGACTTTGGCAGAGAAAAGATAGATATTCGTCTGAGGGGAAATGCTACCTTATGGCTGCCAAAGAAAGCCTATCGAATAAAGTTTCCCGAAAAATACAGTCCGCTGGGATTAAAACATGCCAAGTTGAAAAGTTGGGTATTGTTCGCCAATGATTGCGACAAGTCGCTGATTCGCAATGCAGTGGCGTTTCAAATCAGCAAAATAATGCAAACCGGCGTGTCAAGCAGACGATTTACGCCATGCACGCAATTTGTAGATTTATATCTCAATGGTATGTATGAAGGTAACTATCATCTTAGCGATCAGGTGCAGGTGAATCCCGGCAGGGTGGAGGTACAGGAGTTGACAGCGAGCGATGCCGGCGATGCTACCAAAATATCTGGCGGGTATTTGTTGGAATTGGATGGTTTTGCCAATGGCGATCCGTTGTGGTTTACCTCGCCAAAAGGTATGAAAGTATCGATTAAACATCCTGATGATCAGGATTATGCAAAAGAACAGGTAAGTTGGATCACCAACTATTTTATAACTGTTGAAAACGCTTTGTTCTCACAGGATTTCAAGAATCCGCTTACCGGATGGCGCAAATACATCGAAATGTCTTCGTGGGTAGACTATTGCATCATCAACGAATTGGCGGGCAATTCGGATGCATGGTGGAGCACTTTCATGTCGAAGGAGCGGGGTGTAGATTATTTTGTGATGGGACCGGTATGGGATTTTGATATTGCCTTTAACAACGACAACCGCATCTCAAACGCCACCAATCGCTTAATGTCAGAAGCAGCCCACGATCCCAAACAATGGATCAATCGCTTCATGCAGGACGAAACATTTAAGGCTGCGATTAAGGCGCGCTGGAACGCTAAAAAAGGCGAATTGCGCAGCGTGATAGATTATGTAGATGAATTGGCTGAATTGCTCGACATGTCGCAAAAAGCAAATTTCAAACGCTGGAATATCAACCAACAAACGCTGGGACACGCTATGCCCGCTCCGGTTTCTTATCAGGAAGCAATAACACAGTTGAAAAATTATTTGGAGGCGCGTTACAGGTTCTTAGATGGAGAGTTCAACAAATGGTAAAAAAATATGGAAATCCTCTTAAACAAAATATCGTAGTTATGTATCATTATTTTAAAATATCATTTAAGTCTGTGTTTATCATAGCATTTTCTTTTCGTTTATTCTGTCCATTTTCAATGATGGCGCAGGATTTATTAGTTACCACCAATCGCGACACATTGAATTGCACCATGGGAAAACTGAAAAACGATTATTATCCGATAGCATTCGTGATTGAAGACGAAACCATCAAAGGTTTTATTCACAAAGACTCAATCCTTTTTTTTAAAAAGGATGTTTTTCGAGATTTGGAAACCAACATGTTACGACCGTGGTATCCCTTAGTTGAAATGACCTTTGACGCAGGTGGCGCTTATCAGTTTGGCAAGTTCCGTATGGATGACGACCTGACAGACAAGAGCAAATTTGGCGCCAGAACAGGGTTATACTTGGGAACAGATTTGACCTATTATTTTTCTAATCGGATAGGGTATGGATTGAAATACAATTATCGCTCGTTGTTGGGAGGCGATATTCAGTACCAACATATTGGCATACTGATGGCTTTCAGGTTTCTGGAAAGGAAACAGTCCCATCATTGGTTTTTCAATTTCTCAGGAGGCGTAGGGTGGATGATTCAGAAAAACGCACCGATACAACTGTGTTTGTTGCGTCCACGCATTGAAATGCATGCCAGATCGTTTTCAGGCGACGTTGCCGTTGGTTACAGGTTCAGATTGTCCCGGCACGTTTCCGCTCATGTGAAAGCATCATGTAACATCGCTTATCCCGGCTTTGTTAAAATTATGGATATATCAAAATATGCAAAACCTTCCGACCAGATGCTACTCACAGACGGTTACTGTCATAATATGAATACCGTCAACGTTACGGCAGGATTTACATTTCATAAGTAATCAGGCTTTACAATTTCTTGGATGTGGAGTTTCATAAGTAATACAAATTTTCTATATACAAACCCGACGAGACAAAAAAGAAAAATGAAAAAAATTAGTTGGTTTGTAAAAAAATGTTTTTACCTTTGCAGCCCAAAAAAATAGAAAGGATTTATAAGATAATATTGAGCAGCAATGGATTTGATGAAATTTGTACAAGAGCAGAATGGCGTTTCGACGAAATTTCCTGATTTTTCGAGCGGTGATACCATCACGGTGCACTACAAAATCAAGGAAGGCAATAAAGAGCGTATTCAGCAATACCGTGG
>Ga0209628_10001932_pt1 | contig 13806 bp, 9 predicted proteins | sample TergutCu122P4_FD_187285 | JGI IMG/M metagenome (GOLD analysis project Ga0209628, IMG submission 187285) | Cubitermes ugandensis P4 segment gut microbial communities from Kakamega Forest, Kenya - Cu122 P4 (SPAdes) (version 2) | ecosystem: Host-associated > Arthropoda: Insects > Digestive system >...
AATGGTACGAAAGGCTGGCCGGTTCAAGTGGAGCTTGACGGCAGGACCGAAACGCTCGAATTGGCGAACGAATCGATCAGTTGCTCTGGAAAAACCGTTCGCGGCGAGCACATTTTTGACGTTTGGCAACAAAAATACGCAACAACCAGAGACCGCGTTTATGTCCGAATGGCGTCACCCGCTTTGTCCGACGCCCTTTCAACGGCGGCAATGACTTGTTTTTAATGTCTGGATCGAACGTGGGTTGATCCGGTTACTTCACTTCGTTACGTTACCGGCTAGCATGGTATTGGTTCCTTATTGTCGTTTCATCAGCTCCTCGACAATCGCCTGAAACTCCTGCGAATCCGGTTTCAAATCGCGGTTGTTGATTGACTCGATGTTTTCTTTCGGCGTCGCATTGTACCGGATCATCGGTACCCCCTCTTTGTTCGAAAGAATGTTGTCCTGCACGAGATTTTTTCCGGCTTGATGAAACCGAAGCGACGATTGCTCCGTATTGTAAACGACGTTATTTTTGATGGTAAAATCCGTAGAACCTTCGTCTATGAACATCCCGTTGCTTTCCGCTCTGCCGGATGCGTGAGGGATACCGTAAATGACATTCCCTTCAATGACGCTGTCCGGTTGAAAACCGAGCGTATAAATTCCGCCGCCGTCGGAAAGGATTTGCATGCAGTCGTAAATTCGGTTGCCGGCGATACGGTTTTCCCTGGCCGGGGTTGGGTTCGGGTTCCACTGCCAACCGAGCGAAATTCCCGTATACGGCGTCTGACGAATAACGTTGTTGCGAATGTCGGTTTTTTGCGTGATACCAACCCAGATTCCAACGGAACCGAAAAGCGTTTGGCCCGTTTTTTCCACGACGGAATGTTCGATAGTGCATCCTGTTACGGTGTCGGCGTGATTGTGAGTTCCAATCATAACACCATTTGCCCCGATGTCCCGGAATTGCGAATTCGTGACATTACAACTGCTACACCCCTTTGCAAACCAAAGTCCGTTTTCCCCCAAGTGTTCGAAAAGACAGTTCTCAACAGAAACTTTGTGGGCAAACTCGCAATGCACCGCTGCCGGTGAGGGGAGGAATCTTTGCGAACTTCCCGGTTCGCCGGGAGACGAGAACGCCGCCGCTTGCGTTTCCCAGACCGTGTTTTCCTGTTTCGGAAAGTACGCCGCATGAGCAAAGCGGATGTTTTTGAAATCACCACCCGCTATTGGGCCTTCAACGATCAACAGTTGCGTCAAAACGGGAGCGATCACCTCCAACTTTTTCGCCGTTTCCCCTTTTTTCAAGCGGTAATAGAGCTTCCCCTCTTTGGTGTCAAGGAACCATTCGCCGGGCGCATCGAGAAACTCGACGGAATTTTCGACAAAGTACCGGGGATGCGGTTCCCAGCCGTCGATTTTGAAAAATTCCAGGTCGCAACCGATCCGGTGCGGAACGGTAAGCCGACGCTCCGCCTCATTGATTTCCTTGATCGGGCAGCGAGTGATCGACCAATCGTGCAGGAACACAAGCTCGACGTTTTCCAGGTCTTTCCAGTTTTTCAGATCACCTTCGTTGTAGATGAAATTGGTTCGGCGGTCTTCTCCGGATTTTTCGATACGAAAATACCCGGTGTTCGGTTCCCGGGCACGAATTGCCCGTTCCCCTTTGACGTAAAGGTCGCGGAAATTCCACTTTCCGTCTTTCGCTTCGGGAACATCGGCGACGACGAGACCTTTTTTTACTTCTTTGAAGCCGGTGATTTTCCGTCCACCGCTAATGGTAACTTCCGGTGGATTGGACGCTTCACCCGCACCGATCAGAGAAATGATCTGTTTGATGTGGATCGGCTCGGTCAGAAAGTAGGTGCCTTTTTTCAGATGAATAATTTTCCTATCGTTTGTAAGGCCCCGACTCGTACTATCGACCGCTTTTTGAATTGTCGCAAACGGTTGTTCTTTGGTTCCCGGATTCGCGTCGCTTCCCTGGGGCGACACCCAAAATGCCGGAGGTATTCCTTCCGTTGCCGAAATATGGCAAACGAGTCCGAAAAACAAAAGCAAACCGAACGTCATCAATACTGTTTTTTTCATGGTCGTTTAAGGATAGTCAGAGCCGCGCACGGAGTAAGCGGAGTTCACGTTACCACCGGGGTCACCGCTTACTACGTGCGCGGCTCTGATTGTGTGTTAGTTCAATCAAAAATAGGTTCATAGTTCGTTGGAGATTCCCTCTCGTGCAATCAATCCCAAGTCGTGCGTAATGTCGGGATTATCGACGATGAGCACGTTTTCGCCGAGGTCGATTTCCTCCTGGATCGGCTTGCCGTCTTCGCCGAGCTGCAAATCCGCATCGGAAGTTTTTCGCTTTGCAATTTCCAAAAGCTGGTTGTAAAGCGTCTCCCGGTCAACGCCGTTGATTTTGTGGATCGCCGACGCCACTTCGCCGAGATACCGCAGGAAAATACTGCGGCGTTCCCCCTGTTGCTTGACCCGCTCCCGGCGGTTCATGTAGATTCCGAGCTTTCGCCCAACCGCCTGAAGTGCAAGCCGCAACTCCTTTTGAATTTCCGGGTACGACGCAATCGCTTCCTTCGACTCGCTGGTAAACGGAACCCAAACGCTCGCCAAGTGAACCATCACCGTTACCGGGCCGCGAGGAAGCTGGTTTCTCGCCTGATTCAAGCCGTAGGGACGCCAGTTCATCTGCATCACCGTTTGCGTAATCAAGCACGCCCCGGCCTGAAATTGCAACGGCACCCGGTTGGCGTAACGGTAAACGTTCATCGTTTGCCCTTCGCTCAGATTGAGTGTTTGCATCGCCTCGTGCAACTGGGCGAGTTCCTTGGCGGAGATGTTTTTCGGCGAGACTCGTGGGCGCAATTTCGAGTTTTTGATGATTTTGTCCGCCCCATCGCCGCCGATCCCGTCGAAGGTGGACATCAGGAACAGCCGCAACGTTCTGGCATCGCTTTCGCCGAGCATTTCTTCCAGGCCGTCTTTCGTTACCCGGTGCATCGTCGGGCCGCCGCCGTAAGCCAGGCCGACTTCAATCTGGAACGGGTTCCCCCGATACACCGCCGGAGGCCGGGTTGCCGCCGCGAAAAATTCGCCCGGGACAACCTTGTGCAGGCCGCGTAAAATGTGGTCCTCGCCGATAGGGGAAATGCAATCCGTCGAAGGGGCCGGAATCTTGATCTCCTGGATCGCATGGTACATCTTTTCAATGTCGTTCCGCGAGATTTTGTCCAACGTCGAACGAACGCTGATTTTCGACGTTTCGCAAATCTGCTTCGCAATACCGGGCGAAACCTTTGAGAACGACTCGGTGAAAAACCGGGCGATGCTCGTTTCCTGCGATTCGTGAACCATGTGGGCAAGCCGTCCAAGTTCGACCCCGTAAGGATGCGGCTTGATTTCGACCGGCTCCCGTGGCAGTTCCGAAACGACCGCCGCGTAATGTTTTTCGACGCCGTCCGGATCGGTGTAATGAATCGTAACGTGCGGATTGGCAATCGCGGTTTGCTCGAGGTATTCGTCAACGCTGCCGCGTCCCCGGGTAAACTTCGCTTCCATTTCGATGGTCACACGGGTTCCGTGATCGACTTCGACCCATTCGATTCCCTGCTGCTGGATCATTTTCCGTCCTTCGTCGTTCGGCGGAATATCGACCCCTTCGCCGTCGCCGTTAAGAATGTCGGGCCGGTTCAGTTTCGTGTCGATCCGAATCAGGTAATAATGGGTCGGTTTTCTCGGTGAAACCTTTGACATCACCTTGAGCGGCTTGCCGGTGGTGAGGTGCCCGTACATTCCGGCGGCGGAGATTCCGATCCCCTGCTGTCCGCGGCTCATCCGCATCCGGTGAAATTTTGAGCCGTAAAGGAGCTTGCCGAAGATGAGCGGGATCTGCTTTTTAACGATCCCCGGCCCGTTGTCCTGGACGGCGACTTTATAGCGGTCCTTGCCGGTGAGTTCGATATGCACCCAGATTTCCGGCAGGATTCCCGCTTCTTCGCAAGCGTCGAGCGAGTTGTCCACCGCTTCTTTGACAGAGGTGAGAAGGGCTTTGCGGGGATTATCGAACCCGAGGAGGTGCCGGTTTTTGGCGAAAAACTCGCTGACCGAGATTTCCTTCTGGGCTTTCGCCATCGTTTCGGCGTCGCTACGGCGTTTATTGGAGAACAGGGTATCGTTAGACATGGACGGTAACCAAGGACTTGAGGTAAAACCTACAGTTTATAGCCGATTTACGGTTTTGAAAAGCGGAGTACCCAACAAAGCCTGTGGGCAAGAGAACTGCAAAGTCCCTGGGAACGCAGGCATCTTGCCTGCGCGTGGCAGGCTGGAAGCCTGCGAACCCGGGGGCAGGCAAGATGCCTGCGTTCCCAGGGGGGGCCTTAATTTCGATCTATTTTAAACAATGCAGTTCTCTTACGCCTGTGGGCCTGTGGAGCGAAGCACATTGATGCCTACACCGGTGTCAGCATAAGTTTTTGGTACTCTTCATACAAATAAGCGGTACTTTCCAAGTAGTACCCGGTTTCCAAATCCTCCAACTTTTCTATAAATTGCGAGTTTGACATTTCTTGAAGGGCTTCGGTCATTGACAAACCGGTTTGTCGCCTGATGTCGCCAAGAATCTGTCCCAAATGGGCATAGATAAGAAATTGTTGTTTATCCGTCATCGCTTTTCGCTTGTAATAAATTTCAGGTGGGTTAGTGCTTTTGCGGTATGGAAAGAAAACTGGTCGTTAAGTGTTTTGTAGATCAGTGCATTGGAAAGTTCCGACAGGGGCAAAATGCCAAGCAGGAACGTTTCCAAAATGACCGAAATATCGTCATTGGCCACCAAGCCGTGAACAATGTCATACTTGTTGTCATGGTTGGAGAGTTTGTTTTGAAAATCCTTAAATTCCCTGTTTCTGTTGTTGATAACAAATTCCGCCCACCGGGAATCCGGCTCCATAAGCACAAAATAGTTTAAATCATTGACGTTTTCATCAAATTCATAGACGCTTACAATCGGTCTTCCAGAGTTGCTTCTTCTGGTGACTTTGAAAGCCCATTCACTTGCCTGCTCTTTGAACGAGGTGAGGTAAAACCCTTGTCCGAAATCCTTGAATTGGCGACATCGCTTCAAGTCAATATCAGTAACCTCCAGATTGCTCCCGTGGTATAAAATCATCTCGCTCCTTCGCTCTGGGTCATTTGAACCAACTCGTCAGTCACATCATCTTTCGACAAAAGGTGAAGCGTACTATAACAGTCGGCCAAGTAGTCAATGCCGCGATTTTGCAACAGGAACTTCGTCGCTGTCGCAATAGAAATCCCTTGCTTTTTGGCAAAAGCGGAAATGATCATCATCGTCCAAACTTCTTGCTGGTCTTTCATAAAAAACCTATTATAAAACGACACGCCTTTCTCTGACGTGAGAACCGAATAGAGGGCAAAGGCACCGAATCAACCTCTCTGTTTATACCTCATTTCACCTTGCTCTCAAAGACCAGGGGTTAAACAAAAACAAACTTCCGTCGCAATTTGCTTGACTCAAATTGTAAACAACGGGAACTTATTTGCCACGGAAAACACGGAAAAGCACGGAATTCGAGTAAGAATAACAAAAAATATCCTGGAAAATTTTTTGGGGTTCTTTTTGAACTATTTCCGTGAAATTCCGTGTTTTCTGTGGCTGAAAGTCATCAACTGTTTACGGTTCGAGTATTTATTCAACGCAAAATGAACTCTTCAAGATTTCTCCAAACGACAAGCGGATTTTTCTGTTTCATCACGTACTCAATTCTCGCCTCAAACGAACATGCGTCGAAACAATATCGTACCGATCCGGAAGTCGTCCACCACGTTCGCTTGCCATACTTTTTATTGAGTGCAAAACTCGCTCGTGCTTTCAGTGATCTATCGGATTTCCCAGGCGAACACGGATTCGCCGGGGAAAACGACCGGTTGATTCAGGGCTTCCGCCTCAATCACTTCTTCCACGCCCTCTGGTCCGATCCGACGGATGGACACGTTGCTTTCGTCCAAGCCAATCTCCGACAAGTCGATACGGAACCGGCTCGTGATCGGTTTTTCCGACGTGTTGGCAAAAAGCAAAACCGCCGATTGCGTTTGGCCGTCTTTCACGATTCTCCAGCAACCGGCTCGAATCGCGCCGGTCGTGATGAGCGGCGAATTGTAGAAATTCCAGTCTGCCGTAACCGTCGGCAATTCGCCCGGAAACTCCGGTGGACGGCTCATTTCCCCTTTGTAAAAGTAATGCCGAAGCTGGTGCCGCAGCCGCACGGCATTGCGCTGAAACGGAAATTTGTCCGGCTCGTCGATGATCGTCGGGACAAACCAGCCGATCTGTTCGCCGAAACAAAGGGCCTCCGCCGTTTTCATCCGGCAGGCAAGCGGTTCGTTCGTTTTCACCCAGCCGGGAGTCGTCCGCTCGGCGTAAGTTTTTCCGGCACGATAATCACGTCCGAACATCTGGACCGCTCCGCCGTAGACCGCCGCGAAAGCGGGTACCTGGTTTTCCTGTTGGTGGTGCCACGTCAACATGCCATCGACAATCGACACGCTGGTTTCACCGGTACATTCCGTCGTGAGTGCCCGTTCCCGCAACGCATTCGGGTTCAAGCGTAAACGCTCCTGCACGGTGTCACAAAGCGGATGGTCCTGAAGGTCCGCCTTGAGCATGTCGGAGCGGATCGTGTGGAATATCGCCCGATAGCCGCCGTTCCACCAGTGTCCGCCGCCGAGCGGATGTCCGTGGGAACGGTCAAAGCAAAGTTCCGGCACCGCCGCGGCGACCTGATCGACGTAAACGATTTTCGTTCCGTTTTCATTGAGCAACCGGAGCACGTTTTCCCAAACTTTGCGCTGCCAAACCTGCGACGCCGGACACATGTGGGCAAGCTGCACGTCGGAACCGTCCGATTCCTTGCTCCCGTAGGAGTGCAAGGCGGCGGTGCCATCCGCTTTCTTGACCGCTCCGGGAAGCCCTTCTTTCGTGTAAAGCCAATCCTCCAGTCCGCGATCCCGGGAATCCCAAAGCAGGCCGTTCACGTAAGGCATGATGAAAATGTCGCCGTCCTTCTGGATTTCGTCAACCGCTTCTTTGAATCCGTCGCGGGGAAAAAAGTGCGGATAATCGTTGTCGTAGCAATCCATTTTCCACCAGTAATACCAATGCACGGCAGCGGGAACACCGAAGGCGTCACGGAATTTTTTCATGGCCGGAACCATTTCGTCCGGACTGACCCGATACATCGCCCAGAGGCAAAGTTCCTTGAACCACTGCGGGGTGTCGGTTCGACCGTTTTCGTTCATTTTTTCGCGGGGATACCATGACGCCTCCCGGCGAACCCAATCGCGGTAGATCATCGCCCCGTCATACCAATTGTTCCGTATGGTTCGCAGGACCGCTTTGCCGCCGATCTTGTGGTCGTTGTTCGGCTCAAACATCTGCTCCACCTGGACCGTCGCCCAGAAACTCACGGTGTCCGGCCAAGCGTACCCTTCTTTTTTCCCGGCGGCGACACATTCAAGATTTTTCCTGGCCCCTTCCGTGTCGTGAAAGCCGACGTACAGGCCGATGTTATTATTGTTGCGAAAACCTTGTTCCGGCGTCTTTTCGTTCCAAAGGACGTACCAGGGCATCGGGGCACTGTAACCGGGATAGCCGATGTTTCGCTGGAAATCCGCCTTGCAAGGATCGGCGTAAACCACACCCGATCCCATGGGAAAGAAGAGCTTCGTGTCCTCGCCGAAATCCCGGACGGCGATTTGCCCCAACCGCATGGCGATGATGGATACCCGTTCTGAACCGGCTACGGCGGTTTGCGAAATCTCGATCCCTTCCTTGTCGGGATCGGCGACGATTTGCATTTCGACGGTTACGTTGTCACCACCATCAAGCCATTTGCGGCCTTTCCAGGAAAGATGAAGTGCGTTGCCTTTCTTTTCGAGAGTGACGTGACCCCACCCGCCGTCGGCGAGGACGTAAAGTTCCTTACGTTCGGTCGGATCACAGAGGACCAACGAAAACAGCGGTCGGGTTGGAGCGGAACAGAAAACGTGTCCGGTCGTTTTGTCCGTCAGCGAAACGAGTCGGATTCCTTCATTACCCGACGTCCCTGTTTTTTCGACGACCATCGTCAAGTCGGCACTGGCCAGTGACTCTGCAAGCGATTCCGTAAGCGTTTCCGTAAGCGATTCCGCAATGGCAAGTGGTGTCAGTAATAAAAAAAACAGCAGTGAGAAAATTTTGCCCGGCATGAGGATTGTCTCGCTTGGTGAAATGGAAATTCGAGTGCCGCGATGATGAATTACTCACTCAAACCGTAAACAAATAGTAACTCAAAACAGTGGATTTTCGTTTTTTGTAACCCGTTCCAACGCCTCAAGGGCGGTTTTCAATTGCGATTTCAAATCACGAAGCGACTCCGTTTCCTTGGCGATCACGTCGGCAGGAGCTTTAGCGGTAAACGCTTCGTTAGAAAGCTTGCTTTCTTTCGACTGGATGAATTTCGTGAGGTTGGCGATTTCCTTGTCGAGTTTTTTCCGTTCCGCTTCGACATCGATCAGGCCGGTCAAGTCAACATATACATCCATCCCCCCGCTAAGCGGAACCGTTGCACCAAGAGCCGGGGACTGCGTCCCCGGTCCCCAAGCGGTCGCCTTTGCTTTCGCCATGGATAGAAAATACTGCTCCATCGGCTTCAAAAGGGCCGCCGTCGCCTCGTCGCACTTCACGGCGAACGATACCTCCGTCTTGGGCGGGACATTCTGCTTGGCTCGAACGTCGCGGACCGCTCGGAGGACTTCCTGGAATTTCTTGAACTGGGATTCGACAGCAGGATTGATCCACATTGTGTAGGCGGTCGGCCAAGGTGCTATCGTAATGCTTACCGGTCGCGAGTCATCAAATTCACGTAACCGTTGCCAAATTTCCTCCGTAACAAATGGAATTACTGGGTGCAACAGTTGAAGAAGCGAATCCAAAACACTGGTGAGTGTTACGTAAGCATCGTAATGGTGTTCTCCACCAAGTCGCGGCTTGACCATCTCAACATAGAACGAACAAAATTCATCCCAGGCGAAATCGTATAAGACCCTCATCGCCTCGGCAAAACGATAACTTTCCAGGCTTTCGGTTACATGTTTTGTCACCGTAGCGAGGCGGGAAAAAATCCAACGGTCTTCAAGTAACAATTCTTCCGCGAGGGACCCGGAAGTTGCGCTTCGCTCCACATCCGGCTCTTTGGAGGTTTCGCTTCGCTCCGGCTCTTTGGAAGTTGCGCTTCGCTCTGGCTCTTTAGTGCTCATTAATACGAACCTCGCCGCGTTCCAGAGCTTATTACAAAAATTCCTCGCGACCTCAAAGCGTTCGCCGACGACCGCTCCTGGGGGTAACACTTTGTCTTCGTCGGTTTTGGCCCATTGGGTGCCGAACTCCTTTTTGCATTTCGGGCAGGGGATTTTCGGCAGGACGCGGTTCTTTTTCGTCTGTTCCACGATTTCGCCGCAGTGAGGGCACTCGAAATCAAGCGGCAGGCAAACATCCTGCGATTCCGTCGTCAAGTACGCCAAAGCGAACCGCAAAGCGTCCGCCCCGAACTTGTCCATCACCGAAATCGGGTCGATCCCGTTCCCTTTGGACTTGGACATCCCTTCGCCGTACTTGTCCAGGATTTTCGGGTGGATGTAAACTTCGTGAAACGGCTTCTGGCCGGTGTTGTACAGCCCGGAAAGCACCATCCGGGCGACCCAGAGCGAAATAATATCACGGCTCGTAATAAGCACACTGGTCGGGTAATAATACTCCATCTCCGCCGTCCGATCCGGCCAGCCAAGCGTCGAATGCGGCCAAAGGGCACTGGAAAACCACGTGTCAAGCACATCTTCTTCTTGAACCAGCGTAAAACTGGTAGCAGGAAGTTCGGAAGGCAAATCCTCCGTTTGGGAACAAATCCACCAAACGCTATTTTCACTGTCGAGTTGCCAAGCAATATCATCACGACCGGCGAAGATACGTTTAAGGTCATCCTCCGTCGCCCCTTCTTCTGCCATCTGCCGTCTGCCGTCTGCCGTCTTCTTTGCCGGGCAGTACCAGATCGGAATCCGATGCCCCCACCAAAGCTGACGCCCTATCGGCCAATCCCGCTTCTCGCTGAGCCAGTCGAGGTACCCTTTGGTGTAGCGAGAGGGAATAATCTTGATTTTATCATTATCCCGTAATTCGTAATTCGTAATTCGTAATTCCTCAACTGCGTCCATCGCACTCTGCGCCAACTCCTCCATCCTGACAAACCACTGGTCGTTCAAGAACGGTTCAATCGGCGTTTTCGAGCGGTCGCTGTGGGCGAGTTCGATTTCCCGCTTTTCGACCTTGACGAGCAGACCGAGTTGTTCGAGGTCGGCGACGACTTTTTCCCTTGCCTTGCGCATGGTGAGTCCGGCGTAAACCCCGGCGTTTTCGTTGAGCGTACCATCCTTGTTGAGGATATTGAGCATCGGCAAGCCCTGACGCACCGCGACCTCGTAGTCGTTCGGGTCATGGGCAGGGGTGATTTTGACGCACCCGGTCCCTTTTTCGGGTTTCGCCCATTCGTCGAGCACCAGCGGGATTTCCCGGTTCATCAGCGGCAACAGGACTTTACGGCCCGCTTTCGCCATTTCGGCAAGGGCTTTAAGCCTCGCAAGCGTCCCGTCGGTTTTACGTCGTTCAATGGCATCAAGTTCCGCCTGCAAATCGGCCTTATCCTTTTCGGATGCCGTTGCGATACGTTTGTGCAGCTCGTCAATCGCCCTGTCCAGAGCGGCTTCCGGATCGGGATGAACGGCAACCGCCGTATCGCCAAGCATCGTTTCCGGCCGGGTGGTCGCTACGATGACAGAAACGTTAGCCGCCTCGCCCTGCGAGGTGCATCCCTGCTGCACCTCACAAGGTGAGGCGGCTAAATACTGGATATACCAAAAATGCCCATCGACCGCTTCGTAAAACACTTCGTCGTCGCTGACTGCTGTTTGGAGGTGGGTGTCCCAGTTGACGAGCCGCTTGCCGCGGTAGATTTTTTGGTCGCGGAACAGGCGGAAGAAGAAGTGCCGCACCGCTTTGGCGCACATTTCGTCCAGCGTAAACCGGGTCCGCTCCCAATCGCAGGAGCATCCCATTTCCTTGAGTTGCGAAAGGATTCGCTTTTGGTACTGCTCTTTCCAGTCCCAGATTCGCTGGACGAGTGCTTCGCGGCCAATATCGTGCCGGGTTTTCTTTTCTTCCTCGAACAGTTGCCGTTCGACGACCGCCTGGGTGGCGATTCCGGCGTGATCGACCCCGGGCACCCAGAGGGTTTCGAAGCCTTGCATCCGCTTCATTCGGATCATCATGTCCTGAAGCGTGTTGTTCAAAGCGTGTCCCAAGTGCAACGCCCCGGTTACATTCGGCGGCGGAATGACGATGGTGTACGGCTTTTTTTCCGGATTGGGTTCGCTGTGAAAGAACCCTTGTTCATCCCAGAATTTGGACCATTTTTTTTGTGCGGCGGCGGGATCGTACTGCTTGGGAAGTTCCATTACGAATTACGAATTACGAATTACGAATTACGAATTACGAATTACGAATTGCGAAAATACACCCACTCATTCTATCGGGGATCGGTTTTGGTTCAAGAGAGATGTTGACTAACCTCGGACCAAGGGCAGTCCGTCGACAAGTTCCCGATAAACAGAGACGCAATCGGAAGATTAAAGAGTTTTTTTACGTGCTCGGTTTTCCGCGAACCGCGATCCCGTTAGCGGCGGGGCAAAAAAACGAAACTTGTCGACAGACTGAGCAGGCGGTCAGCGTCAGGTACACGAGAAGCGACACCCCCTACTTCACGGCAAAGGGACGGCGGTGGGGCAGGTTGAAGTGGAACAGCTTCCATGCCGCCCAAGGGAAGTGGAGAGAGGAGAGAGGATGGCAACAACGGAATACGGCACCGTTTCCCCCTTTGGCAACAAAACCATTCAATCGGTAGGTCGTCGTTTCATTGCTTGTGAAAGAATTTTCGTAACATTTCAGCCGAATATTTACTCGCATTTTTTACACTAATTTACACAAATTGTGCAATATAGGTAGCGAAAAATGGCGGTTGTGCGGCAATTGGGCACTTTGTAAAATTGCCCAATTTAAATTTAAAAATTCGGCTGAACAGTTACGAATTTTCTACAAAGTACACCCTCTCGTGTTGTTTTTGACCGTCTGAATCAACATACACGCAATCCAAATGTCTTGCTCTTATCATGTTTTTTTTACTTCCTCTTCGCATAATTGTAAGATTTCGACCCTTGATTGCCGCCGTTATGGGAGTATTTTTGCGTCATATCGTCATCTTTCTCGGTATTGGCGTCCCGATCCACGCTGTATTCGGCGGTCCTTTCTTTTTCTTCACTTACCGGGATCGTTCCGGAGTTTCCCGTGGAAAGTTTTTTCGTCGTGTACTCGTACCGTCCGAAAATCATCCGCCCGGCACTGGTTTGAAGAACGCTCGTTACCGTTACGATGGCCCGCTCGGCAAGGTGCGCCCGGCCATTGTCCACCACGACCATCGTTCCGTCGTCGAGGTAACCGATCCCCTGGTTGATTTCCTCGCCGCTTTTGACGATTTCAACGTCCAATTTTTCGCCCGGCAGAAAAACCGGCTTAAGAGCAGTCGCCAAATCGTTCAAATTGATGACTTCGACCCCTTGAAGCTTCGCAACTTTGTTGAGATTGTAGTCGTTGGTCACCAGTTTCCCCTCAATGTGCCTTGCGAGAGCGACCAGCTTGAGATCGACCGGTTGGCCCTTGAATTCCGCCAAATCGGTGTCGTCAATTTGCAGATCAACCCCCTTCATTTTCTGTAACCGGTTCAAAATATCCAAACCTCGCCGTCCCCGGGTTCTTCTTCCCCGGTCGGAGCTGTCGGCAATTCGTTGCAATTCGACGATGGCGAACCTCGGCATGATCAAGCGGCTGTCGATAATCATCGTTTCCACCACGTCGGCAATTCGACCGTCGATCACGACGCTCGTGTCAAGAATGAGCGGACGATTGCCTCGCAGGTTTTTCTGAAATTCCACATACGGAATGATAAACCGAAAGTCGTTGCGGGTCTGAAACAACATGCTCACGCAAAGGTAACAGACCGGTAAACCGATTACGAGCATGATTGCCCGGCGAATGACCATTTGCTCGGGATCATCTTGTAACTCGATCAGCGGAAAAAACGCCAAGCTCAGCGCGTAAGTCAACGCCAAACCGACAAGGAGACCGAAATACACCGAGGAAACCCAATCGACTTTTTTGCTCGGAATCAACGCGTCCAATCCGATAACGACGACGATGAGTGCCAACACGCCGAAAAAACCGGAAAGCCCTGCCGGCGTATTCCCGGCAATGTATACCCCGGCACCGCTCGACGCAAGGATGAAAAAACAACGTAAAATTAGTAAATTCATAACAGATATAAAGATAAAAAGGAAAATGAAAAAAGAGCTGGTCGCCTACGGCCCCACACTCCCAAGCAATTGTACCAAAAAAACACTAAACCAAAACCCCCGAAAGAGGCGAAAACCTTGAAAAGAGGCTTGAAATTATCAAAACATTTGAGTAAAATTGGGGTTGTACCGTATAGTGCTAGTTTTTTTTGCCATTATTTTACCGGCAGGAGGATTGCAAAGTCGCTTTTTTCTTGGGAACGCAGGCTTCCAGCCTGCCAGTGAGTTCGTAGGCATCCTATCTGCGCAGAGCGGAGACTCCATTCCGCAACCTTCGCGCAGGCTGGAAGCCTG
>Ga0209628_10001934_pt1 | contig 13803 bp, 13 predicted proteins | sample TergutCu122P4_FD_187285 | JGI IMG/M metagenome (GOLD analysis project Ga0209628, IMG submission 187285) | Cubitermes ugandensis P4 segment gut microbial communities from Kakamega Forest, Kenya - Cu122 P4 (SPAdes) (version 2) | ecosystem: Host-associated > Arthropoda: Insects > Digestive system...
CCTTGCCGTTTGCAATGGCGTGGGCGTTTTTGACGTTTCGCACATGGGCGAATTTTGGGTGAAAGGCAAAAACGCTTTGCAATTTTTGCAGCGTATTTGCAGCAACGACATAGCATCGCTTGCCATTGGTAAAGCGCAATACAACTGCTTTCCAAACGGCAAAGGCGGTATCGTGGATGACCTCATTGTCTATCACTACGAGGAGGAAAAATATATGCTCGTGGTCAATGCTGCCAATATAGAAAAAGATTGGGCGTGGGTTAATGCTAACAAAATTGACGGCGTGGAGTTGGAAAATGCCTCAGATAATATTGCTCAACTTGCTGTTCAGGGACCAAGAGCAGTAGAAGTTTTACAGAAATTAACATCGGTAAATCTCTCTGAAATACCTTATTATGCTTTTGCAGTTGGCAAATTTGCAGACGTTGAAAATGTGATTATATCCAATACCGGTTATACCGGTGCGGGTGGTTTTGAGTTGTATTTTTATCCGCAATACGGTGAAAAAATTTGGGACGCACTGTTTGAGGCAGGCAAAGAGTTTGACATCAAGCCAATCGGTTTGGGGGCGCGTGATACTTTGCGTTTGGAAATGGGATTTTGCCTATACGGACACGAAATTGACGACACAACTTCGCCCATTGAAGCAGGTTTGGGCTGGATAACCAAATCCGCCGAAGGTAAAAATCTCATTGACGGCGAACTTTACACCGAGCAGCGCAAAAACGGCGTTAGCAGAAAACTTATCGGCTTTGAGATGAAAGAGAAGGCTATTCCGCGTCAGGGTTACGAACTGACAGACGGCAACGGCAATATTATCGGCATCGTAACATCGGGCTGTATGTCGCCGACTGCAAAAGTGGGTGTTGGTTTGGGTTACGTTAAACCGGAATTTGCTAAAATCGGTACGGAAATTGCGGCGTTAATCAGAAACAAAGAGGTAAAAGCAGAAATTGTTAAACCGCCTTTTAGAAAATAAAAAATGAAAAAAAAATATTTGAAAAGCCACAAAGAAAAAATGTAGAATTGTTATAATTCTACATTTTTTTTATTTTTCCTTTTACATTATTTCCCCTTTTCTCCGTTTTACCTCCATATTTATTAACTCCATTTCCCGTGAAGTTTGCCCTGCTATTGAGGTGTTCTCTTCTGCTCGGCGAATAAGATACGGCAAAACATCTTTTACAGGTGCGTATGGCACATATTTTGCCACATTGTAACCCTCTTTGGAAAGATTATAGGATAGATTGTCGCTCATTCCATATAGTTGCGAAAAGAAAATTCTGCTGTCGTCCCGCTCAATATTATGTTTTTCAAGCAGTTCGGCAAGCAGCAAACTTGATTTTTCGTTATGCGTACCGTTGAAAATTTCAAAACGGTCAATATGTTCAACCGTGAAACGCAAGCCATTGTCATAATTTTCGTCTGTTGCCTCTTTTGTTGGACAAATTGGGTCTAAATAACCCATTTTTTTTGCCCGCAAACGCTCTCTTTCCATATATGCGCCGCGCACAAATTTCATTCCGACAATATAATTGTTTTTTACCGCATCATCATACAAAAATTCAAGATATTTCATTCTGTCGTGTCGGTACATTTGCAAAGTTGTAAAGACAATAGCACGTGTTTTGTTGTATTTGCGCATCATCTCTTCGGTCAGTCGGTCAATTTCATTTTGATAACAGTAATTTTCGGCATCAACTAAAATTCTGATGTCCATTTCATACGCTTTTTGACAAAGTGCCTGAAAACGTGTTATAAATTTTTGATAAATTTTATGTTCATCCTCAGTCAATTTTTCACCGGAAGATGCTTTTTCGAGTAATTCGGCAGATGCAATAGCAGTGGGCTTAAACACTGCGTAAGCGACATTTTTATGTTCTTTTGCAAAAATAATTGAGCGAATTGCTTCGTCAAAATTTGTTTGAATTGCCTTTTCTGTTCCACCGCCTTCAACGGAATTATCAAAAATGGAATATACGCCGGATTTTGCAAGTTTTTCTGCAACAGGCACGCACTCATTGAGATTTTCGCCACCAACAAACTGTCGGTAAATTGTAGGTTTCAACGCCCACGCAATCGGAAAATGAATTGCAGAAGCAAATTCTGCTAGATATTTTCCTGTTTTTACAAGCCAGCCGCGCTGCATACAGGAAAATAGAATTTTTGCACGCCTTAAATCAGCGTTTGTTTTGCTTTCAAAAGCAATTTGTGTATTTCTAAAATCAATCATACTTAAAAAGATTGTAAATTTAAAATTAAGATTTTTCGGTTGCAAAGATACAAAATTATTTTTTTATTTTATTTGTATATGACATAAATTATTATCAATTTTAATTTTTTGTTTCTACTATTTTAACGATATTTTTCACAACCTCCATTGCTTTTTCCATTGATTTTATTGGCAGGAACTCAAATTTGCCGTGAAAATTGTGTCCGCCTGCGAAGATATTGGGGCAAGGCAGTCCTTTGAAAGATAGTTGTGCGCCGTCTGTTCCGCCGCGAATGGGCTTAACTTTCGGTACAACTCCCGCCTGTTTAATCGCCTCAAAAGCGATGTCAATAACGTGCATCACCGGCTCAATTTTCTCCTTCATATTGAAATACTGGTCTTTGAGTTCAAGCGTGGCGGTATTTTCTCCAAATACTGTATTTATCTGATTTACAAGGTTTTGTATTTCAACTTTGCGCTTTTCAAAAAGTTGTTTATCGTGGTCTCTAATTATATACGAGAGCGTTGTTTTTTCCACATCGCCGCTTATTGAAGTGAGATGATAAAAGCCCTCGTAGCCCTCTGTGTGCGCAGGTGTCTCGTTTTTCGGCAACATTCCGATAAATTTATTTGCAATCAGCATCGAATTACGCATTTTGTTTTTTGCATATCCCGGATGAACATTTATTCCGCTAAAAATCACTTTTGCGCCCGCAGCGTTAAAGTTCTCATATTCAAGTTCGCCGATTTCGCCGCCGTCCATTGTGTAGGCAAATTCACAGCCAAATTTTTCCACATTAAACTTGTGCGCACCCAAACCGATTTCCTCGTCAGGCGTGAAAGCAATGCGCACTTCGCCGTGTTTTACGTCAGGATTTTTGACGAAAAACTCCATTGCAGAGACAATTTCCGCAATACCTGCCTTATCGTCAGCACCGAGCAAAGTTAAGCCGTTGGTAACGATAAGCGGCTGATTTACATAAAGTTGCAATTCAGGAAATTGCTTTGGCGACAGCACAATATTTTCCTCTGCGTTGAGAATAATATCGCCGCCGTCATAATTTTCCACAATGCGCGGCTGCACATCTTTTCCGCTCATATCGGGCGAAGTGTCAAGGTGTGCGATAAAGCCGATTGTCGGCACTTTTTTATCAGTATTTGACGGCAAAACGGCGTACAAATAGCTGTTTTCATCAAGTTCCACGTTATGCAAACCGATTTGGCGCAACTCCTCTGCAAGATATTTTGCAAAGACCATCTGTTGCGGTGTGCTTGGCGTTACGCCTGTGTTCTCGTCTGACTTTGTATCAAACGAAACATATTTCAAAAATCTTTCTGTAATTGTCATTTTTGTTATTTCTTTATAATTTGCAAAGGTACAAAAAAACTAAAAGATAAAAACTTTTGACTAAAATTTTCCATCTTTATTTGCTTCAGAAATGTTTTGATATAATGCAGTTGGATATTTTCCATTAAAACACGCAAGGCAAAGTTCATCTCTGTTACCTGCCTTATATAGTGCATTTTTAGACAAGAAAGCCAGAGTGTCCGCATCAATGCTTTTACAAACCTGTTCAATATTTTTATGTGCCCCTATTAATTCTTCAAAAGTACTTGTATCTACGCCATAGAAGCATGGGTGCGTCATTGGCGGGCTTGCAATTCTGACATGAACTTCTGTTGCGCCTGCTTCTCTTAAAAGCGAAACAATTCTTTTTGAGGTTGTGCCGCGCACAATAGAATCATCAACAAGCACTACTCGTTTCCCTTTTACAATTGAACGTACTGCTGAAAGTTTCATTCTCACGCCTTTTTCTCGCAACTCTTGCGATGGTTGAATAAAAGTTCTGCCTATATATTTATTTTTTATTAATCCCAACTCATAAGGAATACCACTTGCTTCGGCGTATCCGCTTGCGGCACTTAATGAAGAATCAGGCACGCCGATAACAATATCTGCCTGCATTGGTGCTTCTTTAAACAGTAGACGTCCGCTCTCTTTGCGAAAAGCGTGAACATTACAACCTTCCAAATCGCTGTCGGGGCGCGAAAAATAGATATATTCCATTGCACATAAATAATTATGCTTAAATTTGGAATAATCTTCAGATTTAATGCCATTTTTATTTATCACAATAACCTCACCAGGATTGACATCGCGTAAAAAATCAGCACCTACAATGTCCAAAGCGCATGTCTCGCTGCTTACCACATATCCGCCATTGAGTTTGCCAATTGATACTGGACGTAATCCATATTTATCACGGCAAACATATAAATTGTTTTCTGTTAAAATCAAAAATGCAAAAGCCCCTTCAATCATATTTAGTGCGTCAATAATATTATAAATCATCGCCTCTTTGTCGTTATCTTTTTTGATAAGATGGGCAAGGATTTCACTATCAGATGTAGATTGAAATAAACTTCCCCTATCTTCAAGGTACTGTGAAAGTTCCTGTGAATTAACTAAATTTCCGTTGTGTGCAAGGGCAAATGTACCTGTGTGGTGGCGAAAAACAAATGGCTGCACGTTTTTTATTCCGCTGCCGCCACTTGTAGAATATCTAACGTGTCCGATAGCACAATTACCGTGTAGTGTTGCAAGTTTTTTTTCGTCAAAAATTTCTGAAACCCACCCTTCACCTTTATAGGTAGAAAAGTTGCTGCCGTCTGCAGTTACTATACCGCAACCCTCTTGTCCGCGATGTTGCAATGCGTGCAGACCATAGTAAGTTAAATTTGCCGCTTTTTTTACACCAAAAACACCGAATATGCCACATTCTTCCTGTAGTTCATCAAACATAATTTTAGATTTTTAGAAAAAAAAAATACAATCACAAGTTAAAAAAAATAATTTTTTTTGCAAAGTTAGCACAAAATTTTCAATTACACACAAATAGATAAAAATTGGATTACTTATCTTAATCACCATAATTTTAAAAAAAACATTTATATTTTGCGGAAAAAGATTATGAATATATCTACATTCAGTAAAAAATTTAGCAAATATAACAACTATTTTTGTATTAAAACAAAATTATGATGTTATTAACAAAAAAAGTATTACCTTTGTGCGATTTTTGAACGCGAAGGATTTTCAGTTCAAAAACGTATTTTTGAATTTATAATATTTTTTTAATGAATCTTTACATTGGAAACCTGAACTACAGAGTTCGGGAAAGAGAGCTTCAAACATTGTTGGAGCAGTTTGGCGAAATTGTATCGCTGAAATTAGTAACAGACCGTCATACAGGTCGTTCAAAGGGCTTCGGCTTTGTTGAGTTTGCAGATGCACAAGCAGGCAGACGGGCAATTGAAACTCTAAACGGAACAGAATTTGGGGAACGTCCCCTTGTTCTTAAAGAAGCAAATCCTCGCTAATAAAGCAGCATTTTTTTCTTAATCTATAAAAAAAACTTTCGTTTTAAACGAAAGTTTTTTTGTGTTGTGTATCAAAAAACCACTTTTACGCCCATTTGCACCGTTCTGCCTTGCTGATATTGATATACGCTGTTTGAGTCGTAAAAAGTGAATGGGTTGTAGCCCTTGCGCTCACTTGCCAGCAATAGATTGTTGCAGGAAACAGAAATATTTAGCCGATTTATCGGCTTGATAAGTTTATGCGGAAAATTGTAGCCGAGTGTTAAGTTTGCCAACTGCAAAGCCGAATTTGAGGTCAAAAAGCGCGTTGAATACGCATTTACGTAATATGAATTATTTAACAATCCACCTGTCAATCTTGGCACATCGGTGTTGTAGTTTGCCGTTAGCGGGTTCCAAGCGTTCAACATATCTTTGTGCCACGCGAAACTGCCAAAATCGTCATCGCCCATAAGATTTGCATAAATATTATCGTAACCATAACCGCCTATTTGATATGCAAAAGTTGCTGAAAGATTAAAGCCGTAACAATCAAAATCAACGCCAAAACCGCCAAAAACATCAGGGCTTGTTTTTTTGCCTGTGAAGTTGTAGCCCGCCTTATCATAATCGTTCGTAGTTATTTTTGTAAGGGTTTCATTTTTGTGAATTAATTCGCCATTTGCATTATCTTCATTAAGATATGAATAAACATTATTAATATAATCGCCATTTTGGTTTTGATATGCGTACCAAAGTGCCTCGCCCGTTTTCGGGTCAACGCCAGCGTATTCGGGTATATACCATTCGTCAATAGCGTGTCCTTTTGCTATACTGCCACCCAACATTATCATTTCCCGCTCTTCGCCAAACCGATATTCTGTGGGCAATTTAACCATTTTTGAAAAGTTATAATTTGCATTTGCCCGCAAATCTAAACTTATATTTCTCCTATTTACTACATTTAATGATAGTGCTAAATCTACACCTCTGTTGATTAGAGAACTGCCGTTTGTGAATGCCAAATGTCCAAGAAAAGACATATAGTAAAACGAATCAGATGTTTTTTTGTCATAAAATTCAATTTCAAAATTTAAAACCTTTTTAATATTCATTTCTATGCTTGCATTAAAAATGTTTCTTCTTTCTGGTTTTAAATCTTTTGTATAATACAGGTATGTAAGATTTTTGTTTACATATAGCAAATTATCATTTCCAATAACACCATAAGAGAGACGTATTTTAAAATTCTTTAACCATTTTTTGCTGCTGCGCATAAAATTTTCGTTACTTAATATCCACGTACCGCCAACAGCCCAAGAACCATACCATCCTTTATTTTTTGCAAAAAAAGGACTTTTATCATAACTCATATTTGCTTCTACAAAATACCTTTCATCAAAATTATAATTTACACCAGCAAAAACCCTTTCTCGCATCTGTTTACTATTATACCACTCCTTCTTAAAATTCATACCTTCTGGAAATTCCTCTGTATGTAAATATGAATAAATTTCATTTATTATTTCGTGTCCAGCAAAAATATCAATATTATGTCTATTAACAAATGTATTATCATATTTTAACATTTGCCTTGCGGTTAAATGATGATATAAATATGTATCAATATCATTGCTCGCAAAATTATATTCGTGGTAGATTACTGTTCGTTTATTCAAAACAGAATTAAAATAATTATACCCAATATCAGAAATTATTGATAATTTGAAAGGTAATTTTATCTTGATTCTATTATTTAATAGCAGGTTATCGGTTACTGTTTTGCTCTTGTCTGTTTGTAGTGCTGATATTGGGTTAATACCGGAAGCAAAGTTTCTCCAATTAACATCTCCAAAATCATACTCTTTTGTATTTGGTATAAAAACAGGATAAATAGGCGGCATTCCATTCAAAAACAGAAAACCGTTTTCTGCATAATCTCCTTGACAAGGATTATTCAAAACAGAGTTGTTGTAGGCAACTTTCAAGTTTATATCAAGCCATTTTAATGGGTTTATATCAAGATTTGCAAGTGCATTTATGCGCTGAAAGTCCGATTTTAAATAATAACCCTCATCTTTTACATAACCAAAAGCGGTGTAATAAGTAATCTTTTCGCTTCCGCCGGAAATAGAGGCATTTGTCTCAACTTTTTTGCCTGTATGCAATAGATAATCGCTCCATTTTTCAGGTTTATAGCGATACCCGACATCATCAAACATTTTGCCTGTTTCGGGATTTATCAGATATTTTCCCTCAACGTCAAAAGGGTTGTAGTATGGATTAACGCCGTAATCTGAGTTTGAAAAAAGAACATTACTTGCAAAATTTGCTGCTGTTGTATTAGAAACGCCGCTTATAATTCTTGCAGTGTATAAGCCGAGCCAGCCGAGTTCGGTGTATTGCTTCGGGTCGGTAATGGTTTCGTACCGCTGCGGTGCAAAGTTAAAACCAAAACTCACATCTACATTTATTTTTGGGTATTTGCCCGCAGTTCCTTTTTTAGTGAAAATATTTATTATGCCGTTTGATGCCTGTGTGCCGTAAAACAACCATTTATTTATGTCATTTATAACAGTTAATGACGCAATATCTTCTATATTAATTGCGGTAATATCACCATAATACGCAATTCCATCAACCACATAAAAAGGCGCACTGCTGCCGTTTATGGAATTTATCCCGCGTATTCTAATATCGGAAGCAATGCCGGGCTGTCCGTCTTTGGTAATAACACGCACACCGGCAAATTCACCAACCATTGCTTTGGTTAAATCGGTTACAAATTTGGTTTTCACATAAACTGTTTCAACAGTAACACCACAACTTGCTCCTTTTGATTTTTCGGAAATAATGGTATCAACACTGTTTTTATTTGCAACAGTGTCATTTTCTGTTTGGGCGTTTGCGTTTGTCAGACACAAAACAAAAACACCAATAGACAAGATTTTTTTGTTAAAAAGGTTTTTTATCATAAAAATTTTTATAAAGTGTTAAATAAATGCAAAATTACAACTTTTTTTTGAATTGACAATAGTTATAGGATATCTTACAAGCTGTTTGAATTTTACTGAAAAATTTTGTTGTGTAAATAAAATGTTGTATTTTTGCAGTGTCAATTTTTTAAGCATTGAGAAATGAGAATAAGTTTGTCTAACTTTTAAAAGTAAAAATAATGACTTCACAGGAAATTCGCAAATTTTTTCTCAATTTTTTTGAGAAAAAAAAACATAAAATTATGCCATCTGCACCAATGGTCATAAAAGATGACCCTACGTTGATGTTTACCAACGCGGGTATGAACCAGTTTAAAAACATTATTTTGGGTAACAATCCAATACAGTATCAACGTATTGCCGACAGTCAAAAATGCTTGCGTGTAAGCGGCAAACACAATGACTTGGATGAAGTTGGGCGTGACACATACCACCATACGATGTTTGAGATGTTAGGCAATTGGTCATTTGGTGATTACTTTAAAAAAGATGCGATTTCGTATGCTTGGGAGTTTCTTACCGAAGTGCTGAAACTTAACAAAGACCTTTTCTATGTAACTATTTTTGAAGGTGCTGATGGGTTGGGCAGAGACAACGAAGCAGCCGATATTTGGGAACAGTTTGTACCAAAAGAGCGCATTATCAACGGCAGCAAAAAGGACAATTTTTGGGAAATGGGAGACACCGGACCTTGCGGACCTTGTTCTGAAATTCATATTGACCTTCGCTCATATAGTGAGCGTAAAAAAAATGACGGACTGACGCTTGTAAACAAAAACCACCCGCAGGTTATTGAGATTTGGAATCTTGTTTTTATGCAGTACAACCGCAAAGCAGACGGAACACTCGAACCGCTGCCAAATAAAGTTATAGATACAGGTATGGGTTTTGAGCGGCTATGTATGGCAATGCAGGGGAAAATTTCTACCTACGACACCGATATTTTTCAACCGATAATTAAAGAAATAGAGAAAATTACGGGTTACAAATATTCAATTAACAATTAAAAAGTAAGTTTGTTAAAATAATCAATATTATCTTTTTGAGTAATTTTGCCATTTTTCTAACAATGCTTTAAAATCTGATGGTAATTCGCTGTCAAATTGCATAAATTCATTTTTTGTTGGATGCATAAAACCAAGGGTTTTTGCGTGTAATGCTTGTCGTGGACAAACCTCAAAACAGTTTAGAATAAATTGCCTGTATTTTGCAAAAAGATTTCCCTTAATAATTTCGCCGCCGCCATATTTTGTATCATTAAAAAGCGGATGCCCTAAACTTTTAAAATGTACGCGAATTTGGTGTGTTCGCCCTGTTTCAAGTTTACACTCCACCAAAGTAACATACTCAAAACGCTGTAAAACTTTATAATGTGTAACGGCGTGTTTGGCATCAGGGTTCTCTTCTGGTGTGTAAATTCGGAAACTTTGTCTGTCTTTTGTGTCGCGGGCAATATTGCCTGTGATTGTACCGCTGTCTGCTTTCACCACACCCCAAACAAGCGCATTGTAAGTGCGTTCTGTAGTTTTTTCCATAAATTGCTGACTTAAATGTGTTTTTGCAAAATCGGTTTTTGCAACAAGAAGCAAACCAGAAGTATCTTTATCTATTCTATGAACAAGCCCAATTTTGGGGTTATTAACATCAAAATTTGGATTATCTTTAAAATAAAAAGCGAGAGCATTAAGTAATGTCCCACTATTGTTGCCAGGCGCAGGATGAACGCACAACCCGGATTGTTTATTAACTAAAAGTAAATCATTATCTTCATAAGTAATGTTAAGCGGAATTTCTTCTGGAGAAATAAAAAAGTCCTCTTTTGGATATTCAAGTGAAATAGTAATGGTGTCAAACGGCTTAACTTTATAACTTGCCTTTATTGCCTCATTATTAACTTTTATAAAACCCGCCTCAGCAGCGTCTTGAATGCGCGTACGCGAGACGGCGTTGCCTATCATATTTGACAAATATTTATCAACCCGCAATGCACTCTGACCCTTATCTGCAACAAAACGGTAACGCTCATAAAGTTCTGTTGTTTCATCTGTCGAATCTACAACATCATCATCTTCAAATTCCAATTCGTTAGTCATTTTTCATAATATTTTATTTTTTTGCAAAGTTAGTAAAAAATAGAATATTAAAATTAGAATTTACGTATTTTCAAAAATAAGAAATAACATTTTTTCCACCTTTGAAAATTGAATTGCAAAGATAATAAAAAATGTAGAATTTAGAATGAAAAATGTAGAATTATTTTTTTTTGAGAAAATATTATACAAAATTTTGTGAAAGATAAGAAATAATTTGTACTTTTGTGGTTGAATTTTCAATCTAAATTATTTTATGAAAAATTATCTATTTTTAATTACAATTTTACTAATGTCTGTTTCTGTGTTTTCACAACAAGAATATTATAACAATGGTATTATTGCGAGTATGTTTAAACAAAAACAAGATTTTAGTTTTTTGAAAGAAACAGCGGAATTTATCGTAGAGTTAGATTATTCTAACGCAAAATTTGACAATGTATTTGCAGAGCATTATTTTGCGGTTGAAAATTTAAAAGATACAACTTGGGAAAGTAACTACAAAAAAGAAATGTTTTATAAGTTTATAAAAGGCATTAGTATTAATTCTTACCTGCCACTTGGTTATAAATTTAAAGAAAATTCACTAAATGCAGATTATAAAATTTTTATAAAGATAATACGACTTGATAGAGGTAAAAATACAAAAACTGAAATATCAATTATAGATATTAATTCATCTGAAACATTGGCGCAGTTTTATGCTTATGGCAGTGCAGGAGCATTTGGCTCATTTACCAATTTATCTGGTGATGCAATGGTAGATTTAGGAGAAAATGTAGCAAAATTTATTTTTCAAAAACCAAAAACGAAAAAATAAAAAAAATGTAGAATTATTTTTTTTTGAGAAAATATTATACAAAATTTGAGAAATATAAAGAAATATTTAGTACTTTTGCAATTGAATTTTATAAATCTTATTTAAGAAATATTATGGCACGAATAACTTTAAATTACAGACAGAATAACAAACAGGCGCAAAACCTTTTAAACTATGTGGTTTCGACTGGTTTGTTCGTGCCTGAGGTCGCGAAAAACTCAGGGCTTGCAACTGCTTTGGCAGATTTAGAAAATGGTCGTGTTTATCACGCAGCAAGAAGGAAACAATGCGCATGAAAGATACTGACGTAAAGAAGTTAAGCGTTGAGGAATTTTTTACAGGAATTGAAAATATAGAAAATTCTCAATACGATTTGGACTATACACATACGTTCAAAAAAGGGGTGCGTGAGCGTTTTAAGTCAAATTTGGACTTAAATTTACTGCTTAATGTGGTAACTTCATTGGCTCAAAATGGGAAATTAGATAAGGAATATTTTCCTCATAATCTCAAAGGTTTTCCAAAAAGTAAAAATATTATGGAATGCCATATTTTGCCCGATTGGTTGTTGGTTTGGGAACAAAAAGAGAACGGCTTAACACTGCTTTTGTTAGACACAGGCACACATTCAAAATTATTCAATTCAAAACAGTTAAGAAAATAATACAACAAATGAAAAATTTAAAGTAAAATAGTTTTACAATTCCGCTCTTGAAACATCGACAACTTCAAAAGCAACACATAAAGACACTCGCAGAGGTGCGGGCTTATGTCTTTGTGTGTGGGTAGTCGATGACCTCAAGAGCGGACACTAAGTCCGTTATTTTTTATTTTAAAAATTAGAAAAATGGCTATTAATATATACCTCTTTTGACCTCACGCAAAAGGGCAGACAGAACGACAAACTGTGTTTAATACTCAACTTGTTTTGAGAAATATGTCGGTAGCGTCTGCGGCGATTACTCAAAAATACCGCAGGAAAGAGCAGAAACTTTCTAAAAAACGGGCGTAATCTCTCGAAAAGCCATACGAGTAGAGAAAAAATCATTCAAAATCTTTTAACTTAAAATAATAAACAACAAGATTTTGAATAAAAATAATAGGAGATTTTTAATAATGAAAAAATTCATTTTAACAATGGTAGCCGTAATTGGCTTTTGTATTTCAACTTTTGCAACAGAACCTTTTAGATGGTCAGGTTGCGATTATAACAACCAACGCATTGAGCTGTACACTGATGGCAGTGCTACTTTTATTTATGCCGATGGTAGAAGGGCTGAAGGGAACTACACTTGGGATAGACAAAATGGAATTCAAGGTTTTATAACAATTAACCTGAATACCGGTCAAACTTTAAGAGGTGATGTTGGATTAGCTGGTTCTGGTTATAATTTTTTCACATCTGGTTGGGAACAAAATGCAACGGTTACAATAGAAGGAAAAGGTTTTCATAAAAGAAATTGTAAATAAAAGTAATGACAAGAAGATAGAAAATAAACACAGCAAAAATCTTTTTTCGATTTTTGCTGTGTTTTTATTTTGAAAAAATCATCTAAAGAAAACATTTTGTCAATAAAAAAATAATATATATCTTTGCATTTTTATTAAAAATTATGACCAAAGCCCTTGTAAATAAGTTGCAAAATTTTTTCCCTGCCTACCCTGTTGAGAAGGCGTGGGTTTTTGGTTCGTATGCACGTGGCGAACAGACACGCAAAAGTGATGTTGATGTTATGGTGCGCTTTGTAAAAGATGCAAGAGTTTCGCTGTTGGACTATATAGAAATAATGCAAGAATTACAAGATAAATTACATAAAAAAGTTGATTTAGTAACAGAAGGAGGAATAAAAAATTTTGCAATAGAAACAATAAATAATGATAAAATTTTAGTTTATGAGAGAGCAAATTAGAGATAAATGACGGCTTGAACACATTTTAAAAGCAACAAATTTTATTTTAAGACATACGGAAGGTATAACTTTTGAAGAGTTTGATGCTGATGAATTGCGTTATTTTGCTGTGATAAAAAATCTTGAAATTATCGGCGAAGCGAGTTATAAATTAACAAAAGAGTTTATAGCAGCACATCCTGAAATAAAATGGAAACTAATAATTGGTTTGCGCCACGTTTTAGTTCACGGCTATTACCAAATTGAAAATATTTTAGCGTGGGAAATCGTGCAAAAAGATTTAGTACCTGTAATTTCAATTAACAAATGCAACTTTAAGTAGAAAAAAATCTTGTTTCAGGGGCGCGCCCCTGAAACAAGATTGGGAAAAATTTCTTACTTTTAAAGTTGAAATGAAAAAAGTACATTTAACCCG
>Ga0209628_10001935_pt1 | contig 13801 bp, 12 predicted proteins | sample TergutCu122P4_FD_187285 | JGI IMG/M metagenome (GOLD analysis project Ga0209628, IMG submission 187285) | Cubitermes ugandensis P4 segment gut microbial communities from Kakamega Forest, Kenya - Cu122 P4 (SPAdes) (version 2) | ecosystem: Host-associated > Arthropoda: Insects > Digestive system...
ACCATCATGGCCGCCATGGCCAGCGCCTGCACGCCGCCGCCGCAGCGCCGGTCCAGCTGCATGCCCGCCACCTCGATGGGAAAGCCCGCCTGCAACGCCACCCAGCGCCCTACGCAAGGCGTTTCGCCATTGGCGTAGCTCTGGGCAAACACCACGTCATCAATGCGCGCCGGATCGATCCCCGTGCGCTGCACAATGGCGCGCGCCACCGCCGCGCCAAGTTCTTCAACCGGAACGCTTTTAAGCGCCCCGCCAAACGCCCCCACGGGCGTGCGCAGGGGGGAGACGATGGCGGCTCGTTTCATGTTTGGCACCTTTGCCGGGTTTGATGAGGGTCGGTTATAGCTTGACGCCGAAGCTGCACCACGTCAACCAAACTCCCCGCGCCATTCAACCACGGGCAAAAGCTCCCGGTCCTCGAATGCGGACTGGGCAGCCTCGATGATGCGCAAGGCCAGCGCCTTGTCATCCAGCCGCGGGTACTCTTTTGCCAGTTTGCCCGAGACGCGCCAGCCGTTCTCCTTTACGGAGCGGATTATGCGCACGGCGTCCGCATCGGACATTTCCAGCACGGCCTTGATGCGCTGCTGCGCGAGTTGAAACCGCACGAGTACCAACGCCTCGTCCGCCATCTCGTGCTCGATCGTGTGGGCCACCAGTTGCGCCGTGTAGATGACGTGCTCCGTGAGATCCGGATAGCGCCAGGCATGGCTGGCATCCTCGTAGGCATCGAATGCAAGGTTTGAGCGCACCCCGTCCTCATAGGTCAACATGTCTCCAAAGCGGCAGGCAGTGCTGTAACGCCGCATGAATGGGCGCGAGAACGCTTCGAGAACCCGGTCGTACCCGTGCCCGAATTCGCGCACGCTGGTGATGGTGGCTGAAACAGGAACAATCACGCTGGGCGGAATGGCGTTGTCGCGCTGCAGCGTATCGCTGATGAGAAAGCGGTGAATGCGGCCGTTACCGTCGCTCATGGGGTGGAGATAGACAAAGCCGAACGCCAAGGCTGCCGCTCGCGCCAGCGGCTCCCTGCCGCGAGTCGTCTGCTCAAACACCCGCAGACCATCCAGCATGCCAGGCAGTTGCGAGAAGTGTGGACCAATGTAATGGACGATATCGTCGCGAATCGTGGCCTGGCCGACGAACACTGGCGACTGGCGCATACCAAGGCGCAGCGCGTTGTCGCCAAGGATACCCCGCTGCAGCAGGATGAGGCTGTCGCTGGCCAGCGGTTCTTTCAGCTTGCCGCTGTGCTCGGCCATGACGTGGGCAAACCGCTTGATGCGGTCAGTCTCGTCGGCCTCGCGCTCGATCAAAAAGCTTGCCCGCGACTCCTTGAACGACAGCCATGCAGCCGCGCGCATCAAGACATCTTCCCCAAACCGTCGATCCAGTTCAGTAATCGCACCATGCGGGTTGAACCCGAGCGCTTGACCCAGCGCTCGCGTGCGGCGGACAAGGGGGCAAAAAGCCGGTGTGCCTGCCAGGTTGTTGTTGATCCGCCAACGCCGCTCGCGCATCGCCTGCGTGCGTGTCATGCATGCATCACCGGCCACTGCGTCAACGTAGGTGCCCTTGGTTAAATCCGGCACGGCCAGCCGTCGTCCGGTGAGCCACTCATAGAAAAATCCCGCTCTCCGCGCGTACTGCCCGAAAGGTTCTGCACGGCACCACTGTTCGAGCGGTTCCGGCCCGCAGGCCGCAAACAGACGCGAGAAGAATTCGAGGTGAATCTCCTCATACTTCAGGCCAAACTCGAAGTGTCCGGCAAAGGTGTCGGCGGGCCGGTAAATGCCTGGATACTGACGCTCAATAAGCTGAAGCGACTCCTTGTCTGAACGGGTCGTGCCAATGACTGATTCCACCCGCAAGGGTTGAACCAAAGCGATGCCGAACCGCGCCTCCAGAGCCTTGAAACCGATCTGCACGTTGCAAAAATCTCTTACATCTCAAGAAAAATAATGATATTTTGCATTTTTTGCAAAAAAACGCTGATGACGGCCGCGTTGATATGCCCGTCCCCATCTCCGGCCGTGATCCCGCCCGGCCCCTATTCCCACTCAATCGTCGCCGGCGGTTTACTGCTGATGTCGTAGGTCACGCGGTTGATGCCGCGCACTTCGTTGATGATGCGGGTGGAGACTTTTTTGAGCAGGGCGTAGGGCAGCTCGGCCCAGTCGGCGGTCATGAAGTCGCTGGTTTGCACGGCGCGCAGGGCGATCACGTAGTCGTAGGTGCGGCCATCGCCCATCACGCCCACGCTCTTGACGGGCAGGAAGACGGCGAAAGCCTGGCTGGTCAGGTCGTACCAGTTTTTGCCGGTGGCGAGGTCGAGGGTATTGCGCAGTTCTTCGATGAAGATGGCGTCGGCGCGGCGCAGCAGGTCGGCGTATTCTTTTTTGACTTCGCCGAGGATGCGCACGCCCAGGCCGGGGCCGGGGAAGGGGTGGCGCTGCACCATTTCGGGCGGCAGGCCCAGGGCGATGCCCAGCTCGCGCACTTCGTCCTTGAACAGATCGCGCAGCGGCTCCAGCAATTTCAGGCCCAACTGTTCGGGCAGGCCGCCGACGTTGTGGTGGCTCTTGATCGTCACGGCCTTTTTGCCGCCCTTGTGCGTGTGCGCGCCGCCCGATTCGATCACGTCCGGGTAGATGGTGCCTTGGGCCAGCCACTTGACGCCGCTGCCGCCGACGAGCTTGGCCGCCTCCTGCTTGAACACGGTGATGAATTCGCCGCCGATGATCTTGCGCTTGGCCTCCGGGTCGCTCACGCCCGCGAGCTTGCCCAGGAACAGTTCGCTCGCATCGACGCGAATCACTTTCGCGTGCAGCTTGCCGGCGAACATGTCCATCACCATATCGCCCTCGTGCAAGCGCAGCAGGCCGTGATCGACGAACACGCAGGTCAGTTGATCGCCAATGGCGCGGTGAATCAGCGCGGCAGCCACGGACGAATCGACGCCGCCCGAAAGGCCCAGGATCACCTGCTCGCTGCCCACCTGCGCGCGGATGGCCTGCACCGCCTCGGCGATGTGGTCGCGCATCACCCAGTCGGGCCGCGCGCCGCAGATGTCGATCACAAAACGTTCCAGCATCGCCCTGCCCTGCGCGGTGTGCGTGACTTCGGGGTGAAACTGCACGCCGTAAAAGCGCCGCGCCTCGTCGGCCATGCCGGCGATGGGGCATGAATCGGTCGAGGCCATCAGCTTGAAGCCCGGCGGCAGCGCGGTCACCTTGTCGCCGTGGCTCATCCACACCTTGAGCAGGCCGTGGCCTTCGGGCGTGGTGGCGTCGGCGATGCCCTGCAGCAGCGCGGTATGGCTGTGCGCGCGCACCTGCGCAAAACCGAACTCGCGCTGGTGGCCGCTTTCCACCACGCCGCCCAACTGCTGCGCCATCGTCTGCATGCCATAGCAAATGCCCAGCACCGGCACGCCCAACTCGAACACGGCGGGCGGCGCCTTGTCGGTGCTCTCCTCATACACACTGGCATGGCTGCCGGAGAGAATCACGCCCTTGAGCGCGCCATCGGCGGCGTACCGGCGCACCCAATTGCCGCTCACGTCGCAGGGATGCACCTCGCAATACACATGCGCCTCGCGCACGCGGCGGGCAATCAGTTGCGTGACTTGCGAGCCGAAGTCGAGGATGAGGATTTTGTGGTGTTGCATGAAGGCCGGAAAACGATTTTTTACCCCCTGCCGCGCGCCGTAGATGGACTAGAGCGTTTTCGATTCGGCCATGAGCGTTTTTGCGCCGCTTGCCCCTAGCCCTCCTCCAAAGGGGGAGGGAACCTGGCCCCTTCCCCCTTTGGGGGAAGGCTGGAATGGGGGCAGCGGCGGCACACCCATGAATTGCGCCAGCAGGTGTTAACGCTCAAATCAAAACTGCTCTACTCATGAAAGCCGTGCTGGAGCGGGCGATGGGAATCGAACCCACGTCTTGAGCTTGGGAAGCTCAGGTCCTGCCATTGAACGACGCCCGCGCAGGTGAAGCGCACATTCTATGGCAACGCCTCGGCCGCGCGCAGGCCGCTGCGCACCGCGCCTTCCAGCGTGGCTGGGTATGGGCCATCAATGAAATCGCCGCATGCGCGCAGCGCCGGTGCAATGTCCATCGGCGGGCGGCGCAGCCCCGGCGTGCAGGCAAAGGTGGCGCGCTTTTCAACCACGGTGCGCAGCGCGCGCAGGCTTAACCCAAGTTGCGTTTGCGCCTGCCGCAGCACGGCCTGCTCAAGCGCCCGGCCATCGTCCTGCGCGGCGCTGATGACAAAGGCCAGCAGGCGCTGATTGGCGGGCGGCGCGGCCACGCCATCAAGCGCGCCGTGGTCAAACACAAACTGCGCTGGCGCATCGGGGCCGCTGCGCAGCGCCAGCATGGGCGACGGCCAGCGCATGGGCTGCGCATCGGCCAGCGCATAAACGGTGGCAATGGCCTGCTGGCGCAGCGCGGCGGCGCACTGGCTCCAGGCGCGCATGGCACCGGCTTGCGGCGGCGCGGCTTGCCCGGCGGCGGCCAGCAGCAGCCGGGCTGCTTCACGGGCCGGCAGGGCCAGGATGATCTGGTCAAACTCCTCGGCGCCAATCCACCAGTGCGGCGCGCGTTGCTGCAAGGCGGTAACACGCGCGCCCAGCCGCACATCAGCGCCGTGCGCGCGCAGCCAGGCCAGCGCCGGATCGGGCAGCAGCGCGCCCAGCCCATGCCGGGGCAGCAGCAAATCAGAGCTGCCGCCACAAGCGTCAGTGTCGCCCAGCAACGCATCGTGCAGCACGCGCAAAAACACGCGCGCGCTGGCCTGGGCAGCGGGGGTGTTGAGGGCGGCAACGCAAAGCGGATCGATAAAGCCGCGCCGCACGCGCTCTGGCAAATCGGCGCACAGCGCGGCAACCGTGAGCGCGCCGTCGCAGTCAAACCCCCTGCCCTGCCAGCCGCGCGCCGCGCGCAGCAGCGCCATGCGCTCGCCCCAGCGCCAGCCGCGCGCGGTCAAGATGGCAGCCGCCGCGTCAAACGGGCGCGGCAGGCGCGGCATACTCAAGCCGCTGCCGTCGGCATGACGCAGCGTCAGCGGCAAGCGCAGCAGCACGCGCGCTGGGTCCACGCCAACGCTGCGCATCAGTTGCAAGGTATCGGTATAAGCGCCAATCAAAATGTGCTGGCCGTTATCCAGCCGCGCCACGCCGCCGCCCGGCAGCGCCAGCGGCACATCGCGCGCGCGCCCGCCCGGTGTGCGCGCGGCCTCAAACAACGTCACGCGCCACCCGCGCCGCACCGCCCGCACCGCCGCCGCCAGCCCGGCCCAGCCAGCGCCAACAATGGCAACGCGCGGTGCAGTCATGGCAGCGGTTGTATCACAGACGCGGATTGAACTCACAAATCAATAGCTGGCCGCGCTTGCCATGCAATGATTTGCTATATTAACAATCAGCAAACCGTTGCGCGGCAGGCGCGGCCAGCTATCATAAATGTATTTAAAGGCTACTCATTCAACGCTTCTTTCATTGCGTTGACAGCGGCTGGAGTCGCCTTTACCACCTCCCAGTTGACTGCATTAAAATAGCGGTTGTTTCTGTAACCCAGCACACCTTTGATGTAATCCGCGCTCCAGAAAGAAATGTGTTCAGTCCCAAGCTCAATGGCTGCCCACGTGCGATCACCAATTTTGTCGATGAGCGGGTCATAAGCGCGTTGATAATCCTCAAACTGCACGCTCCAACCGGGAATTACATCCTGTAAATCCGGCGCATCCATGATGGCTCCAACGCCGGTATGCCCGCCGCCATTTTTCAAGGTAAACCATGATGTACCTGCTGGACCTGCATGGAGTGTATAGGTAATTATCCTTTTGGGTTCTATACCCTTGCTGATGGCGTGCCTGACCAGAAATTCCAGATAGTTCTTGTCAATTGCCTCTATGGTGGCTGGCGTTATCAATCCACTTTGCTGAAGATTCAGGGTCTGCGCGGCTGCATATCCCAGTGCCAAAAGATTGCCATTTAACCCGCCTACCGCGACAGGATCATTGGCTGGTGGCTGATTCATCATGGCATGACCGTTATCACGATAATATGCCCCGACATAAGGCGATACTTCCCAGCCAAGCACCAGGCCGCCAAACAGATATTTTTTGTCGGCGGGCAGGCCGTCGTACCATGTCTTGATCCTTGGCAAAATTACATCCAGCCTCTCGGTCAGCGCCGCGCGGAATCTGGGTGCCGCAAGGTTGGGCTGGGGTGCAACGCGGGTTCCTTTCGGATCGCCCCAAAGCCGCCAGCCAATTTTCACGGCTTTCGTGGCTTTGTCCGCGCCCGTGCACCAATCAAAGCATTCCACGTTTTCGACATTGGCCGGGTTGTAGCCGGATTGCGTGACCGGAAGCTGCATGTAGCCATAATCGGATAATCTTCCGGGATCTGGCTCCCAAAAGTTCCACAAATCAGGCCGCTGATCCCACCACTTGTCGCCGTCCAGCCGGATGATGATTGGAAGGTCTTTTTCCACTGAAAGCTGCATAAGCTTATCCAGCACGGCTTTCGTCGTTTCGATATCCCAATTCATATAAGAAATGGTGATGGCATAGGCCAGCCTTCGCCCCGGTTTGCCTTTGGTACCGATCGTATCTATGATTTCCTGAAATTTTTCCGCAGTTGGCGGATTTTTAGGCACTGTCCGGTATTGAGCAATGCTATATGAATCTGTCTGAGGATGTACCGCCAGATATTGCGGATACTGCGACACCGGCGGCGCAGCATCCTTCCACGTGGCAAACATCACCGTATTGGCGTTGATCTGAATACTCGCCCCGGCGTCGTACTTGGTGCCCGTGGCGCTGTTGAGCGCCCAGCCGTCAAACGCCGCATTGGGTTTGCTGATCGCTCCCGCCAGGATCAAAGGCGGATTGGCGCGCACCGCAATGGCAAAGCTGTTGGCTTGCTGCCCCGCGCTTTGGCTGGGCGGGGTGGGCGTGCCGCCGTTGGCGTTGTAGCTCAAGGTGTAGGCGCCCCGCCGGTACAGGCCGTAAAAGGTGGTGTCGGCGCTGATGTTTTGGCTGTTGCCTGCTATTGGAGCGGCATCGGCGGCGGTCTGGCTGCTCCAGCCTGCGGGCGTCCATGTGCCCGATCCGTCGTTGTAGGTGTTTTGCGCCAGCAATGTGACTGGGGCGCTGGTGGCTTTGTTGTACATGGTTGCCACGGCCATGCGGCTGGACATGGATGCACCGGCGTAGTCCTGAAAGGTGGCTTTCAGCCCTTTGCTGTAGATGGCGTACAGCGTCAGGTTGCGCTCAGGCATGGTGTAGGACAGCAGCGGAGCGGTGGCGTCTTTGTCGATGTTCCAGCCCACAAAGTCCCAGCCGGGTTTGCCAGCCACTGGTGAAAGGTCAACCAGCGTGCCGCCGACGGCGCTGGCCGGGCCTTTGGTAATGGAGGTGCCGCCGTTTTCTTGATAGTTGTAGGTGATCTGGTAAGAGGTGCCGGGGATTGGCTCTGGTCCAGGGCCGGGTCCTGGGCCTGGGCCGGGTTGGCTGTCGCTGCCGCCGCCACCGCCGCCACAGGCGGCCAGCAGGCAGGCAAATAGCAGGCTCAGCAGGGCTTTCCAGATGGCTTTCATGAAGTCTTCCTTCCTCTTGCAGTGGCACACAAGCGCGCTTGGCGGCGCTGGGCGCAATGTCATCTGCCTGTGAATAAAAGTCAAGTATTACTTCGTGAACTATTACCGAAAATTATTGATTTTTTGAGAAATTTTTGAAGTGGCTGAATCCAATATTGCATTACAGGCAACATATCGTATATAATGCAATACATGGCGGACGCAACCCTCATCATCAACTCCAAGGCCGTCATGGGCCGCGCGAAGAACCCTACGCATTCACTACGACCAAGGAGTAAGCCATGAAAGCCATTTTTGAAATCGCCAGCAACGAGCAGATGCACCAGCGCGCGCTTGAGACGGTCCGCAACCTGAGCGCAGAAAAGGCGCAAGCGGCCAATCTGCACATTGGCTTTGAGAGCGCCGCGCATTTGTTCAGCGAGCTGACCGCCGAGCGTCTGCGCACGCTGGAAACCCTGCGCCGCGAAGGCGCGCAGAGCATCTACGCGCTGGCCAGGACGCTAGGGCGCAACTACAGCAACGTGCATGGCGACGTTGCCCGGCTGATGGCTCTTGGTCTGGTGGAGCGCGATGGCAACGGCGTGCACGCGCCGTTCGACGAACTGGAAATCCATGTGCCGCTGCTGGCGCGGGCGGCGTAGTGAGAAATGGAAAGATCGCGTCTCCTTGCCACAACGCAAACCTTCTTTCATGAGGCCAACAGTGCCAGGTGCGGCGGCTTTCGATCTATTATCATTTTTACTTTATTTCTGAAGGAACAAGCGAGGGTGCGGCGCAATGAAGAGAACCGCTGAGGTTTTGTCCGGGTTGTTGGGCGGCTCCAAAAAGGAACCGGCGCGCGCGGTTCATCGGCTTGAGGATATCCGGCTGGCCATGCTCGATATGCTGGGCGGGCAAGGCGAGCAGCTTTTTCCGCTGGTGGTGCGGCGCATTCGCGCGGGCGGCGATGCGCAGGCGCTGTGGTACGCGCGCGCGGATTTGATGGCCGCGCTGGCCAGTATGCATGGCGAGCGGGTGGCGCGCACCCGCATGGTCAGCTTGTCGGTGCTGTTTGACGGCATGCTGCCAAAGGGGATGATGTCCAGCCTGTCCACCATGCAGCATTCCTGATCGCTGCCGCCGCCGCGCGCGCGGTACCATGTCTGCCTTTGCGTAGAGTAATAACGAAAGGAGCAGTCATGCAACTGGTCAGCAACAGTTTTGCCGATGGACAGCCGATTGCGGCGCAATGCGCGCTTGGGGTTGTGGATGCGGGCCAGCACGCCACTTTTGGCAGCAACCGCAACCCGCATTTGGCCTGGAGCGGCGCGCCTGCCGGCACGCGCTCGTTTGCCGTGCTGTGTGTCGATCCCGACGCGCCCAGCCGCGGCGATGATGTAAACAAGGAAGGCCGCGGCGTGCCGCGCGATTTGCCGCGGGTGGACTTTTTTCACTGGGTGCTGATTGATTTGCCGGTGTGGATCGCATCGATTGCCGAGGGCGAGTTTTCCGATCGCTTCACCCCACGCGGCAAGCCCGGCCCCGCCGCCCTGCACGGCGCGCGCCAGGGGCTGAACAACTACACGCAATGGTTTGACGGCGACAAGGATCTGAAGGGCGGCTACTTTGGCTACGACGGCCCGTTTCCGCCCTGGAACGATCTGCTGGCGCACCGCTACGTGTTTACCGTGTACGCGCTGGATGTAGAGCGCCTGCCAGTCGAAGGGCACTTTGGCGCCAGCGAGGCAAGCGCCGCGATGAAGGGGCACATACTGGCGCAGGCCAGTTTGACCGGGGTTTATACGCTTAATCCGGCGGTTGCGGTGTGAAAAATTGGCAAGCGCCCTGCCCGTGCCAGCGCGGTTTTCCCCCTCTCCCACTTGTGGGAGAGGGTCGGGGAGAGGGCCGGCCGGCAGGCCGGATGCTGCTTCAATAAACGTAGCGCTTACCGGCCTTTGGCCGACCCTCTCCCCCTGCCACTCTCCCGTAAACGGGGGAAAGAAAAAGGTGCGCCTGCGCGGTAATGACGGCTTGAAATGCGGCTCTATCAAATATGCCCCCACAGCACCAGCGCCTCGCGCCCTTCAATCAGCAAATCGACCTTGGCGCCCACTGGCAGCAGCACCTTGGTTGGCACGTGGCCCAGCGGCAGGCCGGTCAGCACTGGGGTTTTGATTTGGGCGCGCAGCCAGTCAACCACCTTGGCCATGGAGTAGCCGCGCTCGTGCGCCGTTAGTGTGTAGCCGGTAAACGCGCCCAGCACAATCGCCTGCTGGCGCGCAAGCACGCCGCTGTGCAGCAGTTGCGCCAGCATGCGCTCGATGCGGTAAGGCGGCTCGCCCACGTCTTCCAGAAACAGCACGCCGCCTGCCACGCGCGGCCACCATGGCGTGCCCAGCAGCGACAGCACCATTGACAAATTGCCGCCCCATAACGTAGCGTCGCGCGCCAGGTGCGTACCGCGCCGGGCGGCCAATGCGCGCACGTCGCTGGCGGGCAGGCGCCAGCCAGCGCCCTCGGCGCTGCCATTGGCCAGGTCCTGAAAGCATGCCAGCGTGATCTCGTCTGGCTGCTGCGGATCGGGCGCGCCAAAGCCTTCCAGCAACGCAGGCCCGGCCCAGCTGACGCCGCCAGCCTTGGCAAGCAGCGCCAGTTGCAGCGCTGTGAAGTCGGAAAAGCCAACCAGCCGCGTGCCGCGCCGCGCCGCGCGCGCCAGCGCCTGATACGGCAGCGCGGGCAGCAGCCGTGTCAGCCCATAGCCGCCGCGCGTAATCAGCGCCATGTCAGCGCCGCTGGCCGCCGCGCGGCCAATGGCGGCCAGCCGCGTGGCGTCATCGCCGGCAAAACGCTGCCAGCTGGCAAGCGCCGCGGGGTCGATTTCAACCTCATGCCCCAGCGCGCGCAAGCGCTGCACGCCGCGCCGAAACGCCGCCCGGTCACGCACCGCGCCAGAGGGAGAGTAGATGTAGATGTGGGACATGGTGCTTGTTTATACGGTTTATGGAATCATGAAATTGATAGCTGCCAGCGCTTGATCTGTAAGGATTTGTGATATGAAACGCCATCAAATTCTTATGCAGCAAGCGCTGGCAGCTAGCATAATCATATTGCTGGCGCCACAAAATGCGCCAGCGCACGTGCGGCGATTTGGCGGCCGTGTTCGGGCACGAAGTGGCCGGTTTGCGGCAGCACCCACGGCGGCGGGCAGTTGCTGATGGCAGCGTGCAGCGCGTGCATGGCCGCCTGGCCCAGCAGCGGGTCTTGCGCGCCTGTGATCAGCAGGCTTTGGCCGCGCCATTGCTGGCGCCAGAACTGGCGTGCAGCGCGCGCCAGCGCCGCGCCGTCAGCGTCAGCTCGCCCGGGCGTCATGGCCGCAAAGGCGCGCGTGGCGGCGCGGTGGCCGGCGTCCGGAAACGGGGCCATGTACGCCGCGCATTCGGCCGCCGTCATGTGCTGGTTGTCGCGCGCCAGCAGCCGCGCGATGTCAAAAGCGGGTTTGCTGGCGCACAGTTGCCGCCAGCCGATAAAGCCGGCCGGCAGCGGCGCGTCGCCGGTGGCCAGCATGGTGTTCATCGCCAGCAGGCCCAAGTAGCGCGCGGGCGCGGCCATGGGCAGCGTCAGCCCCAGCAGGCCGCCCCAGCCATGCACCACCAGCACCACGCGGCGCAAATCCAGCCGCTCGATCAGTTGCAGCAGCACGTCGCGGTGCCAGCCAAAGCTGTGCGCGGTTTCTTTTTTGGGTTTGTCGCTTTTGCCAAATCCGATCAAATCCGGCGCGACCACGCGGTGCCCGGCGGCGGCAAACGCCGCGATCAGGTGGCGGTACAGATAGCTCCACGCTGGATTGCCGTGCAGGCACAGCCAAGTGATGGGCGCGTTTGGATCACCCTCGTCCAGATAGTGCAGGCGCAAGCCGCCCAGAGCGGGCAAGTCGCTGACGTAATGCGGCGGCCAGGGGTATCCGGGCAGATTGGCAAAGGCGCCATCGGGCGTGCGCAATGCGTCGTCGCGCAGCGGCTCTGGGTTGCCTCGGCGCGGCTGAAAAAACTCGCGCAGCAGCGCGGCGCATTCAGCGGCCAGCACGCCGCCTTGCACTTGCGTGCGGTGGTTCAGGCGCTGGTCGGCAAACAAATCCAGCACGCTGCCCGCGGCGCCGGTTTTGGGATCGGGCGCGCCATAGACCACGCGATCCAGCCGCGCGTGCAGCATTGCGCCCGCGCACATGGCGCAAGGCTCCAGCGTGACGTAAAGCGTGCAGCCGTCCAGCCGGTAGTTGCCCAGGCGCGCGGCGGCGGCGCGCAGCGCGGCGATTTCGGCGTGCGCCGTTGGGTCGTGCGCGGCAATGGGGGCATTGCGCCCGGCGGCGATCAACTGGCCGCCTTGCATGATCACCGCGCCCACGGGCACCTCGCCAGCGGCGGCGGCGCGCGCCTGCTCCAGGGCCAGACGCATGGCGGCGGCATCGCTTGCTACGTTATTCATGGCTGGCGGCGCTTGCCCGGCTTGCGCCGGGGCGCTTTTTGACCGTTATTTGGCCTCGTCCGGAATGTCGCGCGGCGTTTGCATGGCCTTGTCCAGTTGCTGCTTGAACTGCTGCTGGATTTGCTCGCTTTGCTCGCGCACATTGGCGGGCGCCGACGCCGCGCCGTGCGGCGCCAGCGGCCCCTGCACAAAAGCGACCTGCCGCGTGGACAGCCACGCCACGATCAACAGCACTATCAGCAGCGCGATCAATCCAAAGCTGCGCATCATTTGTTTGCTCCTGTAAATTTCACTTGCAATGTTGACACAAGCGCCCTGCCCAGGCAAGCTGTATGATGATATATATTGTCATACCACAGCCACGGGCACGGAGCCGCCAATGACATCGATGATTCTTACCCAAACCTATCTGGAGCAGCGGCAAAAAAAGGCGCTGACCGCGCAGGCCAGGCAGTCTGGCCGCAAGGTGTCGGAGCTGATGCGCGAAGCGGTGGACGCCGCCATTGCTGGCGTTACCACCGACGATCTGCGCGTGCTGGACGAAGGCACGCGCCGCGCCCAAAGCGAGCTGGCGGCCATGCTGGCCGAGCTGCAAACCAACGCCAGCGAGCACGCCGCCTTCATGCGCAACATAGCCAAACTTCAAAAGGCCGCCGCCGTATGAGCGTGCTAACCGATGTACTGGACCGCCTGACCGACATTTCGGCTCTGCGCACGCAGATAAGCGAGCTGATCGGCCAGCAGCGCGAAATGCGCGCCATCATGCTGTCGCAGCAAAAAGAGCTGGCTGAACTGCGCGGCCAACTCAAAGCGCTGATCCAGATGCAGGCCGCTGCCGCGGGCAAGAAGTAAGCGCCCTGCCCTTACGCCCGCTCAAACACCGCCGCGATGCCCTGCCCGCCGCCGATGCACATGGTCTCCAGCCCGTAGCGGGCCTTGCGGCGCTGCATTTCGTGCAGCAGCGTGGCCATGATGCGCGCGCCGGTAGCGCCCACCGGGTGGCCCAGCGAGATGCCGGAGCCGTTGACGTTGAGCTTGCCATCCAGCTCCTGCATCGAACTGCCCCAGCCCTTGACGCACGCCAGCGCCTGGCAGGCGAAGGCTTCGTTCAATTCGATCAGGTCCATCTGATCGAACTTCAGCCCCGTGCGCGCCAGCACCTTGGGCACGGCATGCACCGGGCCGATGCCCATGCGCGCCGGATCGCACCCGGCCACGGCCCAGCCCAGCAGCCAGCCCATTGGCTCCAGGCCCAGCTCGGCCAGCTTGTCCTCGGCCACCACCAGGCAGGCGGCGGCGGCGTCGTTTTGCTGGCTGGCGTTGCCGGCGGTGACCACGCCTTCTTTCATCACGGTGCGCAGCTTGGCCAGGGTTTCGAGCGTGGTGCCGGGGCGCACGCCTTCATCGTGCTTGACGAGCAACGCATCGCCCTTGCGCTGCGGCACGGCGATGGGGACGATTTCGGCGTCGAAATGCCCCGCCGCCTGCGCGGCGGCGGCGCGCTGGTGGCTGCGCGCGGCAAAGCGGTCGGATTGCTCGCGCGTAATTTGATATTCGCGCGCCAGCGTTTCGGCGGTTTCGATCATGCCGCTGATGCGGCCAAAGCGCTCCACCGGCTGCGAGCGTTCGCGCCCGCGGTCCAGCCGGTCGTGCAGCGTGACGGAGCCTGAGCGCTTGCCCCAGCGCATGTCGGTGGTGTAGTACTCGATGTTGCTCATGCTCTCCACGCCGCC
>Ga0209628_10001936_pt1 | contig 13800 bp, 6 predicted proteins | sample TergutCu122P4_FD_187285 | JGI IMG/M metagenome (GOLD analysis project Ga0209628, IMG submission 187285) | Cubitermes ugandensis P4 segment gut microbial communities from Kakamega Forest, Kenya - Cu122 P4 (SPAdes) (version 2) | ecosystem: Host-associated > Arthropoda: Insects > Digestive system >...
ACTGTTTAGGGCAGGCCTAATGAGTTTGATAATCCCAAGAGTAGGGTGGTCTGTAGAACATTCTGACTAATGAAAGTGGTCCTCACTTGAAAAAAGTTTAACCCTTAGGCTACCGGATTAAATTTGAGTTGCCATTTAATAACATTAAATGGCTGAGCGACTATAGTCATCGTTGGCAGGTTAAGGGTTAAGAAACGCTGGTCTAGCCCATAGCCTAGTCAGTATTGTGACTGTCCTATTTTGGCTTCATCCATGCAATACTGGGTCAGCCATGTAAAGAACAGTATAGAACTTTCTGCTGGTACATGGTACGGATGATATAAATTCTGAATATTTCAATTTATTTGTATTATGTTAACCAACAAATGCACAAAATATTTAATAACACTCATTTATATATTAAAACTCAAACGTGTTTCAATACCCAAGTATCATCAACAGGGAGCTGTTCGTATGCTAGGTTAAAAGCCAAATGAATGTAATCAATTATTACATGTAGGCAGCTTTGCTTCAAGTATAATGTAACCATCCCATCACCACATTCTTTCTCTATGCCTGGCTTCACCACATTTAAAACCATTCGAACTGGAACAATATCAAATTTTGCTCAGTAAGACCTGGAGAGGCTTCCGAAGGAATATTCAGGTCATGTAGTCCTGTATAATGTTTATCCATGCTAACATTTCACTCATACACACAATATAACTATTTATGTCCCACACAGCGGTAAGCATAGGTACAAATATCAAGTTACATAAATGCTTATAGTTTCACAATTTCAATACACTTCACTGTGCAACTACACTTACTTGTATGCATATCTTATATTACTCTGAAGTGGTGTATGTGTGTTTTATCACTCTCACTGCAACTCTTCTCAATTATCACACAATGTGCTTTCACTGACCTGTTCTTTAAGAGAAACCAACTCGTATCCTTCCAATAGAAAAGTCCTTTCTTACAACACACAACCTGCAAGGTCTACTGCCAATGCCATAAAGAATGCAACTGACTTATATCTTCCTGCTAGAAAAATAATTTCTTTGTGTCTGAAATTCAGAACTCATCCACTCTACTCTTACCTTATTGGTTCTACTCTTTCCTGCCTAAATACAATAAAATTCACAGGATATGAACACAAATATGATTCACTTATCCACACAGTGTAGTCCTCTCCTCATAATACTACAGGTACTTAGGGGGGGAGCGCAACTGCTCACCCCACTGTCCAAATACCCTAGCCTCTATACACACCTCCAATAAGTCGCCCCAGTTCTTGAGCTCATGGTGATCTGTTACAATAAAATAAACCTACATATCTACTTTCACTTCAGCTACTGTCATAAAGAAAATGTTTCTGGAGTTCATAACAGGTATCAAACTCAGCAACTAGAAAAATGCAAGAAGTTTCTTTTGCCTGCTGTATTAAGATGGTTTATAAGACCCACCCAGTCACCTGTGTCACCTGTAAACAGTTCAGTAATTCTACTTGCTCTTCTGAACTGATTACAGGTCTAGAAAGTTTCTCTCACAAGCTTGGTACTTATTTTATGTGCTGACAACATGTGATACCCCAGATGACATATAATTTTCATGGTAAGTGGCATGTTTGCTGAAAATATGTTCGAAGCTGCCAGTAACAGAAGTCTTTTATACCAGTGTTGCTCAGTCTTGATGGTAAACTGGAGCTCCCTAATTCTGCAGACCAACTTCCATACAATTATATTGCTTGGCGGTAGTATTGAGAATTGGAACATCAGAAAAATCTTAAACCATAAAAGCCTTTAAGTCAGTGTACAAATTTATTAACATAAACATGCTCTAGCAGTAATGATACAACTAGGATTAGTAATCAAAAGTCTAAAGGAAAACACTCTACACACTACTGAGTACAGTCTTCAACCTGCAGACCACTTGTTGCAAAACACTTACTCAGGGTTTTATATGTGTCATGTAGCCAGCAAATATTAAACAGTGTTGTCTGTTTTGCATTCCTTGACTGTTCTCAAACATTTGTAGTAGGAGAAGTTTTCCGTGGTGACATTAAAACTAAAAACTAAAAAGTGTATCTTAGCCTGAACTGTTACACCCACAAGAATAGAATGTCAATAGGACAATAAAAGATTCAGATACATGCCATGGGTATAACTTGAATTTGTAACTGAAAGAGCTAGGGTAAGAAACAAACTTTATGAAGTTTGCCTGCTACTGCAAAGGAGATTACAATTTATATACCACAAAGGATCAGCTGTTAGTAAGATATGCAAGTTGTGTGCCATGTAAATCACACCATGAAGCTTTTATTTGTGCTTTAGCTCTAGAGGGAACAATCAGCTTCATAATATAGTGACTTACCACATGGGTAAGAGTCCTGTTTACCATGACACAGGTGACTGGGTGGGTCTCATAAACCATCTTAATACAGCAGGCAAAAGAAACTTCTTGCATTTTTCTAGTTGCTGAGTTTGATACCTGTTATGAACTCCAGAAAAACATGGTGAACAGATTCTACACAAGTGACTTTATTATATGTTTATAAAGTTTGCCAAGTGCCTAAGAAAATAAATAATGAGGATTCAGGTCTGGGATATACTCACTCACCCAATGACACAGTGTCTTATGCCAAGCGACCTGAATCTTCACAAAAACTACTGTAACCTTAAAGACCTGTACCAGGCCTCAGGATACACCGTAAACAACAATGATCACATTTATCATTCATCACAGTCCACCATCTAATTTCAATCAAAGTTCTGTTTGTTGCTCTCATCTGTGGTATAAAGCTTATTTTCTGGGCATACCTCTGATCTGTGTGAGGACTGTCAGCGGTACAAATAACCAAAGTAAAATTTCTTTGGTATCATCTAACTCAGAAAATCACAGCTAGATGATCTGTGTTTTAAAGGCAAACATATTGTGTAGGCAGGAGTTTGTAAGTATCAAGCACAGTGCTGACATGTGCTTTTCATTTTGTCCATTGTACTTTTAATTAAAACTGCTGAACATCCCAAAGCATGAAATTCATTGAAATATTATTTATAAATTCAGTTCCTATCACACAGTAAACACACTGCTTCACAGTTACAAAGTCAACCAGTTACTGGTGTTTAGGGAAATACTTAATGTTTACACTGAGAACCATAGGAAATATATAAACACACTCAGCATGGTGTAGAATTCTGTTATGTTATAGGTACTTAGACCTGGGCTTTGAACGGTTAATAAATAAAACATAAAACAAGTTGTAACAAGCATGTACAAACAGCACAGTGGTTTTTAAATATCAAATCAAATACAGGGACCAAATTTAAGTATTTACAAGGGATCCAAACAGACATTATTGCTGTCTGTGCCAGTTATGGTATGTGTTTCATAGATCTGTTAGTTCCTCTTTTTTTTTTTTTTTAATTTTCACTAATACGTAACCAGCATAACTGTCAGACTATGAGTGAAACTGTATGGTATGCAATGGAAAATTACTGTGTTGGATTACAGGGTTTCAAAGTTGACTTGTGACAGACTTCAATGATATGGTTGGTACATACACAAAAACTACAGCTTTCTTAAGTTGCTTCAGTTACATGGTAAAATTAGGAAGGAGTTTAAAATAATTACAGCTTTACACCTTTGAGGGCTGTGAATTTGAATGTTACCTGTGGATAATCTGAAGGGAAGGAAACTTAACTTGATTTCAGATCATTTAAATTGAAACTGAATGTCAAATGAGGAAAGATGCTGAAATCAGGAACACTAAATTAGAGTTGTATTGAATTCATTTTAGTTATCCATATTTGTAATAAATTCTGCTTATGTTAAAACTATAATATAATACAAACTCTTTTTACCGGCATGTTAGCAATTTTTTAACACATAAAAAGTTGTATATGTAGAATGTTTAGGAATGTTTATTATCTAGATCTATGGTTCCAGTGATTCTTAATTAACACCACTACACAAAAAGCTGTGTTGTTATCTTATCTCCTAAAAAAAATGTTTTTACACAAAAGGTTTGAGACCTTATATTAGTTTGCTAGGTCACTCCCAACTCAGAAAATAACCAACATATTGGTGATACTACTGACAGGGACTTACAAAGATGAGGTCGCCTGTAGTGGCATGACTTTCATTTAAAAAAAAAAAAGTCTCACTGTCAGTTGGTTTGCAACTAATGGTGGGAGGGAAAGAAATACATGGACATGGTACCCTCAGCACAGCTTTCCTTACAAAATGAGGAAAATAAGCTACAAATGGGTGTGGACCATACATCTGAAATTTATTCAATATGGTACACATTTAACAAATTCAGAGACCTGAAGATTTGGTGGGGTTGAAGAGCTACACCATACTTCCAGTAATAAGTTTTTATCTGATAAAAATGATGAGAGGTACCAACTTGATGCAACAATTATGATATATTATCACAAATAACTCTACATGTTTTGGACATCTATATGCCCCTCTTCACGAGTGCAGGTTGTGTGCTGCTGCATATGGTGTTTCAGCACTAGGTGTTGTGGCTGTGGTCCTAAGGAGCTGGTGTGCACTCTGTGTAAGTTTGTATCCGGCGATGGATACAAACTTACACACAGTGCACAAGACTACACACCGGCTCCTTAGGACCACAGCCACAACACCTAGTACTGAACACCATATGCAGCAGCACACAATCTGCACTCCTGAAGATGGAATATAGATGTCCGAAACATGTAGAGTTATTTATGATAATAAATCATAATTGTTGCATCAAGTTGGTACCTCTTGTCATTCTCATATATGATGCATGGTCACACATACATCAAATTTTTATCTGATGTTAATGAATGTAAAAAGTCAATACAGTAAGATTTTGTATTCTGAAATGCAGGACTTTTTTCCACTTTTATTTTGTTCTTCTGCACAAACCTCTTTCATTAAATAAAATAAAACTATTACTTACAAAGATGACAATACAAACAATACAGTTTAGCCAAGCAGAACTTATAGCTATCTGAAGAGACAGTCCAGTGTTGATGAATGGCCCTCGCTGAAAGTCTCTCTCCTCATGTGGGCGGTTATAATTTACATATTCCTTTCGTTGGAACGGTCTTGTAACAGGTTCCAAGTAATCCATGAAGTCAAATATAGCTCCACAGGACAGCCGAGCATTAATAACTGCTGCCATCTGGCCAGTTATTTGACTATTTTTGGAGAGACCTTGCCTGTATTCTCCACAAGTACTGTAATATCCATACGTTAGAATACCTGCATTAATTATCAGCAAAATACCAATGGCACAAGACAAGATTACCAATCCTGTCCAGCAAATCCAGCCTGGGTTATTAGCCACTCTCTTCATACGTGCTGTTACTATAGCAACATCTCCATTCCTGTAAATGCAATATATGAATTTTTTTCTTGAATGTATGTGTCAACATAAACCAGAAAAACACAATGTTTGTTTTCTGTCACAGGAACTAGTCCATTAGTAAAATGTTGATACAACTAAATACATGATGTGTTAGAAAAATAAACAAAACCGAATTGTAATATTTGTAATACACAATCTGTAAGTGTTGAGACATTAAGTAAATGTCTGGAAACACTAATGCATGCAAATATGCGTGTGTGGTATGTTTGTTTCACACCATGAAAATGAGATGATAGCAGCTTAAAACAGAATAGTAGGCACACCCAGAATTTATTTTCTTATTATGTAATATATATGAAAGCCAGTTTTGCCACTTCCTTTACATAATTGTGAAATATGGTCTCTTTTTCTGAGGGAAATTACAATTAAATTAAATGAAGTAAATTACAAGCACTGTAGCAAGTAAATTTTATGGATGAGTAAGTAGGTGATGCAGGGCATCACATCATGAAGAACTTATGGTTTAAACAGGTCACTTTGAATTGTTAAGATATTTAAATCAAAGAGGATTATGATGGACTAGACAAGTAGCTCAAATCTGGAAAACAATAAATGCATACACAATTTTGTTTGGGAGACCACTTGGAGAATGGAATGAAATGAGAAGTTAACGTGAGAAAGGTGAGAGTCAAATAACTGGCAGTGGTGTTAGCAGTTGCCAAATCTTCTGGTAGGGTGATTAGGTACAGTATATATTAAAAGTAGTCTATCAACTAAAATATGGTAAGATAAGGTTACTTTGTGATACTACGCTTTTGTCAACATGCTGCTCATAAATTTAATAACAAATGTTTATAATTATAACCAAAAAAAAAAGGGCATCTCTTTTACTATAACTCAGCAATTTTAATGCAGAATTCAACTGCTGCTTAATAAAAAAAATTTACAGTAAAAGTAACCTAGTAAAATCAGGTAACTCCATGATATACAGGTAAGTCTGTCATAGTATAGAAGCTATTCTGTGATAGAGTTATTTATTGATTATTTGTCATTGTATACATAGTAAATAATGACTAATACAAAACTGAAATGATAACTATACACATGTGTTGCAGTTTTTCTCAATCCATGAGAGTTGGTTTAATGGTATAAATTGCCAACACTGTCTTTTTGAATAAACATAGTATGATTATTCACTGTCATCGGAATCCTCACAACCATCACACATGAAGTGATATTCACCCACACCTTTTTGTCATGTTGTGTGATACCACACTTGACAAAATATACACTCTATCCATTCATGCCATTTTTTTCTTAGCGTCATCCTAATACAATCCTCCACTCGAACCACAAGCATCATCATTATTTTGTGTCCTTTTTTCCCTCTTTATGATGGATATGGACGGTATGGGTTGTTTTGTTTGCCCAGACAGAGAAAATACCTTTGCAGAAGGATTGTTTCTGGTCATCCTACATCATGTTTTGCTCACAGGCAACTGAAGCATATCCTTGATGACATCTTTGGATTTATGTTTATTATCACCAGAAGTCATTCCAACCTCACTGTCATTTGGATCTTTGCTTTCAGTGACAAGAGATGGAGCAATTGCTTCATCTTGAAATAGCAGCCCTATTGAAAGGGAATAGGACAGTTTTTGCAGAACTGTTACACACTGTTGCTGACTGGAAGGCACCATGATAAGCACTAGGCAATGGTCCATTAAAGTCATAGTGGTTAGGCTTCGCTCCAGAATGTTCAGTCAAAAATGTCTCCACTTCTTTCCTCCAACCTTCCTTCTGTGGTCTGTAAACACCAATATCCAGAGGCTGCAGTAGATGTGTAGTATAAGATGGAAATGTTACAAGATGGATGCCATTATCTGATGTCTTTGAGAGGATTTTGGGGGTTATATGACTAACATGTGAGTCCATGAAGAGAACTACAGGTCTGTGAGACGAAATGCACTCGACGAAGTACTGAAACCATTCTGCAAATAGATCAGCGTTGATCCAACCCTGTGGTGACAGATGTACCAATGAGCGCATGGGGTTTCAGGCAATAACTCATTCATTCTTACACCTTTGAAAATTACCACAGGTAGGATGCTCATTCCAGATGCACATATGCAACACAGTAAAGTTGTGGTGACACCCTTGTCACCAGAGCTTTGTTTATAAACATAAGAAACAGAGGGCAACAGCCAAGACTCTGACATCAAGGCTGCCAGAATCTTCCCGTGCAAGAAGGAGATAGAACATTCTAGGGATACCCAGCACTGACTAAAACAGTGACATAAGTTTGAGGCTTGCAATAAGCAACATATAAGGCCATTTGAGAGCAAGAATTGGACAGTCTTGTCACAGCGATTCAGAGTGTGTGGCATACAGCAGAGCAAGGAGAGTGGACGACAGAGAGCAAAGGGGATTCACCTGAGGCACTGCATAGTGTACAGTGAGAGAAGCGAATCTGTGAAGCACTGTGTTTGAGACCAGTGTGAGGGCTATGAGCCCAGAGTACTGAATGTATGAGTGCAGAGTTATCTGTTGAGAGTGATTCTTGAAATTATTGTGTGTGTTCTGTTTCCATTGCTAGCAGTTTTGTTTTATCTGTAGTGTAAATGAACGCTGTTATTTGTTAAACCCAGGGCTTATCCTTTACAATATTTTCTCCCTACTTGGCAGATTGTTTTACCAGATTGTATGACACAAGTGAGGCCATTTTCATTGCAATTCCCAATACGAGCTGGTTTCTCTTTAAATCCAATGCTGTCAACAGATTCTCCATCTTGTCATAAAAGTCACTGAGCATATTACTGTTTGCTGTCAAAGCTCTACAAATTGATAGATTTTGTGGTGTTCTCAGAGACAAGTTATATCAGTCCATCAACTTGTCCCACCAGTACCAACCAGCCATTTGACCCTCCCTGTTGAACGTATGATTTATCCCTGCAGCTTCAACAACTTTAAAAGCTACACGTCTAACCTGACTGACAGACTGAAACCTAAATTGTACATGTTGAGATTGTAGTTTAATATTTTGATTTCAATATTGGGAGGCATTAAAAATGGTTTTCCATTTTCACCATACTAGTTCTTGCAGGATCTTCCACAAACTTTTTGTGCAGTCTTTCAGAGTGCTCCAGTGCATGCAAGTTGCCGAATTCACTGTTAGGACCGAGAGTAGCAAGTATAGCTGTCTGCCACGAAGTGCCACAGTATCACTATCTTTTGAATCAGTCTTTTGAGATATACAGCCATTATCCTCTGCATTTCTTCTTAGTGGATGTTTATTTTTGTGCATGTTCAGGGCAGTATGTGGCCTTGTAACCGTTAATGTAAAGAACCATGTATTGTTGCTTCAAACTTGAGAAAACTACAGTGGCAACATATGAAATGCATAGAATGGCCTTCACAGGCAGTGTAATGGGGAGAACAGAGATTTGATCTGTATCCTTGGTCCAAATGTGCGGAAACTTCAGTTAAGATTGTGATCATTCAGGTTGTCCTTCCACAGGTTTCACAGACACAAATGTGAAGGAAGTTCACAAAATTGTTAATGAAGATTGACAAAATCCCATTTCAGAAGTCATCAGCAAGTTAAGCCTCTGGCATGCAAGATGCCAGTGAATTCTAGGGGATAATATGAACATGTGGCAGATGGAAAAGTTTGTCCTTTGGCTGCTCACTGATTAGCAAACCCAGCAATAATTTTTGACCACTAAAGCCATGCTGTGGTCCCCCAGTCTCCTTACGTGTCTGATGTGGCCCTTTGTGATTTCTTGTTTCTGGAAATGAAACTGCAACTATGGGAATGTGCTTTCCAGAACATCCCTGAAATTTAGGAACACTCGCCGACCGTTCTGTACACAATTACAAAAGCCATTTCCAATGTTGCTTTCAGCAGCATCAGAAAAACTGGACCCTTTGCATTATCTCAGGTGGGGACTACTTTCAAGAGTACAATAAAGACCTACAACAAAGGTAAATGTATATTTCGTTTTTGACTCAATCCAGAAACTTTTCAGTATGCCCTCGTTCTATTATAATGATTCACATTACATATAGTGTTAAGAAAAATTTATCCGGATACATGGAATTGGTACCTTTTTTAAGTTCTGCAGTAATGTCAGATCCCTCACGAAGATCGATCGAGAAGAGAATGAAAACGCAAAAGTGCAGTAGTCTCTGCCTAAGTGAATTATAGGATGTGAAGGCAAACTTTCTATGCATGCTAAGACCTCAGTACTAGATGCAGCTGAAAGGTTAGCTTCACATTCCAAACTCTTTACTCCTGCAAGAGTTGCCAGTAATTCTTGGATATGAAAATTTATCAGGACTTGGGGGTGAAGAGAAAAATCCCTGCCCTTGAAAGGAACTGTACTCCCACTGTTCAGCTATCCCAGCTGGCTAGATGATAGGAGGCACTGAAAAGGCACATTTTACAAACTGTTGTGTCAAATTAATTCCTAAAGTCACCAACATGTTGGAGGAAGAACTAAATTCATTTCTCTGAATTTAGGCACATACAAGGGCTCTGTATACAAAACACATACTGAGGAACCTTGAGAATGCATGTTTTTTTCAAGATTGATGTGGTTTGGTCATGCTGTGAAATTAAATACTACATATTGGAAGGTCAAGAGTAGTGTGGAATGACTATCCAATCGAAGGAGGAAATATTAAGAACAGGGCTAGTTTCTTCTAGCTGCACAGAACAAAATAATTGGAAGACAGTAACTGTTTACTTGGTCATGAAATTATTCATAATTTTTTAAATGCAAAGATTCATTGCCAAGTTCACACCAGCCTGCCACTGAACTTTGTCATGAGCCAGAAAAATCCAGTTCACACCCTTGCACCATGTACATATTTTTAAATATCCACTTTATTATTAGCCTCCTATCTGTTACTACATCTCCAAGGTGGTCTCTTCCTTCCAGTTTTCTACCCACCTCACTTTCCATCATTTATCTACCCATCCCACCTTCCTTGATTTGATGATATTTGGTGAAGAGCTGCTTCATTTACATAATGTGGAAACAGTATAACAAATAATGAATACCAAAGGAAGAGTTCATGTCTATTTTAAGGTAGTTTCATCTGGAGGGATTGAGAAAAGCTATAAAAGATCTCTGGTGCATGCTGAAATTTTACTTCAGAGCCTCCACAATATGAAGTAGAAATTTCTGTTTCTCATTTGCACAGATTGCATGGTATTGAATGCTATGAGGATCTTTAAAGACAAGGAAGGAATGTGACTTTCCTTCTCCTGTTGAGACTGAGAAAAGCTGTGAAGATCGCATTATTTCCAATCTCTCAGCCTCATAAATTCAAAACACATGTACAAATCGTTTGACACTATTACATTCGGTCTGAATGGAGAGTAAGAGAATGGGACAAGAAGTGGCTTTTTGAGGTGACATCCTACTGACAATCATAACTTTGACACGGTACTTTCTCTGGAAGGTTTGCTTTTACATGAAGCTGAAACTGTACCTTCGTCTCATTTTTGCTGTGGTATTATCTGCAGCACTGCTGAACATACAGACTCTGTAGCCATGGTACACAGCCATGATGATGGCGATGATAAAGGCAGGAACTGAAGCAAGAGTTGTAAAGTAACACACTGAGATAGCACCACCATTGAATACATGGAATGTCTGTGTGCCAAACAGAATGCATCCACTTCGAACATTGGTACTTGTATCAAGAATCTCTTCCCAGTGGCTCCATGGTACTGCACTGCAGATTATGGTAACTAATGACAGCAGTGCTGCAGCACTGTACAGGCAGGCAAGTCGTTTTTCTCGTTCGTGTAAACCCATAAGCTGTAACAAGATGTAAGATTATCTTAATATTAGAGCTTCATATTTTACATTTTCAATATGAAAGACATTACAGGACAATTGGTGACATTTGGCTGTTAATTAATCAGAAAAAACTGAATGGACAACCCTCTACTTGGCATAGGAAGTTGAACATCTGTCTTTGTGACCATGGCTAAACATTTTAGACATTGTGAAAAATTTAGTTCTCTTTGAAAACACAACGAACCAGTATAACTTTCCATGTACATGTTTTACTCAAAAGTCCATTCTGAATGAATATGATACATCATATGCCTTTAATGAACTATACTTTGCTTCCAAATATCTGTGTTCAGTTTAATTTGTGTTCAGTGTAAATGAAAATATTGACCCCTTTTCTGTGTAGTGTAGCGTGTTGCAATTTGGCATTCTAATAAACCTTGTAAAAATATGCAACTTTTATGAAAACAGCTGTTATTTATGTACTTTTGAAGAATGTAAAATAACAGCACAGGCAGCACATGGTATTCAAAGTTTGCCTTCAGGGTGATGTTGTTATCTAATGGGCCACTGAAACTAATCATAAAATTGGGAATGGCATTGCAAAGAATATAATAAATAAAGGTAAAAAGTAAAGTTGTCTCTGTCCACACCATGCAGGCAAGAGTAGAGGTATAGCTCTACTCATTCTTAACCTCAGCACTAAATGGAGGTGAGTGGTCACCTTCATGCTCAGGCTGCTTTACTCCAGGAAATAACCTCAGTAGCCGTTGAAAAGGAGAGGCTGGATAGGCCCCAGAGCTGGTCTTGACATTTTGGAGAAGAGATAGATCTCTTGCCTCTGCTGGCATTCAAACTACAGATCAGCCAAACCATAGCCTGATAACTACACCCCCTACACTATTCTGTCTCCCAGTATATAAGAAATATTGTTTTTTTCAACGGTTATGAATGTGGTGACAGTATGAAGCATTAAGGTTATTCCAGTATTTGACATATTTAATGTAGTTGGAATGTAGATATTATAACAGAAACTTTTCACTACATTGTGTATTATGAATTCATAGTTCTTGCTACCTCCCAGTCTGAAATATTTGAAGGCAGGCAGACAATATAAGTGTGTTTTTCAAATTGCAAGAAATGGGGAGTTTTAACCATCTCATGACTTCCAAAGTTTGGTCATATGCCATTCACAAAACAATAAGTTAATGGAAAACAAATTAAAGCATGCAAATCAGATCAGTAATGATTATTTGGAATTACAATGCTTATTAATACTGAAGTTTCATTCAAAGCAAAATAATCACCCAAAAGAAACATTGGAAGTAAATATGTACTGCACTGCTGTTTATGTTACAGTGCTGAAATGAATGTTTATGTCTAATTTATTTGACTTACTGAATACAGTTGTCTTGATACTGTTCACTTTAATGTACTGATATTACTGAGTTCTGCTTTCTTGACACCCAAATTTGTTTATGTGGCTTGAACAAAGCAATGTCCTAGGAGCTCTGGTGTTTCTTTTATCAGTACAGTAACCCCACCTACAGAATACGTTTCCATGATATCTAAATGCTAGAATAAACACACAGTTAAGATAAGATGTGGATGTATGTAGACAGACAAGGATGGGGAAAGACATGTGCAGATATGTTGTGGAGTGTCAGGTTACCTTAACCAGTGTAATTTCTTGTTTGTGCTTTTGTTAGCAAAAAATATTAATTTTGTGTTATGTTGATTTTTAAACATTTATAAAATGCAAAAATATGCATATATTACTTAAAATGATTGGCCTTCACATGCAGTTAGTCAACATATCTACATGGGTATGCAACATTTCTTTATTATGTATATATGTCTGTCTTCCTCTGGGCATGAAACATCCCAGTTGTAACTGCACAAATCTTTATGAAATCTTGTATAGGAGACTGTAAGCTGCTTCAGCCCAACAGTTTTGCCATCAGTCTGTCACTGTTCCCATCACACCATGCTGAATAAACTACTGTTACAAATGTGGCTATTTGTGATATGATGTACACTTTGTGTCGGTATCCTGATATGCAAAACTGTAAGATGTGAAATAAGTATTTAAAAAGGAAAATTAAAATGTGTTTTACATTACCATTACTGTATGTTTCTTCTTTTAGCAATTTGTCACTAATTATTGCACATGAAATGCCACAAAAAAAACTTCACATTTTTTAGAAAATTCATTGCATATGATCCAAACTGTGCTAACTTCGATGCCTCTGGAAGAAATCTACAGCGATCACATTAACTAAATCTTCAATAACAGAACCTGAAGGTTCAATAGTACTAATACCAAACACTATTAAAATTAGCCATTTTGCAAAATACTTCTCTGCCCAATTCCTATATGTATTTCTGGCATTTCATTCAGCCCATCACACTTACTGCATACTATCGGGCAATGTTATGTGACTAGTATAAAGCATGTTTGTATAATATAAGTTCCTCCACATCACCTTCATCTCTCTTGTGTCCTGATATTTCTCTGAGTTCTTGGTTTCCAGTCAAGCCCACTTACAGCTTATGTTCATACCACTATTGAAATGAGGCACATATCTGCCTAATTTACCATTCTTAGAAATAAATGCAGAACTCTCTATAATTTTTATCACA
>Ga0209628_10001937_pt1 | contig 13799 bp, 10 predicted proteins | sample TergutCu122P4_FD_187285 | JGI IMG/M metagenome (GOLD analysis project Ga0209628, IMG submission 187285) | Cubitermes ugandensis P4 segment gut microbial communities from Kakamega Forest, Kenya - Cu122 P4 (SPAdes) (version 2) | ecosystem: Host-associated > Arthropoda: Insects > Digestive system...
GTATATATTAACAGAAGACGACAATACATTTGCTTAATTTGAAATTAAAACATTAATTAAACTTCATTAACTTTCCCAGGCGTGAGACTAGCTAGCTAGCTAGCCTCACGCCTGGGAAAGTTAATGAAGTTTAATTGATGTTTTAATTTAAAATTAAACAAATGTATTGTCGTCTTCTGTTAATAAATACGTGGTGTGATTGATGGCAATGAATGGAGGACACGGAAACGGCACGAATGCGCAAATATGGGGAAAGTAAAACGGCTCGAATTATGATGGCAACTGTACCGCACGTCATTTCCGGTTTGGGACTTAGAAAATTTCAGGCCGATGGATTTTTGTTGACACGTGTGTACATAAGTAGCAAGTTCTTCATAAGAATAAAACTGATAGATATGCAGGACTAGAAATCAGTTGAATAGGACAGTAGGCTTATTAGTTCTGCTTAGTTTTCAGAGTGGAGGATCCCCAAATTCAGCTCTGGCTATAAGTTATGAAAAACTGGGGGGATTTAAAATTCCCCTTTTCATGTACAGTTAGGTTTAATATCAATTCAGGACATAAATTTTGTACATGTATATTTTAGAGTTCTGAAATGAAGTGTGATAATGCATTGTGAGTGTGTTATTTTTGTTAAGGTTATATATTTGTAGAATATAAAATAACAACAGCAACAGTGCAGAAATTTTCTAGTAATACTAAAATTAGTAGATAATTATGTATATTGCATAATGTGAAACAGACCAAGTGTCATTTTACCAGTCCGTGAATGTGAAGAGACTGAAAACCTTTATGTCACGTTCAATGGAATGCATCCTCCATTCTGTGGAAGGCATGAGCCTTTGTTGTGTGGGTGTTTTATATAGAATGTAGCTTCTGTGCATGGTTTACACCTTGCAGATATCCGGAATTATCCTTTTACCTGAATTCAGGATATTGAGGTTTTACTGCAAAATTGTAATATATTTTTGTAAACATGCATTAGAAGCTATCACAAAACCAGCTCTTGTGCTTGGGAACATCCAAATGAAACTACCAGAAAATATAAATAACCTGAAGGTTGCATGATTTCAGGCTTCTGTTGCGAAGCAGATGAGATCTAATTTTACTGGATTATTATGCAGCGAGCAGTGACACAGTTCTAATGTGAAGATTCTCTGTCTGCACAAAAATCTGCTATATGGGCAGTGATGCAATTAAGTAGTTCACGGAATGGTCACCTTTTTAAGCCTTACATTTATTGGCCTCTTGAATGTGTTGTTTTAGGATGGTCTGTATGAGTGCATCCTCTGTGCATGCTGTAGCACATCTTGTCCATCTTACTGGTGGAATGGAGATAAATATCTAGGACCAGCAGTTCTCATGCAGGTAAGTCCTGCTTGTGAATGAGGTAGTTACTGTACAAGGAAGAAGAAAACTGACCCCATAAAGTACAATGTTTAATGAGATAGTGATAGTAAAGAAATGCTGATAACAGTTCATTGAAGTGGATTGGCAGCAACTCCCCAAAGTTTTGCCTGGTAATGAAGTGTGACAAATGTGTGTACACTCCTGGAACTGTGCTTTTGTCATATAATCTGTCCCACGAACTAATGAATAACCTCCGATCAAATAATGTTCTAATGAATATAAATTCTTTGAAGGGCAAATTTATATGAGAAAGTTGAGAATGGATGATAAGTTGGGCAAAAGAAGGATGGAAATTTATTTTTCAGGCTTATCGTTGGATCATCGACTCTCGTGATGAAGCAACAGAAGAGAGGCTGAGCAAGCTGAAAGACCCCTTTTCTGTGTTTCGTTGTCACACCATAATGAACTGCACTCGAACGTGTCCCAAGGTCTGTATTGTACAGTCGTGTGTACAAGTAGAGGAGCTGATATTTTATTTTTCTCTAAACATTTCTGTGAATTTTTATCGTACGAATCTTATTACTAGCATAAACAGGTAAAGGTCATTAACCCTTAGCCTCCACCTCTCCCCTATATAGCACCAAAGTACTTCTAACATCCATTGACCACATTTCACATATTTAGTCAACAGATATATACTTACTGGATTTTTTGAGACATGCTGGGCCACAAAATGCGGTGTATTTAATGATTTTATCTTTTTTGGTTTGTAAAGTATTCACACTTTGCATAAAGGGTGAGCCAAAGTTTAAATGTTGAACTTTGGGGCCAGAATGTTAATCACATCTAAGTTTCAAGTTAAGTATTTAAGACAAATATTAAAGCTTGCCATTGAGCTTGATGCTTGGAAGTAGGCAAAAATCATCTTCTGGTATTTTGGCTTTAAAATAGTACTGAACCTCCGTGGTAGTAGCAAGTTCTGCACACTGCATTTCTCGGCTTTTGTATGGATACCTAGTGCTTCTGTATTTTAGGGAACCTTTCTCGTGTATATATTCAGTTCTGATAGGTTTCATGTGACTGCTGTGATCTGTGGCAAGACATTAAGACAAGTTATTTCTTTAGTTATTTTGTTTAATAGATATTTGCAGGGGTTAATATCACGAGGATGTGAAGTGTATGTTTTGGTAGCCAGCACATTGCCTTCGCATCTTACGGACCAATTCTACAAACTACTATGAATGAATTTTATAATATCTGCAGACATATTAAGCATAAATTTTAATGTATTTAATAACCCATCTGTATTTTTATGTGTGCTTTAATGATGTTCATTAACCCTTGAGGATGATCAAGACAGATCAAAACATGTTGGAGTTACAACTGATTGTGCATAAAAAGTGTACTTTTAACATTAATGCATTTGTTGGTGTTATTGTGTAAATAGTATGTTGTATGTTTCTGTTTTTTATGTTGTGCTTTAATTATATTCAACAGGGCTTGAATCCTGGGAAAGCTATTGCTGAAATCAAAAAGCTGCTATCAGGTATTGCGAAAAAGGATGCGCCAGGACTAAATACAACTGCTTTGCTAAATTGACTGCATATATATATGTATTGCAGTGCAATTGTACCTGTGTAATTTATTCGTTGTAATGAAGTGAGAACCTGTAAAACAGTATCTGAAGAATGAACTGAGCTGCGTCTTGACTCAATAGTTATGTAAGTTACATGCAAATGTAGTTTCTTATGTAACCAATTAATAAAGTAATATGCAGAGCTGAAGTAGTCATTTAATAATGCCCTTTGAATGCTTATTGCATTGGATGTTGATAAGACTTGTTCTTAATACATATTTGTAACACACATACACAGTGCGATACACAAGTTTTAGGACGGATTTTTTTAAAATAACAGAACTAGAGCGATCTATCGGCCAACCCACTAAGTGCTATCAACCAACATCCGTTTACGCACTGAGTTTCGTTTATCTTCAACAGTGTACGAGTTACAACTTGTCTTGTAAGTCCGTGTTCTTTATTCATCACGGATGGTGGAAATGAACAGAGTTGCCATAAAATTTTGCTTCAAAGCTGGTCTGTTGATGACAGAAAAACTAGTACTGGTGCAAAAGGCTTATGGGAATGAGGCTGTGAACCAATCAAACGTTTTTAGGTGGTATTGTCGATTTTGAGATGGAAGGGAGCTGGTAGAAGATAACTAGAGAGGTGGCCGTCCAAAATCGACTTGAACTGAGGTAAACGCTGCTGTTGCTTATTTGGTCAAAAATGACTGTTGAATCTCATCAAGAATGATAGCAGAATCTTTGAACATCCCCAAGACTATAGTACTTTGGATTCTAGAAACTGAAATTCCGAAGGTCCCTGCATCAAGACCATGTTGATAATTTTTTTCAACTCTCAAGGTCTAGTGCACAAAGAATTCGTACCAGAGGGAAAAACAGTAAATGCAGAATTTTATAAGGATTAATGGATCGCCTCCTGAAGCACATTCATTGGGTTCGTCCAGCTACGTTCTGCTCTCGAGATTTTTTCTTGTTGCATGATAATCCGCCCGCCTACAAAGCTGCGTTTGCCAATTTTTGACCCAAAAAAATGTTAACCCATTATCACCCCCCGTCCTCACCAGATTTATCTCTGCCAGGCTATTTTCTGTTCCCCAAGTTGAAAATGAAGTTAAGACGACTCGCACTTTGGGGATGTTGCTGAGATCCAAGAAGCCGTAACTGATGAATTACAGAAGGTCCAAAAAGAGGAATTTTCAGCAGCTTTTCAGAAACTGTACGATGGCACAAAAGCCTGTATATATGCCAAAGGAGCTTATTTTTTTTTTTTTAAAAAAAGTATGTGTTTCTTATTTTTAAAAAGATCAGTCCTAAACTGTTTGGACCACACTGTGTATAATGAAAGATGAACCAGTGGCTAATCAAGACCATCACGTATGACTGTTTTTTATTGCTTGGACCTGAAAGGTAATTGAAGATATGTTGCCATCTGATGTGAGATACTTTATAGTCAGCATTTCTTCTCTCTAGTTAAAGTTTTTGTTTCTGGATTTGCAGTGTTGTATGTTTTGTATCCAGTTACCATTTGCTGCATTGTGTTCTGTGATTTGGGTATTTTTCAGCTTTCAGGGATTGGGTGTCTTATTTTGTTGCAGAAAAAATTCAACAAGTCTGGCTTTTTAAGTGGGAAAATGTCTTAATAAGGATGTCATTTTTTTCTAATTGTGTATGGGAACTGACATTCACTTTACTAAAAGAACTGTGTGACATAAATTCTGCATTAAGTGATTTATTGTTACTGTCAGAACACATTTTAAATTGTACCTTCTTCAGTGACACTGACATATTCCTGAACATAAGACTTATTTCATTACATGCACAACTGATAGGTGAAAAGTCTGCTTGGCTGGAACCATTCTGTAAGTACTGATTCTGTTGTCCCATAGTTTGCCATTTTTATCTTTTTCCAGCTCAGCCTTTCACTTTTAGACTTGGAGTATTGTAGCTTGACTGGATACACTCACCTTTGAAGATGTCACAGAAATGCAACTTTCTTCAGCTGGGTCCCCCCTGCCAAGGAACATTGCAGCAGCATCTGCCTTGTTTATAGTGTCCAGCTCTGCATGTAGTTACAGATGCGTATGTTCTGTGGCAGTTCAGGCAATAGCCATGCAGTTCACATGTTCAATAATTATAACTCCACAGGGTGAAAACTGTACATACATATGCAGTGTGATGTGTTTACAAAATGTGTATGAATTTAGGGCATAGGATACTTCAAATTATTGAAACTGAAGTAAAACTGTTAGACAGTTACAGTGTGCTGTGTTAAATACTTGCTTCCTCACCTTGTTGATTGCCCACATATGCCATGAGGTTGTGCCTCTCATATTATATTAAGGTGCATCAGCAGTGTTTTCAACCTGAATTCCATTACAGATTCATAACACTAAATTGTAAATGATGAGCATACAGGATAGTGGCAACATTTTGAATAAGTTTATTTCTGGATAAAAATAAAGTATTCAGATGTTATGTTTCAAATGCAGACAGCTTGGATGACGTTGACACGAAGGTCAAAATGCCCCAAAAAATCTTGGTGCTTGTGGTCTATTCAGAGTGGGGTATCAAAACTTCTAAACAGCCCATATAAAAGGAGAGCCATTGAGCATATTTTCTCTAGACTGGAAAGCAGTAAGCAAGTATTGTGGCTGGTTTAAAAAAATTCATAGGCAGTGCAATTCCTGATGTGGAAATTTTATTTTCCTACATGTGCATTAGCCAAAATAACAGGTATTATTGTTCAAGAAATCCCCATGAAGTTGAAGAAAATGCCTGTAATATGATCCAAGGTACAGTTGAATGTAAAATGCCATTAATTCCTGACCAACTGAAATGAAACTTGTAGTATACGTACAGAATGTGTGTGATCTCCCAGATAAGACGTTGAGAAAGCCCTCTAATAGGAGCTGAGATACAGGCAAATACTTTGTTCTTCATGTGAACTATCTTTAATTCTTGACTGAACCTAACAAAACTTAGGAAATGGGTAAGGAATGCACGTACTGTCCACATGTGATATTTCAAGAAATCCCTCTAATAGGAATCAAGACACTGGCAAATAAGTACTTTCGTCTTCATGTAAAGTGTCCTTGCATGTTGATCACAATCAAACTTACAGCACTTGAGAGAATGTGCACAGTGACTGGGATACAAGTTTTCAAGACATCTGTAAAATAAGAACCAAGATGTGCGTGAATAAGTACTTTTGTGTCCATATAAAGTGCTCTTAATTCTTGTTCGATTGCAATGAAACTTGGAACACACATAGAGAGTGTTGATTGAAAGAGTACTTCATTCTTTTTGTAGACTGCGCTTAATTCTTGACCAAGTGCATAGATATTCAGAACGTGTATGGAATGTGTTTTGTCCCAGCAATGAATTTTCAAGGAAGTCCCTAACAGTGGCTGAGGTAGGCCAAATAAGTACTTTGTTCTTCTTGCTTACAGAAGTTGATGGATTTCCAGTGGGGGGCTGACAGGCTGCAACCCTCCCCCTCAAAAAAAAAATTGTTGACGTGATGATGTCAGTGGTTTCACAATGAACTACCTTCCAGCAGTCTCAGCTGATGACTAGTACATATGAATTTTGAAAACTAAAATAAAAAACCTAGGAATTATTGAATGAATAATTTGAGTAACAAGATTAGATCTTGTGAATTAAAGTAGATGAGTTGTGGAGCAGGTAGTTATATTAATACGTATACAAATGCAGTTGATTTTTATAACAGTTTTTAAAATAAATCATAAATTGCATATACCCTCATTGTCAGCCCCCCACCCCCCATGATAAGTTTGCCTGCGTGCCTGCGATATTGTATGGACACAATATATGACATACATTTATCTATGTTGCTTTGAGTTTAAAAATTGGTTTAGAATATTACTCATTTGTTTTTAATATGGCACATACAAATATTCATCGCTGGTCTGAATTGTATGCCAATGCCTTAACATGGCTGAAGTGCAGTGAATGTTTAAACAGATTCCTAAAGCGGTTTCCTTTGTTCTGTGCTTTCTGAATTCTTCGTTGGCTATGTGACCATCAATGACGAGGCCTCCACAAGGTTTCCAATCACTGGGCATGTTTACGTATATCAATCACTTCCATACTAGTGGCACAACTGCTGTCATATTAGTATTGTCATACTAGTGCTAATGGCCACAAGAACCGTTAAGTTGGAGGGGGAGGGGGCACCGTTACCTGGGGTGTGTTAAACTGTAACCGGGATAGAGATGGAAGAACAGTGACGCCAGTCACGAAGAGTTACTGCCAAAGGTCAGATCACCTCCGTTCTATGAACCGTACATATTGGTTGCGAAGTCTGTGGCAGTAACCTGGACTCCACTGTAGTATATGTTACAATCTGTGGCAGTACTGCTCACAGACCATTTACTACTACTCGACCACTACACAAAAATTATCAGTGTGGCTGAAGGCTGCACCGAAGGATGTGCTAATACAGCGGTGGTGTGCGGAGCAAGAATTTAGTTGTGCTCTCTGTGTCGGAGGGAGTGTGTTGTTGATGGTGCAAGTGTCGCTGAATCCAGTCGACCTTGTTGACGACATATGAACATAGCGAAGGGGTTGAGGCAACGGTCGCGGCTAAGAGCTCCGAACTCATATTCCACCTACTAGTAGACTGTGTGCAGAGGTAAACCTCAACGTGTTCTAGGTGTCTTTACTGCATTTGGAGCGCGCATTGTAATCGTGAGAACGATAACCGTTAGAGACGTTGCTATGTAGGGGGTGTACAGAAACGAGAGTCCAAGTGAAGGGCGCCGACTGTTAGAGGGATGTAGCCTAAATGATAACCAAAGTCCTTCTCGATTGATTGGTCGGGTGAAACGGAAAGCACTGACCGTAACAGAAAGATAGCCTAAACGGTGACGTAAGTCTCGACTGACGCCGAATGTAACAGAGGTATAGCCTTAAGTCCGTCTCAATTGGCTGGTTCGGTCGAAAAGGAGAACACTGTAACAGAAGACATTAAAGAAGCGGAGTCCGTCTCGACTGACAGATTTAAGGAGTGTGCGTATGTGGTGACTGGGCTCCACCGACCTTAATAGATAGCCAACAAGCTAACGTATGTCCGTCTGGAATGGCACCTAAGGCGGTGAATGGGTGTTTCAAGGCTGGCTTCACCGACTACGCCAGAGAAGTAGCCAACACAATAACCGAAGTCTGTCTCGAATGGCTGACGTACGTGAGCATTGACTGTGTCAGTGACAAAGTCTAAACGGCAAACAAAGACTGTATCAAAGTATCTGTGGACTGGTTGGTCAAGTTGAGGTGAGCTTCTTACGTGCGGGAACAACCGACCACACATCGTCTAGCATCCGACCACGGCCCACAACGGTTAATTCCACTGTCACGGCACACCTATATATATAATCTGTGCGGCACACTGATGAAGTGTGGTCGACCAATACCATGGATCAGAGTGGTAGACCAGTGCTATACTAGATGATCTGTGACGACAATAATGCTGTAATCTGAGGGCCGTGGCATGGACAATTCGAGATTAGTGCAACAGTTCACCTGTTGTCATATTTGTGTACATAGATAAGAAGCATGCATTTTGTTTCAGATATAAACCACAATGGCACGATTTATCAATAATTTGGAAGTTGAATTGTTTTTAAAGCAGGAATTACCAGAAAGTTCGGTGAGTATGAATGAAGTATAGGTTATGTGTAGATGTAAGACCGGAGTTTGCCGTACGTAAGTGCACAGTGTTCTGTTTTACTTACACAATTGCAGCTTTTAAATAACTGTGTGAACATTTTGTTTATTAGGAAGAGTACAATGGGTCTCTAATAGAAAATCTTCTGTCATGGTTAAGTACGGCACCAAAGTTTACAACTTTCCGGGTGAATACACTTGTGACCACTGCACAGGAAGTTTGTGAGCTAATTGCAGGTCACCTCCTTAAGGTTTGATATAGATCTTTTCTGCAGACATTGTACTGAAATGCATTTATTTTTAAAATCGTGACTTCCTTAATCTTACATATCTTCACAACTATCAACTGTACAGATTTCGATGAATTATATTTACTTCATGTACTTATTGTTGCCTGTCTTCATAAACACAACCTATAAATATTGACAGCAAGCAGCAACTCAAGGAAGGTCCCTGGCAGTTTTCAATGTGACAGTACATCCGAAGTTACCAGATACTGTTATAATAGGCAGCTTGGATGAAACTGATTTAAGGCCACAAGGAGGAGAAATTATTGTTGATGCAACCTGTGGTGCAGCTGTATTAAGAGGAGCTCATGTGTTTGCTCCAGGAATAATGGGCATGCCAAAAGGTGCCATCTACTTTTACTTTTTACTCTGGTAGAATTGTAAAAGGTCACAGTGAGGAGAATATGCAAGGTATCATTAACATTTGTAATGTGCAACCGAACTATATTTGAGTTTTGTAAAAAGTGAAGCCACAAAAGGAACTCCTGATACTGTCTTGATGGGAGGAGTGTCTGACTCATCTGCCTTTTCTACTTCACTGTACATAATCATGTCATATTATTTGATGTTCTATGCCCTCTAAGGTCATACATCTTTACATAATGTAAGTATCTTCCACTATGTGGTGGTACTTAAAAAAAAAACTTGTTCTGTTTGTACAGTTTATTCCAGTCCAGTACCTTTAGTAGTCAGAAAGTGATTAGTCCACATTTCATAGAAAATAAGTTTATTGCATGGAGTATCAGAAAATGGTGTTTTAATGACACAGAGTTGTGCTTACTACTTAGAAACATGAGCAAGAAGTTACTAGAATATAGTGTTAACATCAAGTTTTTACTGAGACCTTTACAGAATGTTATAGAAAATTTAGAACAGTGTGCTGTGGATTAAGTGATTCCATGGCAGCAGGGAAAACGTTTCAGGCAAAGAAAGATCCATCTGTCTGACAAATTCAAAGCTGGTCCAAAGTTGGTAGGAAAGACTTGAGTTTTCCAGTATGACCCAGCAACGAAGTGTCAATTTGCGAGACCAATATCAATATCAATGACAGTGTGAATGTTAGAATAGAAGACAAAAATCAGCCTGATCTGTTTTTGTATATCAAAAGAATGCATTATCAGCACACTGTACCTTAAAATATCAGAAGAGATAACATAGCTAATTTATGAGTAAGGACCATGTCTCTTTCCAGACGAGCAGTTGTCTTGTCAATGTACATATTTGCACGGCACTTTTGTTTAAATGCGTTAGGCCAAAACACATGTCATTGTTAAGACAACCCTGATGTAGCACTGTGTAGTGGTTTTATATTTACAAAACTAGATGCAGTCAAACTTGGTTTTAACATCATGAAAGGAAATGAATATTTTGTGTCATAATAAATGAGTGTTGTTATAACCCAGAAGATTATTTATTTGGTTAACAGTGAAGTATTAGTTCATACCACAGAATACATGACACTATAGACAAGGGGCTGTGTAGACCAATGTTATAACAGGATTCAACTGTAGTTTCATTCTGAAACACTTGATATTCAGAACAGTGTGGTAATAATGAAAAGAACTTTCAGGTAGTCTTAAACACTGAAAATTATTGTATTTTGGGATGTAATGCTGCATAGTTGTGTAGAGGGTTACCAAAGCTTTACATGAACTTCCTGTCTTGTTGTGAGGGTAGGTGATGGGAGCAGGAGGTTCCTCTGAAACACTAGTGTGCATCTACCGGACGACATATTGTCATATCCTGGTATACGGTAATGTTCATAGTCATCACCATAAAAACCTCAAATCTTACAGCTTTGAGCCATGTTTTCAGGCACGTTAGAGGTGGGATGTGAATATTATGTCAAAATACATATGCAGGGACTCTGTCACTCTCGTGAAAAACCACTCATTCCAGTTATTTGCCAGACTTTATATGTTACAATTATGTGTGTTAAGCATGGGCCCTCTGTTCCTTAAGAAAAAGATTTAACAGTGAAGCTACAACTGAACTCACAATTTGGTGTTATCTAACATTTTGATCTGTTACCTGCAGCGTAATGTAGTGAAATGTTGCACTTATAATTTCAGATGTTCACTGTGGAGATATTGTGAGTGTCTTTGCAGACACTGTAGGTCAGTGCAAGAAGGGTTTTCAGAAACGCTACACACACAGTTCCAAAATCTTCCTTGGGAATGGTATCGTGCATATGGAGCGCAAGCATTTGTATGCCAAAGACTTGAAACCAGTGTGAGTGAATATTCAGTATTGCTGCTTCACCTAATGCAATAGAATGTAGTAATAGTAAATATCCCTGCAACATTTAACATACAAAAATTTGATAAGTAGTTGTGTTTGACTGCTATCTGTTGGCTGTATCATGTATTAGAATTCAGTGGGATGTCGCACATCAAGAAAGTGCATGTGTCTTGGGAAAAAAAAATTTCCATGTTTTTTGCAGAATCAAATTCTGAACATTATGTTAAATTGATCCTGACACAGTTATCTGGAGAATTAACTGTGGAAGAGAAAATATTAGAAAGTACACTGTAATTGCAAGAATCAAAAGGAAATTTTCAAAGATGAGTTCATATTTCAAGATGAGCTTTGTCACATGTCAAGAAATATTTTCAGAAGTTTCATTGCCTACTTAGAAGCTGGTCAGCATTTCAGGACTGTGCTATGAAATAAGGTGAACTTAAGGGGAAAATATTCTCAAACTCCCTGACAGATGCACATTTCTTGTATGATAAAGCTTCTGCAACAGCAACTGTGCTTGGAAAGGATTAAAGATAAGCTCCATATTATGGAATTAGTCATTTGTTCGTATAGAAAGGAGTGAAACATTGAAACTACATCTGGTATTGCAGTGGAGTTGCAATTGAAATGACAGCAACAGTATCTGGCTGCCCAGTGATAGGAGCAGATTGTCTGTCTTCCAACTTAGCTTTACTGCAGAACCTGCCCTCAATTCTGTGTGGCCATGTGCTGAGTCCACTGCAGAATGAGATCATCCTTGATATGTGTGCTGCCCCAGGAAACAAAACTACGCATTTAGCAATGCTTATGGGAGATCAGGTAATGTGCTGGTACAATTAGTCTTCTCATTTGCTGAACCATATTAATGCAGTGTAAAAAATTTTGTGCTTTGAAGGTGTGTCTTTGCTTCCATCAGTAGACGTGAACGATTATATCATATCAGCACCTAACAATAGAAGCAGAGACAATGTCCTAATATCAGATTTATGCTCCAGATCAGTGAGCCCATTCAACAAAGAACATTTATTTAGTCAGTATAAAACCTTCAAATTTTAATACAGGCAGGTCTCTTTTTATGCAATTTCTTTTTGCTTTATTTCGCTTCAGCACGACTTGAAAGTTTACGTGACTTTTCGAATTTACGCAATAATAAGTAAGTAAGTAAGTAATTTATTTGCTGTCAGTAAATCCAGTTTCGGATACAATCCTGTGGATATAGACATTGTCATATACATAAATTATAACATAATGTGCAGTTTAATGTGATTTGGCATAGACAGTGTGCAGTAATTTTCAGTTTAATATGATTTGGCATGGACAAAATGTGGCTGCACTTGTACTGTATTGGAGACTGGCAGAAAGTCCTACCATCAATCACTTGTATGGATTGATTACATTTGTGATATAAGCACACAGCTGGCGTACAATTCTCCCTTCATCGTCATTGGCTTTTGGTATGAAAATGAGTGAGAAACATAAATCTACATGATCTAGTGTACACACTGCGGTCCAAAGGTTCCTGGACTGAATTTTTTACCGCTTTCCTACCAACGCTATTTACCAGGCTGTGGTTGAACTACGTAGTTGAAACCGTTTCTCACAAGAGTGCAAATTGGCATTAGTGTAGTTGCAGTTGTTGTTAAGACAGAACACCTTGCACTAACTGTTGTTGTTACTCTGTGTCAATGTCGTGAGATGGCTGTTAAGGAGGAACAACGTGTGGCGATTAAATTTTGTGTAAAGTCGATTTTTCGGCTACAAAGACTGTGGAACTGATTCAGAAGGCTTACGGTGATGCAGCATTAAGTCAAACAACAATTTTTGAGTGGCACGAACGGTTTCGAGAGGGTAGAGAGTCAGTGAAGGATGATGAATATAGTGGTCGGCCCACAACAAGTTGAACCGATGACAACATCACCGCCGTCGACAAAATGGTCAAAGAATATCGAAACGTGACGTCTCGGTTAATAGCAAATACACTCGGCATCCCGAAAACTTTCGTTCTACAGATTTTAAGAGGAAATTTATAGAAACGAAAACTGTGCTCAAGATTTGTCCCGCACGCACTGACACGAGAGCAAATGGACGAGCGAGTTGCCGCGTGCCAAGACCTGTTAAACATAATTAAAGGTGACCAGAACTTTCTGGACAAAGTTATTACACATGACGAGAGTTGGTGTTTCGCGTATGATACCGAAAAAAAGGCATCAGAGCTCCGAATGGGTTGGCAAACATTCTCCACAACCGAAGAAACTGCACTTCCAAAAATCAAAAGTGAAAACGATGCTGATAGTGTTTTTTGACAGCCAAGGCATTGTGCACAAAGAGTTCGTGCAAGAAGGTTGCACTGTTAATGCAGAATATTATAAAGGCGTGTTAGACCGCCAAATTTCGCGCATTCGACGAGTTCGTCCCGCCCTGTACCGTACTTGTGATTTTTTCCTCGTGCACGACAACGCCCCGGCGCATTCAGCAGCAAAAATTCGACAGTTTCTGACTCAAAAACAAGTCGCAACATTGAACCACCCCCCCATACTCGCCAGATTTGTCTCTCTCTCCCCCCCTCCCCCCGACTACTTCCTGTTCCTGAAGGTGAAGTTGCAGCTGAAGGGTGCAAGATTTGATACAATTGAAGAGATTCAGAAAGCCGTG
>Ga0209628_10001940_pt1 | contig 13794 bp, 6 predicted proteins | sample TergutCu122P4_FD_187285 | JGI IMG/M metagenome (GOLD analysis project Ga0209628, IMG submission 187285) | Cubitermes ugandensis P4 segment gut microbial communities from Kakamega Forest, Kenya - Cu122 P4 (SPAdes) (version 2) | ecosystem: Host-associated > Arthropoda: Insects > Digestive system >...
TACGGTCGGCGCTGAAGCATTGTACCAGAAGTAGGTTACTCCGGCGGAATAAAGACCAGCATTGGAAATTGTCAATGTAACTGTTTCACTGCCGCAGAGGTAGCCGTTGTTGGATGGGGTTATTATCGGATCATCAGGGACAGTACCGGTTAATACCACTGCAATATCTGAAGCAATACATTCACCATGACTATCTGTAACGATTACATTGTAATTACCGGGTTCAAATACTTCGAAACTGCTGTTGGTGTTTAATATGGTAGCAGGATCGTCGGTTTCATACCATTTGAAAGTACGGTTACTGCTATAATCGGCAACATTAGTAACTGCTAAGATAACAGATTCATTACCGCATAAATAACCATTATTAGTCATTGAAATCAATACATCTCTTACAGTAAGGGTATCGCTTACTGCTATACATCCTGAACTTTCTACTGTAAACGAGAAAGTGGCTTTCCCCCTTGAAATAGCTGTAATTACACCTGATACAGGGTCAACTTCTGCTATATCGGGATTATTGCTTTCCCATATTCCACCCATCCATCGTGAAAGTTGTGAAACACCTCCTACACATATAATTTTTTCATCTTTAATATAAACAATAGGTCGAGCTTCTAATTCTATATCTCCATAAGCAAATCGAAATGCTTCGGCAGCACATTCGTCCTCTTCTGCTATGGACATGAATTCAAAGGATACATAAAGTGGAGAGTAAATCATATCTCCGTTTTCATTAAATCTTTCATCGCCATCGGAGTCATAATCGGGTTCTAATATATCAGGCGCCACTAATTTAAATGTTATAATATGTGTTCCTTCAGGAATAGATAATTCTGATTGCCAGAGTCCGCTAATAAAAGTAAGACCGTTATCTTCTTCTTCGTAGAATGTGGGAGGTGATATTGTCAATGTACTACAGTTCAAACTACCGGGCAGGTAAGTAAACTCTTCATTATATGTAACTTCCAAAGCCGACGAGTCGAGTTGCTGCGGATTTGGGTTGTTTATTTTAATGGTTACTTCTATGGTATCTTTGGCAGCGTAACATGCTCTATCAAATGAGAAATCCAATATTTCAACGGGTTCTAATCTTGAACCTGTGTAAAGCCCTGTTATGGTTGTTGGCATATTTCCGTATATATAGTCATAACTTTCGAGGGAATCCGGCACATAGTTATTGTTGACAATTCTTTCATAATGTATTTTTGCACGGGTAGTATAAGTTCCCTCTTGAGCATCTAAGGCAAAATATGCCAGCGCTTTAAATCTGGTAATATCGGCTCCTGTCAGTGTGAGGTTTTCAATGGTAAGATTCTCTTTTTCACAGCTTATAGTAGCGTTTGCAACGTTTGCATCATTAATGTTCAAAGAATTGCAATCCCAAAGCATTCCTTCTGGCAATACACAGGAAAAGTTTGTTGGTTTTTCATCACAGTTGGCATTTTGAATGTTAAAAGTATAGGTTACATCTTTGCAAAGTAATACTTCGCGCATAGCGGCATTAAGCCAAAACGCAAGTCCTTCTTCGTTTACAGGTGGCGGCGGGAAAACTGCATTAAGCGTTATCGGCGAAACATAAAGACGTTGAGTAGCTACAGTTCTTCTTCGTCCTACCATTCTATATTTTATGGTAACGCTTGATACACCTCCTAAAAACTCCACATTCACTTTCCCGTTTTTATTAGAAGCACTCATGCTTATTCTTCTCTTTACAGTAGCTTTATTTCCTTTTATCTTATAGCTGGCTGCTTTTTCAGTTCCCGCATAACTGAGCAATGGATAAAAAGTACCACCTGCAGCACATTGTCCATATATTTCTACTTCTTCCAAAGCTCTGCTGTTACCATCAAGACCGGAGATGTAGAAATTTGGAATAATGGGATTGCTGAAATTAATGGTGATAATCACGTCACTTTGAGGATTGCCCGGTTGACCGCCTCTGCGTCGTACTTCAATGCTTCCTCTTTCGGGTGTAGTAACTGAGCGAGGATAACCGCGAGTTGCCCTTACACCGGTGCCAGTGGGAGAATAAGTCCCGCCCTGATATCGTACTCTGCTTTGTGCTTCAATATTATCTCCTAAATCCCTTACGGGTAAAGTAATATCAACATCTGTAGCACTTGTGGGTTTAGTGTTGGTATTGTTTTTCCATTGCGTCCAATCGAATTTTTTGGGGTTTGTAAACGTAGCATCGGGATTGCCTTCACAACCTCTACCATTTAATTTGTAGCCAAAAGTAATATAAGTATCTTCTTCGGAAAAGGTATAAAGAACTTGATGAACATTATCTAACCAGTTCATTGGAATCACTGCTTTGTAGTTTTTATCTCTGATACTGTCTGCAGAATAGGCTACAATCAAATAAAAATCATTTCCTCCATGCATTTCAGCGTAATATTTTTGTTCATCCGGTGCTACATCGTTACCTCCGAACGACAAGTTTTGATTGTTTCGAGCAGCCACTATCAGTTGTATAGGGCGGTCGTCATGTGTATATTTATGTACAAGCCATATTCTTCCGAACATGAAATCAAAATCACCGCAATCTTCTTCATCCATGGGAATTATTGTAGAATCATCATCACACCCCCATATTACTGCTTCCTGGTCGTTTTCAAAAACTCCGGTAAAATTGCCGTCGTTTGTAAGTTTTGTACCGGCAACCCCCATATAAAGTATAGAGCCGATGTCAGTAGAGTGTGAATAGCGCTTATGAATCCTTGCCATATCGTCTCGAACAACTGCTGCAATATTATTGTAAAAATCAACATATTTTCCGCTCGCCATATCTCCTTCCCAGATGATTGCTCCGTCTGATAGGGTATAATTAAATCTATGGTAGTTGGTAGTTGACGGACGTAGTGTAATACCATATTTGAATGCCAAATATGTCTCAACTTTCCTCAACTCTGTTTCGTTTAATATTCTATCATATATAATTGCCTCGCTCACTAATCCTAATACAACCCTGTCGTAGTTATATCCGGCACCCAATTGAGAGGCTCGTGTCATATCAAAACCGCTTGGTGTTCCAAAATTCATTGTCTCTTCTTGACCGTTAAAACGGAAACGTACTGAATTTTGTCCTCCCGTATATCCTTCTGTTTTTACGTTATATCCTGCTAATGTAGTAGCGCCGGCACTGAATAAACGTTGATTCCCTGTTGCAGCATTGCCGCTAGCGCTGCCAAACCGAAAACGCCCTCTGCCATCTGTAGAATTATTGCTTCCTACTCTTTGTACTGCATAACCTGGTCCAAAATAACTGGCTGCACCTGCTAAGGTGCTATCACCAAACATCAATATATTAACCCAGTCGGCACGATTAAAGTTGTTATTTACTATAAATATCGCTGTATGTTCAGGACGGGCAGTTTTTAAAATCCCTTTCTTACTGCCTAAATAAGCGCTATTTGCATTACTGCCTGCTGTCCAAAAACGAACTGCCGGTTGAAAGTTCATTTCAGGGTCATTTTCTTCAAATACGGGAGTCCGACTTGCCTGTCTTGAATAAGTATGTCCACGCGCTAAATCTTTCCAATATGAAACAGCCGGAACATCCTCCGGATTGGCAATAGGAGTTGTATATCCTGTGAGAAGATTCCCATCGGCTGTAGTTATGCTGGTAATCCCCATACCCGTATCATCGTCGGCACGTAACCACATAGCTAGACCGGAAGTTATTCCTCCCGGACCGGGAGCAAAACCTACATATTTAAAATATTTGTATTGTCCTTCAATATCAATCTCGATAACACCGCCCACAGCAGGATATATTTTGGTGCTGCTGGGTGTAAAAGTGTCATCAATAGATACCAAAGCATATAAAAAGTCGCTTGGAGGAATTGTCTTTATTCTTATTTCATCGGTGAGAAACCCTGTCAGTTGCGCTTTATATACGGGACTTGTGATGTTAAAAGACTCGGTGGTTATGATGTCCCCGTTTTCATATTGATCGCCATCCTCAATATAAGGATACATCTGTTGAATGGCATCACCTCCTTTCGAGCCTATCATCACATATTGCATATCGTCGAGTGTTGAAGTATTTGCGCTGTTAAGCGTAGTTAGGGTATTACCCAGAAATACTTTCAAGTATTTTGAACTTGCACTCATTGCCTGCTTTTGATAAAGTCCTGAAAAATCATCACGCCCTATACCAAAAATGTGATTGTTGTAACCGCTATTGAGCATTCTATTCCACACCACAGTTGTTCCGTCGGAAGCAACATAATTATCTGCTGCAATATTACTGCCCGGATTCAGTGTAATACCATATTTTATGGCAAGATACGACTGTACTCGTAATATATCATTAGCAGGCATCAAAGAGTTATTGGGCTTTTTCATTATGATGATTTCCTGAATGGCTCCGTTAAATGCATCGGTAGAGCCTGTCCCCGCACTGGTACTTGCATTTCCAATCAACAACGGTTCGTTAGATGTAACGGCTCTAAGAGCTGCAGTAGTCCCAAGACTAAAAGTACTTCTTATTCTGTTCAGATATATTTCATTATTAGTAGTGCTGTTTGTATTTGCAACATTTAAAGTTGATATTCCGCATCGAGGATGACTTGCAGCCATAGCGTTTACTGTACGTTCTTGAGTATTCCAATACGCAGAGAAAATATTGGTATTTCCCGTACCGCTTCTCCATCGTAAACTCGCACCGGTTGCGCTACTGTTAAAAGTGAGTACCGTACCATTTGCATTAGGTGATTCCGAAACCACAAAAATATAATACCCGTACCCTGTTTGGACAGTGTAATTTGTCGAAGTGCGTAATTTGCTGCTGGAAACATTGCCGAAAAATATTTCTCTGTGAAAATTAAATCTTGAATTTCGTGTAATGGGTGCATTGGTTGAGAATTTTTCTAATTTAAAATTAGAATATGCAAGGTTCTCCCATGAGGTGTTTGTGGAGTGGTTTCCGTCCACCCACAAATCCAAAATATAACCGCTTGAGGATACGTCAACCCCTCCCGGACTAGGCTCAAAACCGGCAAATGAGATATAATCGCCATCATTTATAACTACTCCCATCACCATACCGTTTATTACCGGATAAATTCGTGTGTTGATAGTAGGAAGAAATGTCGGATTGCCGGAAATCAACACATAATGCGCTCTATTACTGTTTATCTGAAAATTTACCTTATGTGCTCCGCCTTGAACTCCTGCCTTTGTTACTTGTGCCTTGTATGTTAAAACAGTACGGTAATTTATTTTATAATCAGTAGTTATATTGGCAAATGTTGTCCCTTCTAAATGAAGATAACCACTGCTTGCATTCGTATTAGCGTTTCCATTTGAACCAAGCATGAAAAAATCCATATTTACCAAACTGCCATCGTTATCGTGATTGATATTGTATAATTTACTGCCTAAGAAAACGGTCAGCGTTGTATTTTCAATATTTTTTGACTGCTTTTGATAAAGTCCTGAAGCGTTGTCGCGCCCCACTCCAATAATGTGATTGTTGTAACCGCTATTAGTGTTCCTATTCCACACTACTGTGGTTCCATCGGAAGCAATATAATTATCAGCAATACTATTACTTCCCGGATTTAATGTAATACCATATTTAATTGCAAGATAGGAATGAATACGGGCAATATCTGTCTGCGGCATGAAAGCGTTAGTCGGTTTTCTCATTATTATGATTTCCTGAATGGCACCATTAAATGGGTCGGTACTCCCTGTCCCGACACTGGTACTTGCGTTCCCTATCAGTAATGGGACATTTGATGAAACAGCACCCCCTGCTGTAGTTGCAATAAGATCAAAAGTATTTTTTATTCCATTGAGATATATCTCTTGATTAGGGGTATTGTTTGAATTTGCAATATTTAGAGTGGAAATACCGTATCGCGGATTCGTTACATTTACCGGACGTGCAGTAGTGTTCCAATATGCGGATAAAACATTGCCCGTACCACTTAACCATCGCATACTTGCCCCTAAGTAGTTGTTGTTGAAGGTAAACAGCGTACCGTTAGCATTAGGAGATTCCGATACCATAAAAATATAATATCCATTCCCTGTTGAAACAGGATAATTTACCGTAGTCCGCAATTTGCTGCTGGCTACATTGCCGAAAAATAATTCTTTGTGAAAATTGAATTTTGAATTTTGTACAATGGGTCCATTTGTCGAAAACTTTTCCAACGTATAGTTTGATGTAACAAGGTTTGTCCATGATGTGTTGGTAGAGTTGTTCCCATCAACCCATAAATCCAAAGCGTATGAACTGTCTAATCCTCCGGGTCTCGGCTCATATCCGCCAAAAGTGAGGTAATCGCCATCGTTAACTACTACTCCCGTCAATCCTCCATTAATAGGATAAACGTAGGTATTTGCAGCGGGAAACGACGGATTGGGCGAAACAAATACATAATTTACTTTCGGGTTGTTTATTTTCATGTTCACTGTTTGACTTCCGCCTTGAACGCCTGCGGTAGTAATTTGCGCCCTGTATATTAGGGCAGTACGGTACGAAAGTTTATAGTCAAAACTTCCGCCTGCAAATGCTGAGGGATTGTCATGCTGATAGGTAATAATTGTATTTATGTTCTGATTGTTTGAACCAAGCATAAGAAAAGTCTTATCATCTGGAAATGCTGTGCTGGCATTGTTATTTAAGGTTTGAAGTGCTGTGCCTTTAAACAGAGTAAGTATATCGGAACTTTGACTGCAACTCTGTACCTGATTCAATCTGATTGTTTCATCGCGACCGATACCGAAAACATGATTGTCATATCCTGCATTAGCAACTCTATCCCATACTATTATATCATCCGAAATAATATAATTATTAGTATTATTTAAATGAATACCGTATTTGATAGCAAGGTAAGAGTGAATTTTTTGAAGGTCAATCGGATCTATATGTCCGTTGCCTGCTTTTTTAAGTATGATTACTTCTTGTATATCGCCACGATAGCCATAACCGGCAACTATATTACGATTGCCTCCAAGTGCAATTTTTCTGTTTCCTGCACTCGTTGTATTATTCCATTGATTGGAAGCAAAAGTCTGCATACTGCCTCCGTTTTTATAACTGCGTATGCCATCGGTAGTAGCGGAAACATTGGAATTACTTACTGTCAATAATCCGTTTTGAATATTGGTAATAATTCTGTCGGGAGTGCCTCCCCATCTTAACGTTATATCGTCATTAGCAGTACTACGCCAAGAAAGCGAATTGTAGAAGTCGGTATCACTAAATCCTATCAGATAGTCATAATTAGAATTACTTACTCCTCTTTTAAATACAAAAATCGTGGTAACGTTTTCCGTAGTAAGTATATCACCATACGGTTGCTGTGAAAAAAGCTGATTAGGGGCTGTGGCATTTCCTGCTTTGTTGAATACTACTGCCGGATGAAAATTAAATCCTCCCGATTCTCTTTTTACAGGCGCTGTCTGAGCGCCGGAAAAATTACCTACTGTTCCCGGCGTGGTAATCAAATTTGACCAGGTACCAGCATTATAACTGTCGGGTGTTAGCCATGCAAGCCAAGTATAGTTTGCATTAGTTACACCACCCGGTGTATTAGTCTGTGCCGAAATACCAAATCCTGTGCCGATAATTAATATAACTAACAGCATACATTGTTTTTGTAAAAATGTTGTACTCATAATTTATTTATTGTTAAAAATATTATAAAATTCCGAGTGCAAAGGTCGAGTTTATTAACAATGTAACAGTTTAAAAAATACGCCAACGTATTTTATAAAATACGCTAAATTTAATAAATTAATAAATCATTTATAGATACAGTCCCTTGATGAATTTAACAAAAAATGAAAACTTTGTAAAATCTATTGTATATCTGCATTTTACGTATTATTTTTTTTATATAAAATAATCTTTTTTTTATCCACTATTAATATAATTCTACTTTTCTAAATTTGATTTGTTGTTTTTTCTTTCAATAAAAAACCGCCGAGGTTTTTATTCCTCGACGGTTTATAGTTAATAACTTAATTAATATTTTAATATTTAACCTGAATGACTAAATATTTTTGTACGCTCCAAAAAGCCTGCTGGTCTTTGATGATTAACTTTTCAACTTGTTTTTTCTCTTGTACCCATTCATAAGAATCGGCAGGATGAGAGGTTAGCATATCTGCTTTCTTGGCATAAACTGGTATTTCGTTGAGGGTTGTAATGTCCACTTTTTGGAACATGGGGTTGGGTGATGGAACAAATTTCCCTTTTTTATCAACAATGCCTTCGTTTTCTAAAGTTTTCTTTGGTGCAACACGGAAATATGCCGCATTCAGTTGAGCTTGTTTATCGTCCACCGTAGAAGTAAGATTGGCTACAGTGTTGGTATATGCCACAATAATTTGTTCCAATCCTTCTATTTGAAGATTTTTGCGTTCAATATCTTCTTTCAAACGTACAATTTCCTTATCGCGTGTTGCAATTTGTTCTTCAAGTCCTTTCAGTAAGTCTTCATATTTTTTATTTGTGTCTTTCAGACTTTTACGCAGTTCCTGAACTTTTTGTTTATTGGTCAGCAAGAGTTGATAGATGTCTCTGATGTCTTGCTGAATGGTTTCACGAACATCGGGATTTGCAGTAATTTCTCCGCTTTCGCCTGCATGAATGCTTACCATATTCTCCTTTTCTTTAATGGTATTCAAGGCTTTCTGAATCTCAATAAATGAGGTGATAAAATCGTTCATCTCTGTTCCTTGATTGCCTATTATCAACTGCAAACTGTCAATTTGATGATGCAGTTGGATTATCTGTTGTTCGGCTTTTTTGTCTTTACATGCCGAAAATCCTAATAATAATATGGCTGTAATAGCCATTGATAACAATGTGTTTCTTTTCATTTTTTAAGTGTTTAATATTATTTAAAAAAATTATGATATTGTGTATAACGTTCTAAAAGCAAAAATGTTATATGTGGTTGTTTATAAGGAATCTTTTTTACTCCCCTGATAGATAGTATATTTCAAAAACCGACATTCGATGCTTCCGTTAAAAACTTTTATTTTACGGGAAGGATGTAATCCGATGGCATTCATGGCTTCGGGAGCGCTGACGATAATCCACGCTTCGGAACCTGTACAGATATGTTTAAACATACTTCCGATGTTTTTGTAAAAACTTTCCATGTCTTTAAGTTTCATTCGCTCGTCGTAAGGGGGATTGGTGATGATGAAACCTGAAAAGTTTTTTTTAATTTGAAAGAAATCTTGCCATTCGATTTGGATATTGCCGATAAAACCGGCTTCCTGCACATTACGTTTTGCCATGGTAATTGTTCTTCGGGAAATATCGCTTCCTTTTATTTCAACTGCTAACGGAACGATGAGCGCATCGGCTTCGTTTTTCACTCTGTCCCACAGTTTGTAGTCGAAGTCTTTCCATTTCATAAATCCGAACTCTTTTCTAAATTTTCCTGCGGGTGTTTTGGTGGCTTTCATAGCGGCTTCGATTAGGAATGTTCCGCTTCCGCACATGGGGTCGAAGAGGGGTGTTTTTTCGTCCCATTGGCTCAGTTCCAACAATCCGGCTGCTAAGACTTCGTTGATGGGCGCTTCCATTGCTCCGATGCGATACCCACGTTTAAATAGCGGCATATCACTGCTATCTAATGAAATAGAGGCTCCTGACTGATCCAAATGTACATGAACGCGCAAATCGGGTGAATCCAAATCCACCGAAGGACGCTGCCCTTCGAGATTGCGAAAACGATCTACAATGGCATCTTTTGCCAACTGCGCAATGAAAAGTGAATGGGTCATTTTCGGATGTTGTGTAACGGCATCAACTGCTAATGTTCCGCCTTTGTCCAAATAATCCTCCCAAGCGATACCGTAAATGGAATGATACAAATCGCGTTCGCCCTTTACCGGAAACGATTGTACTGCCATTAAAACTCGTATCGCCAAACGCGATTGATAGTTTACCTTGTACATCAGCGCCGTATCTCCTGAAAATGAAACGCCGCGTACTACAGGTTTTACCTCCTGCGCTCCAAGTGAAACTAATTCCTGAGCCAGACATTCTTCAAAGCCTGCTAAGGTTTTTGCGATAAATTGGTATTGTGTCATAGTTCATATTGGATTTTGTTTGCAAATAAAAAATTACTGATTATCAAAAATATACATAAGTGTTGGATTTTGTTTGCAAATACATTTTTTTATACTTCGCATTTTTCCCATTGAGAATAGAGGTGAGTTTTTTTAAAAAATATTTGAATGAGAACCTGTATTTAAAAGCAGTAAAATCAGTTCCTGTTTCTTTTTTTGGTAAACGAGCAACCAATCGGGGCGAATATGGCACTCGCAGCTACCGGATTTTTTGCCTTTTAACTTATGGTCTTTATATTTTGCAGGCAATGGCGTATCGTCAGTGGATAACAAAAAAACTACTGCATTTATTTCCTTTATTAGTTCGGGATTGGATGCAATTCGTTTCAAATCTTTTTTATACTGATTAGAGGTTGTTATTTTATACATACTCTAACATTTTGTGCATCGCTTTTTCATATTCTTCATAATTCTTATAAGCAGTTACCCTGCCCATTTTTACATCTTCAATAGCCTGGTCGTAAGCGGTGATTTTTTTTTCTTTTTTTTGAGGGATAACCGTAACGTAACTTAATGATTTCAAAACCTTTAATAACGATTTTGCTATCGAATTTTCCTCGTTGATAGTTAAAATATAACTTGTCATATCTTTATATATTTGGAATGCAAAGGTACATTAATTATTTGAATCGGTTTTTTGTTATAAACTTCATCCTTTATTCAGCAACCCCTGACTTACATACCATCGAAATTGGAGCAGTTTCAATCCTTTTTTCGGACGGCACGTTACAAGGTAAAATCCGAAAAGCGCCATGCTGACTCCCCATTTTAAAACAATTTCTTTTAAAACAAATCGGAGATATGTTGATTGTGAGATGGCTTTTGTGCGTATTTGTTCACTTTTTCCAATGCCGAGCGCTTGTCGTTTGAAAAAGTCGTAAGTGAGGCGTTTATCGGGAACTTGGTGTTTTACAATAGCAAACGGAAGGTAGTATATTAGTTTTTTATCTTTTTTGATTTTCAAAAAAATATCTTTTTCTTCCGAACCTTCTAAATTATTTCCTTTTCTGCCTAAGTCGGTGTTGAACAAGCCGTGTTTATGAAATACCTCTTTTTTGAATGCCATATTGGCGCCGATGGGATATTTTGTTCCTTTAAATATTTTGATTTTGTCGCCCATGTCAATGGTAGAGGTCAGAGGAAGTAAAAATGAGGACATCCAGTCGGGTCTTTTTGATTCATAGTCGGGGTAAATCCGCCCTCCACACGCTTCTGTATTTGGAGTAGCCTCAAAGAACTGGTATATTTCCTGTAGATAATTTTTATCAGCCTGAGCATCATCGTCCATAAATACCAATATATCGCCCGACGACTCTGCGATGCCGCAATTGCGTGCATAAGATAGTCCTTGTTGTTTTTCAATGAAATAGGAACAGTTTAAATGTTGATGTTCCTGTAAAAAAGTGTTACATAAAGCGTCTGTTTCATCCGTACTGTTATTGTTGACAATAATGATTTCGTAGTGTTCAACAGGAAACGTTTGTTGTGCTAAACTGTTCAACGCCTTTGATATATAATCGCTACGGTTGTATGTGCAGATAATGACGGATATTTTTTTCATTTCATATTGATAATAACTTTCACTATTTCATAAACTTAAACGTTTTTTTCCGTTTTCAAAACGTATAATATAGATTCATTGATTTTGTTGCAAAGATACGCAATTTTATTTCATACAATAATAATTTTTCTCAATTCTCGATTATTATCTCTACTTTTGCGGAAAAATTTAAAATTATGAAAATCATACAATATTTTTTTTTAACAATAGCGCTTTTAATTCAAAGCATTTTGTCACTTCAGGCACAAAATACAGAAGGAAAAGATTTTTGGATAACGTTTAGTGCGTTTGGTTGGTACCCACCAGCAACTCCCCAAGGAGATATGCAAATTCGTATTGTAAATGGTGATGTCCTAACCACAGGTAGAATCTACTTTACAGAACTGGCTAAAAATGTTGATTTTCAGATTCAACCTAATATGATATTTGATCATCAACTATCCGAAGATGAAAAATTGGCTGTTTATAATAGGGTATTAAGTAAAACTAATAAGAGTATTCGTATTACTACTTCTAATCCTGTTTCTGTTTATGCTTTTCTTCAATCAGGACAATTTGCAGAAGCCACTATTGTATATCCGGTAACGGCTTTGGGTACGGAATACTACGCAATATCATATCACCATAATTCATCTTATGATGAAGCCTACGCCATTGTAGCAACTCAAAACAATACGCATATATATCATGATAATATTCTTGTAGAAACTCTTAATACAGGACAGGTTTATTATAGACTTTCAGGTGTGGATATGACAGGGTCTCATGTTACTACGAATAATCCGGTTGCTTTTTTTGCACTTCAAAGAGCGATTGCTATTCCAAACGGTGGCTACATTTCAAATTTAATGGAACAATTGACACCTGTAAAAACATGGGGTAAAAAGTTTTTTGTACCTTTAACAGTATTTGAAAAAGGAACAGTGCGTATTGTTGTATCTCAAGATAATACAAATATTTCACTTACCGGCGGTACAATCCGAAACATTTGGGGTGGACAACCACATCTTACAAATCTTCAAGCCGGGCAATACGTAGAATTAGAGATATTATTAAGTGATAATGGGTGCTTTATTGAAGCCGATAAGCCTGTTGGGGTTTGTACTTATATGGATTCCGGTTTTTCCAATTCTCCTGAAGTGCCTTCACAAGCATTGATACCAGGAATAGAACAAACTGTTTCTAAAGCGATGATAGCCCCTTTTATTCCAATTGGTACTACAAGATTAACTTTACATTACGCCTTAATTATCACCCCAACTGTCACCAAGAATAATACTACGGTTTCTATTGGAGGGGCAACACCAACAAATTTAAGTGGTGTTGTCTGGTATGACCATTCCAAAGGCATGTCTTTCTGCAGTTTTCTACTGACGGATGAAACAAAATCGTACATTTTTGCGAATCATGCAGGTATGATAGTATTTGGTTATGGAACTGGTACCATACAAGCTTCTTCTTCCTATTACTACAATGCCTATTCTGCGATGCGAGACTTGGATGCCGCTTTCTATGCCAACGACATCCATTTTCAGGATTTGAAAGAGAATCCTTTCTGCGCAGGGTTAGTTGAATTTCGGGCAGAAATAAATGGGCTGCACCCAACACATCCCGAAAGAATAAAATGGTTTGTTAACGGAACCGAAGAACCCGGAACTCTTAATCAGGAAACATGGAATAGGACATTTACCCCCGGCGAATATGAAATTAAAATGGTAGTTCGCTACGAAAACGACGAAATTGCCACTAAAATAGGCACGTTAAAAATAATACCTTGTAATTATTCTGCGGAGTTTTTCGCCAATGATATTCCTTCCGCGCTTTTGCCTAATTATCCAATATGTAATAAAACCGGGAAGGTGGATTTCCGCGCTGTGATTGAAGGATTGAGCCAAGGGTCGGGCAGTTTGTTATGGTATATAAACGGTGTTAAAGAAGATGCCGCTGATGACCAACTGACATGGAGCAAAACTTTTGAAACCGGAACATATCAAATCAAAATGTGGGTACGCTACGACAACGGCACGGATGAAACCATCACCGCCACCTTAAAGGTGGAGATATTCTGGTTAAAGATGCAGAACATTCGACATTAAAAACCTTATTTCTATTAA
>Ga0209628_10001941_pt1 | contig 13791 bp, 3 predicted proteins | sample TergutCu122P4_FD_187285 | JGI IMG/M metagenome (GOLD analysis project Ga0209628, IMG submission 187285) | Cubitermes ugandensis P4 segment gut microbial communities from Kakamega Forest, Kenya - Cu122 P4 (SPAdes) (version 2) | ecosystem: Host-associated > Arthropoda: Insects > Digestive system >...
GCCGCGTCTGCCTCTACGTAGGGGACGTTGATCTGGGCGATCACCTCGCCGGTGGAAGCGCGCCGCACGATCACCCGTTCGACAAAATCACCGAGCGTGCTGCTCACGCCCTGGTTGGTGGTGACCCAGCTCACGGTAATCGAAGCGCCGGACTCGATGCTGGCGCCTTCGACCACCGGCGCCACCTGCACCTGATCGACCACCAAGTCCATCGCGCTGGCCGTGGCATTGAGGTCGATCACCCGAGGCTGGCCAGGCTTGTTGATGAACACGGCCATGCGATACGCGGCCGGCACGTCCGCCGCGTAGTAATCGTCGAGCAGCACGGTATAGCGGCCGGAAACGGTGGCAACCGCCTCCAGATCGCCGAGATCGGCCGAACTGACGTCGCGCCCGTAGGGGTCCACGATGCGCACGCGGCCCGTGTAGTTGTAGCGGCTGTAACCAAGCACCGGGTCGTAGGCGTACAACCGCGCCGTGAGGTCGCGGAAGTCGACGAAGATTCGGTCGCCAGCCTCGGCTTCGATGCTGTACGCGACCATCTCGCCGCTGGGCTCGACACGCCCTTCGACCACCTGGCCGCTTTCGATTGGCGTGGCCGTGCTCTGGTCGAGCAGGCGGAAGGCGTAGGTACTGGTCGTCAACGCGGAGGTCGAGACGTCGAGGCGGTATTCGCCCGGCGGCAGCGTCAGCACCCACGTTGACGGATTACTGGTGCCAAGTGTCAGATAACCACCATTACTGATTAGGGTGGTGCCGTAGGGGCCGGTCAGGCTCAAGTTGCTGGTAGCACCGACGCCCGTATTGAGCCGGTCGAATTGCAGCGTCTTCGGTTCCGTCAGCGTGAAGGTGTAGCTGCGCGACTGTGTCTGCGGGTCCAGGGTACCCGACACCGTCTGACCCAACACCAGGGGCTGCGGCTGATCGTTGATGAGCTTGTCCACCTGGAAAGTCATGCCGCCCGTCACGCTGCTGCCATAGGTGTTGTTCGTGTCAAAGACCAGATAGACCGGCCCGTCCACCGTGATCGCAAGTGCGGCACTGTCCAGGTTGGCTGCCGACCAACCCGTCAAGGCTTGGCCCTGCGCGTTGAACAGCGCCCAGCGCGGAACATAACTGCCTGAAGTGGCCAGCGCATTGAAACGGATCAGGTCGCCGGCCGCGGCATCGATGCGCCAGACGCGCGCGACGAAATCCGAGACTGCCGCGCTGGTCACCGACTGCCCATAGGCGAGGACCGGCGCCGCGTCGAGCCGGCGCCAAGTGAAGTCATAGGACGAGGAATAGCTGCTGGAGGTACCGATCTCCAGCGTGTACTTGCCTGGCGCCAGCCACATGGCCTGGTCCCAAGCAGAAGAAGCCACTACCGCGCCCTTGGCGTCGAGCACCCTTGCGGTACTGTAGTAATAGGCGTTGTAGTCGGGAATCGCATTGCGATCCAGATACCACAGGCCGGCTTCCGTGACTTCGAAGGCGTAGGTCTGCTTGGCGCCCGCAGCTACGGTACCCGTGCCCGAAACGGTACTGACTCCAGGATCGGCCAGGGTCGCCATCGCCCAGCTTGCCTCGAAGCGGTAGGCATTGCTGGTGACCGCCTCACCCACGGCAGCGCGCGTGACACGCAGCAGGTAAGTACCGGCCGTACTCAAATCCAGGTCCAACGGCGTGCCAGTGGCCGGGTTCCAGGTGACCACGACCGTGCCCGCTGGATTGAGGACCTGCACCGACCCGGTGCCGCTCCAGGTGGTTGCCGCCAAATACAGATGGTCGCCAGCCGCGGCCTCGATGGACCACAGACGCAGCGTTTCATCGCCCGCCTCCTCGGCCAGCGTCTGTGCGGCGCCCTGCACACGCTCCAGGCGCTGTACTTCCGATACCTGACGCGCCGTGAACTGCAGAGTCACCTCCACGCCATCGCTGGCCCCGCTGGCGCGCAAGACATACTGGCCCGCCGCCAGGTAGAAGCGGCGCACCCCCACTGTCGTGTCTTGGCTGACGGTGCTCAGGGCCGTGCCGTTGGGCGCGAGCAGTTGCAGTGTCACCTGCCCGGCATTCGTGGCAATGTTCTGGATTTCGACCCAGCCCGTACTGTCCAGGCTGAAGGCGTAGTCGCGCATGTCGTTGCGCGTCGCCAGCACTGCGACGGTCGGCTTGTCCCAATTCAGTGTCTCGGCCGAGATGGATGGTTGACGCAGCGTCGCCTCGAAATGCACGGGCGCGGTCGCCACATTGGTCTGCTTGGCCACCAGGTACAGGGGGCCGCTCTGGCTGGCGGTGAAACTGACCGAAGTGCTCGAAGTCGAGACCGTGCTCGTGACGGTACGTCCCGCCGCATCCACCACCGTATATTGGAAGGCGTTCGGGGAAGTGACCGGCGTCGTGAAGTCCAGGTTGTAGCTGCGACCAGCGACCACGTCAAAGGCATACACGGCGAGATTGCGGCCGGCGGGCAGATCGCCGAAGAGTTGCGTGACCTCGCCCAGCGCAACCGCCATGTCCGGCAAGAGGCCCAGGCTGAAACCGTAGGTCGGAGTAGCCGAAATGGTGGTCGGCGTGATGTCGATGGTGTAGTTGCCCGCCGCCAGGCGATATACATAGAAGCTGCTTGTGCTGCTCAGCCCGATGCTGCTGAATAGCTGGCTGCCATCTTCTCTCTTCAGCACGAAGTTCACCGCCCCGCCCTGCGGGTCGATCACCACGGTGCTGTCTTCGTCGAGGGTGAAGCTGTAGTGATCGATATTGCCCGGACTACTGATGGCTGCGCTGACCTGGGTGCCCGGCGTCAGCGGTGTTACGGGCTCGCTGAACTCGCGCGCCACCATCGTGAAGGTGCGGGTCGTGGTGTCGGTGCTGGAGTCCCCAAACATATAGAGCACATACCGGCCATCGGAGGGCAGCGTGACACGTCGCTGGTACCCGTCGTTGTTGCCATAGCCGTACCCGGAGCTGACGCTGTCCCCATTTGGCCCAATCAATACCCAGTCGCCATAGACCGACGTCGTCACGCGCGGATCGAGCAGCAGTTTCTGGCCCGCCGTGCCGTCAAAGGCCCAGGCGGTGGCCCATTGGCCCTGCGCCACCGTAACGCTTACGGTGCTGTCCAGCGGCAGCAAGGGCAGCGCCTGCACGTCATCGAGCCGGATACGGTAGCTGCCAGGGTTATCTTGGGTGACCTGCAGGCGGATTTCGTAGCTGCCCGCCGGCAGTTCGATCACGCGCATCAGATCGCTGCCGTTGATGGATGTTGATGAAATAACAGTGGTAACGCTCGCCGTGTCGGTACGCACCAGGCTGACGTTGTAATAGTCGCCCGAGACGTTGAGCCAGACCCGGGTAGGTTGCGTGAGCGTGAAGCGCTGGCTGGCGGCGTCTATGGCCAAGCTCAGTGTGCCGGTAGCCTCCTCGCCCAAGACCAGGGTGGTTGCTGTACTTGTACCTTGCTTCAGCGTGTAGGAGACGCTGCCGGTCAACCCCTGCCACGCGGAGGAGTTGTAAGTCCACGCGCCCAACACCACCGTGTAGCTGCCCGTCCGCGCGGCGTCAATGCGCACACCGGTGTTCGATGTCCAATAGCCGCCACTCATCGTACTGTCCACGACCAAGTTGCCGTCCGGGTCGAACACGCGAACGTGTGTACCCCGGTAGTAGTCGCTGGTGAGATCACTCAACCAATAGGACTGTCCCGCCTGCAAGTCCAGCTTCAGCACGCCGTCGGCGACACCAGCATTGAATTGCAATGTGGCACTGGCGCTGGTGTCGAGCGAGCGCACGTTGCCCGCCACACCCAGTGTCAACGAAAAACTGTCATCGGATGCCGGCGTGGACGAGGTGTTGCGTTGCACGCGCAGCGTGTACCGGCCCGCCGCCAGCCCCCAGGCCATATCACCGTAAGTGGCCAACTTCTGGACGGTATTGCCATTCGCATCGAGCAGGGTGTAGGTTTTGGCCGCGCCGATGCTGCTGTTCTGGGTCAGGATCAGCTGCGTGGCTTCCGTGACCTCGAAGCTGAAATCTTCCCGCTCGCTTCCCGTCACGAAGTGACCGCTGACGGTATCGCCCGGCACCACCAATGTCGCGACCCTGGGCGTTGTCGGCAAATCGAAGCGCACTGCGGTGCCGCCGGCCGTCTCCTGGGTGTTGCGAGCGACGACCAGCAGGTAGTGACCGTCGCGCGGCACGTTGAGTGCAACGGGCTTGGTGTTTGCTAGGTCACCTTGCACAACCAGCGTGCCGCCCGCATCGTAGAGACGGAACACATTGCCCGTGGCGGCGTCGGCCAGTCCACGCAGCCAGGTGTTGACGTTGGCGTCGAGCAGCATGTCGTACAGGGCATAGCTATCGGTATCCGCCAGATCGGTCGCCACTGCGGTGTCCACGCTGATGGGCGTGGCCTGGGCCGCGTCGCTGAGGCTAAAGCGCGCCGTGCCGCTACCGCCAAACAGTTCCAGCGTGTATTCACCGGCGGGCAGCCAGCACACGGGGGCAGACCAGGTACGCGTGATGTAATAGTTGTTGGAGTCCAAAAAGCTGAACGACTCGCGCAGAGCGCCACTGGCCTCCACGCCGCGCGGCCCCACAAGCCGCCAGCTGGTCCAATCGCCTTCCTGCCACTCGAGCGCAACCCAGCCATCGGCCGCCTGCGTGAAGCTGTAGACCGGGTGGGGCGTGTCGATGTTGTCGTCGTTGACCTCCACGCCCATCTGGATCGGTTTGACCACCACCGGTGCCTTCGGAGCGAGTTGGCGCGAGAGGGTCAGCGTGAGCGTTGCTGGCGCCGGCGTCCCCGTTGCGGCTGGAACGCTCTTCGGGTCGTAGGCCGTGTTGCCCGCACGGCTGATGCCCACGTAATAAAGACCTGTACTGTCGGCTGTCCAGCCCAGACTAGCCGCACCACCGCTGGCCAGTTCCGCGCCGTCAGCGTCAAAGATGCGCAGGTACTGGGCAAAGCTGCTGCCGGACACGCCCACGTCCAGACGATCTCCAGAGGCAAGCAGGACGCGCACCAGTTCAAAGTCCTGGGCGCCAGCGAGGTTGTCGCCGATGGTGATGACCTCGCTGGCAGGCGCACTGCCGTCCAGCAGTATTTCAGGCACCAAGTCCAGAAAGGTACGTGAAGGAATCACACTGGCATCACGCGCAATGACGAACGAAAGCATCCCAATCTGCCCGCCCGTTACGCCGCTTGCGCTGAACGGGTCGTAATCCCAAGAGGTACTGACACCGATGTAGTACACACCGGTTCTCGGGACGGTGTAGGCCTGCCAGCCATAGGAGAACGCGCTAAGCACTTCGGAACCCGTGGCATCGAATACACGGAAATAACCATTGAAGTTGCAATCGAGCATGTGCAGGGACAACGTTTCCCCGACGCTCAAGGCCAAGCGGTAGAAGTTCACGTCTCCGCCGTTACCCCCAGTACCGTTAAGCGCATCGGACGGCGACTGCGTATCGCCAAGACTGAGACGCACATCGACGATGACGCTGGACCCGCTGGCGACAAGAACATCCGAGGCGAGCGGCAGCGTATCGGGCACGTCATCCTGAAGCAATTCGACCGTCGGCGCCGTCGCGACGATCCGGCGCGAAAGAGTCAGCGTCAGCGTTGCCGGCTCCGGCGTCCCTGTTGCGGCTGGAGCACTCTTCGGGTCGTAGGCCGTGTTGCCCGCGCGACTGACGCCCACGTAATAGAGGCCGGTGCTATCGGCCGTCCAGCCCAGGCTGGCCGCGCTGCCGCTGGCCAGTTCCGTGCCATCGGCATCGAAGATGCGCAAGTACTGGGCAAAGTCGCTGTCGGACACGCCGACGTCTAGGCTGTCTCCAGAGGCCAGTAGGACACGCACGAGTGCGAAGTCCTGGACACCAGCGTCGTTGTTGCCGAGGGTGATGACCGCACTGGCAGGCTCGCTGCCGTTCAGCAGCATTTCTTGCGCGAAGTCCAGCAGGGGAGGCAAGGTAATCGCGCTAGCCTCACGTGTGATGGTCAGCGAGAACGCTACAAACTGCTGCCCTGGCCTCGGGCCACCTTTGACTTCGACAAACGGGTTGTAGTCTTGACTGGAATAGCTGCTAATACCGATGTAGTACACGCCAGTACGCGAGACTGTATAGTCCAGCGGACCGTCGTCGGCATATGCCACTTCGACACCCGTGGCATCAAATACGCGGGCATAACCATCAAAGGAGGGGCCGTTGGGCGTGGACAGGCGCAGCATTTCCCCTGCGCTCAACACCACGCGGTAGAAATCCACATCGCGATTGCCATTGGGACCATCGCCGATGGTCACATCGATGGTGACACTGGACCCGCTGGCAATAGTGACATCCTGCGCCAGGGGCAGCGTATCGGGCACATCACCCATCACTACCGGTGTGGCCAACTCGCGCGAGAGTGTCAGCGTCAGCGCTGCCGGCGCCGGCGTTGCCATGACGGCCGGGGGCCTCTTCGGGTCGTAGGCCGTATTGCTCGCACGACTGATGCCCACGTAGTAAAGGCTGGTACTGCTGGCCGTCCAGTTCAAACTGGCTGCGCTGCCGCTGGCCAGTTCCGTGCCATCGGCATCGAAGATGCGCAGGTACTGTGCAAAGTCGCTGTCGGACACGCCGATGTCCAGGCTGTCCCCAGAGGCCAGCAGGACACGCACGAGCGCGAAGTCTTGGGTGCCGGCGTTGTTGTCGCCGATGGTGATGTCGACGCTGGCTGGCTCACTGCCGTCCAGTAGCATTTCTTGCGCAAAGTCCAACAGGGTGGAGGCCTCGCGCGTGATGGTCAGCAAGAACGCTCCAAACTGCTGCCCTGGCCTGGCACCGCCTTTGACTTCGACAAACGGGTCGTAGTCGGTATTCCAATAACTGCTAATGCCGATGTAATAAACGCCGGTACTTGGAACCGTATAGGTCAGCGGTTGCCAGTCGGCACTGGCCACTTCGACACCCATGGCATCGAACACGCGGACATAGCCGCTAAAGTAGTAGCTATTGTGCGGGGACACGCGTAGCGTCTCCCCAGCGCCCAAGGCCACGCGGTAGAAGTCGATATCGTAATCACCATTGGCACCACCACCGATGGTGACTCCGATGGTGATACTGGATCCGCTGGCGACAAGAACATCGGAGGCGAGCGGCAGCGTATTGGGTACGTCGTTCTGGGGAGAGTTGACCACCACCGGCGGCGTCGCAACGATCCGGCGCGAAAGAGTCAGCGTCAGCATTGCCGGCGCCGGCGTCCCTGTTGCAGCTGGAACGCTCTTCGGGTCGTAGGCCGTGTTGCCCGCGCGACTGATGCCCACGTAATAGAGGCCGGTACTATCGGCCGTCCAGCCCAGGCTGGCTGCGCTGCCGCTGGCCAGTTCCGTCCCATCGGCATCGAAGATGCGCAGGTACTGGGCAAAGTCGCTGTCGGATACGCCGACGTCTAGGCTATCTCCAGAGGCCAGTAGGACACGCACGAGTGCGAAATCCTGGGTGCCAGCGTCGTTGTCGCCGAGGGTGATGACCGCGCTGGCAGGCTCGCTGCCGTCCAGCAGCATTTCTTGCGCAAAATCCAGCAGGGTGAAGGCCTCGCGCGTGATGGTCAACGGGTGCGTTCCACCCCGCAACCCGTCCGCCCCGCTGCCTTCGTCGAACGGATCGTAGTAGGTATTCCAATAACTGCTAATGCCGATGTAATAAACGCCGGCACTTGGAACCGTATAGGTCAGCGACTGCCAGCCGGCACTGGCCACTTCGACGCCCATGGCATCGAACACGCGGACATAGTCGCTAAGGTAGTCGCTGTTGGGCGGGGACACGCGTAGCGTTTCCCCGGCGACCAAGGTCAGGCGGTAGAAGTCGACATCGTAACCACCACGGACGCTATCGCCGATGGTCACATCGATGGTGACGCTAGACCCGCTGGCAACAAGGATGTCCTGCGCCATAGGTAGCGTATCGGGCACATCATCCAGGCTCACGTTCTGTCCGGGCGTACGGATGAGCGTGACAGCAACAGCCGTGTCGTCGCTACGCCTCAACCGCGTGACGCGCAGGTAAATATCCCCTGCGGCTTGGCTAGCCGTAAACGCCCCCGTGTAATCGACCCAGAATTCGCGACCGTAAGCGTCGAAGACTCTCACGTAGTAATCGGTGGCAAGTGCAGATAGCGTCAAGCGGAAACTGTCATAGGGTTGTGACTCCACGCGCCACGTCAATGATTCGCCCTCCGCGAGGTCCGACAGGCTGCCGTCGGCTTGACCCGGAGTCAGCGTGGACGCCTGCTTGAGTGGTTTCAACGAAGCAGCAAAGGCACCTGCACCCTGGGTCGTCGCCACCGCCTGCACTTCGAGACGGTAGCTTCCAGGTGTCAGGTAGCGCACGAAGGCAGCCGCCCCCTGGGTGTTCGACATAAACATCCAGTCAAATTCGGTGCCGCGCGGCCCCGTCAGGCGCCATTGCGCGTCGACTGGAAACTCGGTGGGATCGAAGACCCACACACCGCCTTCAGTTACCGTGAGTTCCTCTACCAGCCTCTGGCCCGGAACCAGCATTTGTTCGATCGTCACCGCCGCCTGCGCGGGCAACGCGATGGTGGCCGAAGGATCGTTGCTCCATTGCGCCAGATGCAGGATGCCAGGCACCCCGCTGAAATCCGGATTGGTCCACAGGTAGTAGCTGCCCGCCGATGGCAACGCCAGCGTCGTGGCCATCCCCACACTCAAGTTGCCATTGCCCAGGCGCGTGCCGTAGGCGTCCGTCAACGCCCACCGCATGATGGCCGAAGGCTCATCGTCGAGGGCCAGCGCGTCATAGGCCAGCGAAAGGTTGCCCGACTGCGTCGCTTCCAGCCGCAACACCTGGCCGCCCAGGGCGGCATCGGGAGAAACCGGAACTTCCTCGGTGGCTGCAACGGCATCACTGGAGGCAAGCAGTTGGAAAGACAGATTACCCAGGCCCTGTCCTACAGCCGCGATGCGCAACACATAGTTGCCCGGGCCAAGCAGGCTGGGCAGGTAGACGCCATCGGCGTCGGTGGCGTATCCGCTACTAAGGATCGTGCCCGTTTTGACGTCCTCGATACTCCACTGGACATTGTTCAACGCCGCCGAGAGTTGGTCCCACTGTACCTGCGTGTTGCGATCCAAGGAGAAGGTATAGGCCGCACTATCGCCATAGCCGGCCAACTCAAGCTCGTAGCTCTTCCCAAACTCCAGCGTCTGCGTGCGCGCGGCATAGCGGTACAGGGTGAAACCGTAGTCAAGCGCTGTGGTGGTGCCCCCCGGACCTTCCACGGACAGCCAATAGGTGCCTGATTGCTGAACGACCAAGGGACTGCTGTTCGCATTGAGGGATCTTTGACTTACGGCTAGCGTGGCGTCTGGAGCGAACAAGGTCCAACGTCCATTGGGGTTGTCAGCCTGCGACTCGAAATACAGACGATCCCCGGCTCCCAGTTGCACGCTGTACAAAGCCGCCTGTGTGCTGATATCGAAGGTTCCCTGAGTAAGCCCATCGAGGGTCAGCGGTTTCGCGGCTTCGGCGCCGATCAGGCGAAAGGCATAGCTGCCTGTCTTGTCATTCAGGCCATCGACGGTGAGGGTGTAGCTACCCGGATTGAGTTCCAGAAAGACGTCGCCGTTGGCGGTCAGGCTGCGGAAATTAAACTGGTCGGGACTGTTGCTGCTCTTGAGTTGCCACTGGATCTGGTCGCCCTGCATGCCATCGAAGAGAAAGCAGGTTTTTTCTGTTACTACAAATTCGAAGCGGTCCTGCTCGCCCGGCTGGTCAATGCTGCCCTCCAGCGCGTGCACACCCGGCGCCGCATCGCCCGACATGAGCAGTCGCGGCTCCAGCGTTTCGATCTTCCAATTGGGCTCGGGAGGATGCGTTGCTGCCCTCGTGATGTGCCGAGCAACATTGGCCGAACGGCGAAGCGCAGCACCTACGCGCGCGCGATATGACTTGGACGACATGGAGACCTCCCTATTGATTCGATTTGTTCTGACAGCAGACCTACGCCGGCTACTCAGTTCTGCCAAGCACCATGACACTCCCCCACCTGAGTCTTCCAGCGGCAGGCTGAAAGCCCGCACAACTGCGCGAGAAAAGAAGATGAATGAAAAACCTGAACCGAACGGCTAGGCGGGTGAGTCCAAAGGTCTCCGGGTTGGACTTGAGGGCGCTGATGCAACGGTCCAGGCCAACAGTCGAGACGTCAAGGTTTGCCTGGGGCAGGTTCTGAGGAAAGTGACGCACAGCGAATTTCTTGTGCATTGGACATCTGCAACCACCGAAGGCACCTTCCTTGAAAGATGAAGTTACGCGTTGATCCGTGCAATTCTCTTCTGCGCTTGCCGCATGCCGCCCCCCGCTAATCCCACCGAGAAACAACTCTCTAATATTCATTTCATGAACCAAAATGACCAATTATGGCTGTATAAAACTAATTATAATTATATTTATCTAATTATGCGTTTCAATTTATTATGCCTGTATCAATTTGATTAGTCTACCCCGAGCAATTCTCAATTTGACTTTGTTGACAATTTCGGTGTTTTCGCGGTGTACCGGTTTGTCCACGATAGCTGTGTGTGGCACCTTGTCGGTGCGTGAAGATGCGCACCTGTTCCAAAGAGACCAGCCTCGGTTCTCGAGGCATGTTTTCGTTTACGCAGTCTCCCCTGCCCTGCGTTCATGCCTTGCCGCCAGCGTGATCGCGACAAAGTTCTGCCAAGCAAGCTGGAATCCGCACACGCTGACGAGGGTCAGTTCCTTAACCTCGTGAATTCGATGTCCGCGAAAAACCCGTGGACTGTTTGCAGACACCAGTAACAAAAAAGAAACCATCTGCAACACAGGTTTGTCTTACGCGTTAACCCTAGTTTCACAGTCACCAGTGACTGTGAAACAATTTGACAGTCAACTATGACTGTCAAACAAACAAAATCCCTTCGCGTAACTCAGCGTGAAGCAACCCGTCAGCGAATTCTTGATGCGGCAGTTGCTTTGCTGATTGAACAAGGCTCGGCTGCTACAACCACGGTAGCAGTGCAGCAACGCGCCAACGTCAGCCGCGGCGCGTTGCTTCACCACTTTCCGAGCCACGCCGAAATGCTCGCCGCGACGATCGAAGCGCTGGTGCAGCGAAACGAAGAATCAGTGCGTCAAGCCCTGGCAGCCTTGCCGGACGATTTCGATCCGATCGATCGAGCGACTCGTGCCTTGGCGAACGCCTTCGCGCAACCTGCCTATCTGGCCGAACTGGAACTATGGGCTGTCGCCCGGACGAACCCGACACTGCGTACCTCATTGCGTGCTGCTGAGCGGCGCGCGCGACGGGATTTCGAGCGCGTAGTCGGTGAGTTGTTCTCACCGCTGCGCAACCGTCCAGCCTACGCGATCGTTGTAGCGCTGAGTGTCGAGTTTCTGCGCGGCTTGGCGTTGACCGGCGTGCTGCGCAACGACAACCACCGGCGGGCGGATTTGCTCGATGGCTGGTCCTGGGCCGTGCATGCCCTGCTGGAGCGCAAATCCGTTTGCCCCTCTCTTTCCATAAACAAGGAGTAACTCACGATGGAAAAATTTCATACCCTGCGCTACGAGACACGCGACCGTAAGGCATACATCACGCTATCGCGGCCTGAACGTCTGAATGCCATAGACGACCGTATGCCAAGTGAGATTCGTGCCGCAGTTGAACTTGCCGAGAACGACTCCAATGTGCATGTGATGATCCTCAGTGGCGATGGCAATGCGTTCTGTGCTGGCTATGACTTGAAGCAATTCGCCGAAGAAGGAAACAGTCAATGGAACCAAAGCGGACCATCCTGGGATCCAATCAGCGACTATCGTGGAATGCGCCGCAACACCGAAGACTTCTTCACGCTGTTCCGCGCGCTCAAACCATCGATCTGCAAGATCCATGGTTATGCCGTCGCCGGCGGCAGCGACATTGCGCTCAGCTGCGACCTTGTGGTGATGGCCGAAGACGCAAAGATCGGCTACATGCCTGCCCGTGTGTGGGGCTGTCCCACGACCGCAATGTGGGTCTACCGTTTGGGGGTGGAACGCGCCAAGCGGATGCTGCTGACCGGCGACAAGATCGACGGGAAGACCGCCGCGGCTTGGGGCCTCGTGCTTGAGGCTGTGCCGGCCGATGAGCTTGATGCGCGCGTCGAGGCACTGGCCGACCGGATCGCCGGTGTCCCTATCAACCACTTGGCCATGCAGAAGCTGATGATCAATCAAGCGCTGGACAACATGGGGCTGACATCGACGCAGACACTGGCCACGCTCTTCGACGGGATCACACGCCACTCGGCAGAGGGACGTTGGTTCAAGGAGTTCGCCGAGCAGCGCGGTTTCCATGCGGCAGTGGCATGGCGCGACTCGGGTAAACCAATTCCCAACGGCGGCGGCCCTCTTCCAGAGTGACGGCCATGGCCCGCGCCTTACAAACGTCCTACTGGCCTGCGGATACGTCACGACCGGTGCTTGAGCTGACGACCGGCGACGCCCTCCGCCAGGCAGCCGCCGAGGCTCCAAACTCTACGGCACTCGTCGAACTGGTGCCCCATGGCATGGCGTCCCTGGTCGGCGCCGAAACAACTGACCGGCGCTGGACCTACGCTCAGTTGTTGGCGGATGCCGAGAATTGCGCTCACTGGCTGCTCGAAAGCTACGCTCCTGGCGAGCGGCTTTGTCTGTGGGCGCCCAATGTGCCGGAGTGGGTGATCATCCAGTATGGCGCCGCAATGGCAGGGCTTGTGCTGGTCACCGCCAATCCGGCACTGCGAGCCGGTGAGTTACGTTACGTGCTTTGCCAGTCGCAGGCCGTCGGATTGATCCATGCGGACGAATTCCGTGGCACCAATATGGACACGATTGCTCGCGAAGTTGCCAGCGAGGTCCGCCATCGCTTCTGTCTTGCACAGTGGCATGCGGTTGTTCAAGGGCGTACCCGCAGCGGCACACTGCCGGTGGTGCGGCCGGACGATCCTGCGCAGATCCAATACACATCAGGCACCACCGGCGAACCCAAAGGGGCAATGCTGCGTCATCGCAGCATCGTCACCAATGGCTACTACATTGCCAGTCGCGCCGGATTGGACCACGGTGTGTTCGTCAGTCCATTGCCTTTGTTCCATACGGCGGGTTCTGGCATGAGTGTGCTGGGCAGTGTCACGACCCGTTCGACCTACGTCCTCCCGTTGGTGTTTGATCCGGAAATGCTGCTGGCGGCGATTGAACGCGAGCGGGGCACGCTCACTTTGGGGGTGCCGACGATGTTGATCGCGTTGCACGAGCAAGCTAGCAAAAGTCAGCACGATTTGTCGTCTTTGCGCACGGCAATTTGCGGAGGGGCGCCGGTGCCGGCCGATTTGTTGCGTCGTGTTGAAGAAAGTCTGGGCTGCGATCTGACACCTGTGTACGGGCAAACCGAACTGAGCCCAATCGTCAGCCAGTGCGCACCGGATGACACGCTCGACGACAAGGTGCATAGCGCCGGCCGCCCGCTATGGCAGGTCGAAGTGAAGATTGCGAATCCGCTCAGCGGTGAACCGGTACCCATTGGGGAGGAAGGCGAGATCATGGCCCGCGGCTACCAGTGCATGATGGGTTACTTCAACATGCCGGAGGCGAACGCACAGGCCATCGACTCTGAGGGTTGGGTGCATACCAACGATCTGGGAACAATGGATGATCGCGGCTAGGAGTCTGGGCGGCAGACGGTTTGGAGTCAGCGAAACGGACGTGGGGCAAGAGTGCGTGGCCGCTTGTGCGTCGCCCCCGGTGATCCCGGGGGCGGGTTTGGATTGG
>Ga0209628_10001942_pt1 | contig 13788 bp, 8 predicted proteins | sample TergutCu122P4_FD_187285 | JGI IMG/M metagenome (GOLD analysis project Ga0209628, IMG submission 187285) | Cubitermes ugandensis P4 segment gut microbial communities from Kakamega Forest, Kenya - Cu122 P4 (SPAdes) (version 2) | ecosystem: Host-associated > Arthropoda: Insects > Digestive system >...
CTACAATGGCTTGTAACTTGCAAGGACTTTAAACTCCCTGAGGATGGCTCCAATTAAATAGCCGAAACATGTCGGAGTAATTTGAACAATAATAAATTAATTAATGAAAAATTAATTTGTGCATTTCTTTGGTGTGTTCTTCCTTCAATTATGAAAATGCACGGTCCAAAAAACAAAATAAAATTCTGTATAATCTTTAACCAGCTCCATGTAAGCATACTTACAGTAGATAAGCAAGGAAGAAATTGCAAAACTGAAACAAAATGAATAATTATGCATTTGGAAAAGTCATTAAAATAATCCTCATCAATTTATTATAAGATTTTTGAAGTTTGAACCCTGTATCCTTTGCTAAGTTTCCGAAGCACAGAATTCAATTGATGGCTTGAGAGGAACCAAATTTTTTTAATGGAGTTTTACGAGAACTTAAAAGTTCAGTAAGAACCGTTCAGGTAATTTGTTGCATTTCTACTTTTAACGTTGGAACATTAGTAACTTTTGCTAGTCCTTAATAAGCTGCACTCTAACCAAGTGTGAAATATGATCGGCGATATGATTTTATTTCAAAATAAGTACATCTAATAACGTTTGATTTGAAGATCATTAAATTAATCATTTAATGCCTTAATGGACGCTATGGTTCCAATAAACTCTATACAAAACGTGTTACTGCTAACAAGCTAATGGGATAAACATATTCCTACTAACAGAATAACGTGAGTATTTAAGAAAATTACTCTAGCGAAGTTCAAATGCTTAACTTATACTGTTTAATAAAATAGAGTGTTTAAGTGTCTTTTTATTAACAACGTAAAGTCCATAGCTGTTACACGCCCCTAATAAAAGCAAGAAAATTGGTACTATGAATTGCATACAGATTTTTTGTGAGGCAAACTTAAACGTAGAATTGCTTTCTGACTTTGCAGTTGATGTGTATTATGCCCGGAACTGTAATAGTATGTCAAGTAACATCACATTTTATCCTTTTCTTCTATAAGATATTGCATTCACCTTTATTTTTTTATTTCGTCTTTCACCAACTTTTCTATAAAGTTTTGCCTTATATTCGTTGCTTTCACTATCACTATTATAGTTAAGAACACAAATTTTACCCCGAATATGAGCTTGTATGTAGCTTGCAGTCGTACGAGGTGCTATCCAAAAGTTCACGAAATTGGAATGTCGCTCGAAAACCGCTTGTAATACAGTTGTGCGCCGCTATTTATCGCGAGCCCTTTGTTAATCAGTCTGCTAAGCGGCTTTGTGCTGTGAGAACGTATGTGTTTTTTCTGTGCATTTTTATGACATCGTTTTATTGCTGTTTTGTGATCGTACCGACCTGCTAAAATGAATGATGTGAAAAAGGAACGGATTTGCATCAAATTCTGCTTCAAATTCCGCAAGAGAGCTTCGGAAACACACAGAATGCTTAAAGAAGTATTTGGTGATAATGCCCTAGACCAAACGCAAACCTACGAATGGTTTAAGCGTTTCAAGAACGGACGGATGTCGTTCGATGATGAAGAGCGTTCTGGACGACATTCGACGGGAACCACGACGGAAAATGTGGCAAAAGTTGATAATGATTATATCGCGTATAAGGAATATTTTCCACAAGGACGGACGAGGAATGGAAAATTCTTTTGCGAAATTCGAGGCGAATGATGTCAAAACATCCAGCGTAACTTTCAGACAAGTGGCGCAACTCCTGGGCCCAACATCATGACAACGCTCCGGCTCACGCGTCACTCGTTCTGCAGCTGTTTTTGGCTTCTACGAATACGACAACCATCCCCCAACCCCACTACTCACCGGATCACGCCCTCTGCGATTTTTTTCTATTCCCGAAGTTGATACTGAAGGTCAAGGGGCGACGTTTTGATAGTATTAAATAGATCCAGATCGTATCGCAGAATGTGATGAAGACGCTGACACGAAGTGACTTCCAAAAGTGCTTCCGATCATGGAAATTCCACTAGAATCGCTGTATCAATGCCACAAGGGACTACTTCGAAGGGGATGGGGCGAACAGAAATTTCTGTAAGTGGTAAAGCTACGGCAGAGGAATTTCGGGGAACTTTTGGGTAGCAACTCGTATTTACACTTACGCATGTCAATTAATAGTACACCATCTTTTCATAATATTGTACTCGTAAGACAATAAAGTAATAAAGGACTCGTACAATATTATGTACAAAGCTAAATACATCAAATGTTCGAAAGTAATGAAAATTTAAAAACCGAAACCACGATCATTGGTAAATAGTTACGTTTTAGTTAAAAAAAAATCATCAATTTTATACGTATACAAAGATATACATATATATAGATTACGTTTTTTCTTATTTATAGCTTTTCCTTGAGATGTATTTTTGGCATATCTAGGCGGTGGAAATTCTGTGCTCGAAAACGTACCGCAAGTAGGAAAATCTTAAGAGCATTTACTGCTTAAATAGAGAATGAATCGACAAAAAGCAAGGGCATCGAAAGTATGACGCATAAAAGAAATCCGTAGCAGGATAGAACTGAGAAATTGTTTCCCGGGTTTTTCCACTATTACATAATAATGTAATTATCACATTAAACAAACAACGTAACCCCGAATTCTGTAATAAGTGAGTGATATTCAATAATATTTGTGTTCACTTCGAAGTAAAGGTGTAAATAAACAAATTCTAAGCAATTAGTGTCAAAATGAAAGGAAATACTTTACCGTAACAACTGAGAAGGCGATGAAACAGAGCGCTGCTAACATAAACAGGAACAGCCCGCACATCCCGATATTTAGTGTATCTTCCAGTGCTGCCATGTAGCTGCACAACCAAACAGAGAACAAAATATCAGCAGCATTAATTAATTTCCATATCCACATCACCAACAGTAACTCCCATCTCACGTGCTTTGGACGTACCGCTTTATCTCCTGATGGTGACGTAAACAGCTGTTCAGTTGTCTCTGCATAACACGAAACAGTTCTTCGGAGCAATGACTCTGGTCTTCTTTCTCTTGTTCAACTGCGACCAGGCAGGTTTGTTTTGATTTGTCAACTGTCTGCCGTATAGCCAGCAAGTCCCGCTTGAGTTGTTCCAGCTGACTGCAGGCTGCACACACTAACATAGCGTACAGGCCCGGGAAGCCGGAGCATAAATTAATGGGGATAAAAGATGCAAGAGCCTGTCAAACCAAAACAAATTACTGTTATTTAGAAACTGGTTTTTATTTATTTCTGGATTTCTCATTGGTTTTCACGGCAGTTGTGCTCCATGCACATTTATGATAAGGCACATTTTTTACGCATAACCTAGTTAATTGTAGTGGCATTATCGAGAAGCTAGATATTGTTAACTTTAATACGAATAGAAGGGGCGAAAAGGAAATTGCGCCAGATTTGGCTGTTGCCGGTAAACATTTTTGTGCACCATTCCTAAAGGTTTATGCTTAGTGAATATCTTTAAAACAAATGACAGATTTTTCCATTGAAACCTTACATGCGTGTACATTTGTAGGTGTCAGATTGCACCAATTTCGGAAGTAGAACGGCACTATTTTAATGAAATTTCATCTCGAATATATTCATAGGAAACATTCGTCTCCGATATTAGTAGGGGGAAACTAGCTGATGAATTAAAATTACTGTTTAATTTATAACTTGATTATTTATTCTTCTTAATGGCTTTGATCATTTTATTGAAAATAGGGCCAATATAAATTTACTATTTTGATATAAATGTCTACATGTATTGCATTTTGCGTAATGTATCACACAAAAACATCAACAATGAGAGTAAATTTTAAGTCACCATATGAAAATGTTATCAAAATAGCATTGAAATTTAACATTAACTTAATTTTTTTAAATGAGAAAAATTTTTATCTACATGAATAATACTTAAATGGATGTTTTTGAATAAAAGCAAATTCAAACAATTAAGTTTATATAAAATTTAAGTCTTTAAATTGATTCAAAAGCGATCAGCACGTTGTTTACATTAAAATTGTGTAGAAGTGCAGCAGTTTGTTTTCTTCTAAAATATTATTTTAAGTACGTTTGGACTTTTACTTTATCCATAAGTTCTGAAATATATATTAAACTTTTTCTTGTCAGTCTTGCAGGTCTGCAAATCTCGCAGATGCAAAAAACAGCATTTCTTATACCTTACACTTAAGAAGCATTACATCCTTTGGATGGGTAAACGTTTTTAATTACAAACTTTAATTCATTGCAACGCATCAATCACATTCTCGCAGTAACTTTAACCACTCTTAATTCTCCAAATTACAAAGACTTCCCTTTTCCAAAATTCGAAGTACGGTATAGGCCTACTTTGTTCACTGCTTTTAGTATTTTTGGACTGACGTTCATTTAACATAAAGACGTTGGAAAGTTTGACACTTTACTACATTTATTGCAATTCATGAATTTCGGAATTCATATCAACAAGATCCATAGCTTCGGAAATAGTTCCCTAAATCTCTAACAGAGGTGCGATGACGAATTTCTCATATTAACTCGTGTTTGCAATAAAGGAAGATGCAGGTGTTAATGTTATCTCATTTTTAAGTAAATCTTTTTCACTTCAGGTCGTAGAGTTCCTTGCTGTGTCTGTCCAATGCACCCCAGTTAACTATCAATAGTGTCGTCCAAAGAGTTTGCTTATCGCGACCAGAAGTAGCTTTTTAGTCTTGGAAGGGCTGTTAATCACATATTGGTTTAGTGCTTGTAACTTCAACAGATCACATATTCACGCTGTGATAACTACATAATACTAAAGACATAGTCGGTACTCATTCGGAAAAGTAAATGAAAATTAATTACACACATATTCCTTGGCGAAATGTTGATTTATAATAAAGTAAATAGTGAAGAATATTTCGTTACTTCTGCACCTTAAAACCATAATATGTTTGCTGTGCCCCTTGTGTATCCAGTACAAATGTAGACCCACCTGTGTGAAGTTAGCAATCTCATACAGTGGGCTGACAGAAGAATCGAATGGGTACCACGTGGTGAAGATCATGGCGTGGCTGGTCAGCATTCGGTAAGCTGACTGCGTCACATGGAATACATTCATGAATGACCATACATATTTCATAATGCTGCTAATACGAGCGATGTATCCTCTCATTGTTAAGATTCCGGTGTCAGGATCTCTGGTCGGGAACTCTTTCCACGTAAATGATTCTGCAAGGTTAATCAGGTACTCCAAGTTCCGTAAGCTGAGTCTAAAACAAAGGAATATGAAATACACTAAGGATCTGAATCTATCAGCTGCGCGCCTTACACTGAATTTACTACCATTGACTTAGATTTATCACAATTACTATAAGTAAAAGTCAGAATTTCAAATATTAAGTCGATTGCATTGCATTATCACATTCATAGTCTGTAATAACTCATTTTCTCATTTCTTATCAAATATTTCATTTACGTACCTCACGGAATTTTGAATAAACCAATAAGTGTTAATAATAGGAAAGTTTTAATAAAAAAAAATTACTAGTTCCAAAATGAGTGGCAAACAAAATACTGTATTGCGATACATAATAGTAACTTCGTTACCTTAGGTAAAGATGAATACAAGCAACAACAACCAATCCCAGTATCACCCGGACATTCTTCATAGTCTCCTGCATATCTTCATTTTTAAGTACCAACCCAATTAAAACGAACACAAAAGTAATGTAATAACATACCGTAAGCAATTCATTGTATATACTGTTGATGGTTGATACTGCCTGCAGTTTAATTGGAATTCCACCAAATCTCAGAAATAGTAAAGGAATTCGCAAGTACACGTCTATCATAACTGAGTTGGATATTGTCAGTATTTAAGTTCCGAACGAACGGATGGTAATAAACGTGTTTCACCGTCTACTAGAAATACGTATCACTCCATAACCACAAGACTTTCCACAGAAATATCTCGGACAGCTACTTGATGCGAAATGAATTTTTCGTCCCAGCTACCTACATTTATGTACCTTTGTTCCACTAAGCCATTAATCGTGCTTGCCCTCAATATTTACTGAACACGCAGTTCCTCATTTCTAAGGAATTTTTCTAGCGCATGCGTGATTAAGGTCGGCTGTAACTCTCGATATGGATTAAATTTTATTCACTAGCTAGCAGTTCCATGACAGCTCGAAGGAAACAAATGCCCTTTCGCATTAGAATAGCTCATTAATTCATAGATCCAAGAACTCGGCCATAAAAACTAAACAGAACATCGTTAGGCTTTTGTATCTTGGTTCGTAAAATGTCAGGCAGTTGGGTTTATTGACGCAAAATTATATTTCATATATTAGCACGTTTATGACACAGTTATAATATTTACTCTTTACTCTTGTGTATAAAGGTTAAAAATGTATGAAGGTGACTACTTTTATCAGCTGATTTATCAATTTCCTGCATCAAAATTGTACATTTGATTTGCGCGTCATATTACGGCGCTCTTTGGGAAGTTGTTAAGTGGAAACATAAGGGAATTTTAAGTTATGGCAAATCGTGGAGGTGATTTAAACTGGGCAATAGTAACAAAAATACGACGTTTATTATGGTTAATTATTTTCATATACCACGCAACTTCTTACAAAAAATTAAATGTGACGTAGATATAATTGCACATGCATCACAGTATGGCTCACGGAGAAACGTGCAACGCGTAGACTGCTTCTGATAACACACTTTATTACCTTCGTTAACAAAATATCTGATACACATCTCCGCGTAGAAGGGTTGCTATTTTTATTATTATTATTGATATTACTATTATGTTATATTATTGATATTATTATTGGCGGCCGGAATAACATAGTCGGTACAGCGATTTGCTACAGGCCGGAAAGTGCGGGTATCAAATCCCGGTGGGCGATATTTTCCGTTCTTTTCCATAACGGCCCCGAGGCCCACTTATTCTCCTGTATAATGTGTACCTGGTTTTTCCATAGGTAAAGCGGCCGGTGCATCATGCTGCCCACCCACTCCCATGTGGGCCGAGGTTGAGAGTGTGCTGAAACTGTACCTCCGTCTTTCTTCTGTGACTGAATGTCATCTCATGGGGTGACCTGTGTTATTAATTTTATTATTAGTTGTAGTAGTAGTAGTTGTAGTGTGATCATCCATGTCGTTAAACCATTCCGAATTACATAACGCAGTTTTATATTTCTCCCTATGTTTACCGCTTAACGTCAAGTCAAGCTCTGATCTTATCTTTGCCTTGGATCCTATTTCTCTTACCTTTATTAAATTATCTGCTTGTTGTGGTATACCTATCGGTTATGTAAACTACTTTGAAACTATGACTATATCATGTCTGAATTTGTGGATTTTTCTGTTCGCTTTGTGGCGTTACGCAAAGATCAGATACGGAGCGCCTGCTTTTAAGTATGTCCATAAGTGTTACGCAATGTAATTAATTGTTCTGTACCTTCCTTTCGCTGATGACACTGAAGATCTCCAGCACTTGGGTGTACCTTTCGCAAGGTTATACTCAGCCATATATGATGTCTTATGCGAGGTTTCTGTAGTATAAAATATAACAAAACAGGCATTGTATGTATAACGTAACCCTGAGGTACTTTCAAGCAACCATTTTTGCCGGGAAAACCAATAAGCGTTACATAATCTGAATGTGTGTTTGAAGCTTTAGGTATCCAGCATGCCTTGCGCATTAGCCATATTTTCATCTGTGACCTGTTCAGCTGTATTGTATTTTTCCACATTATCTCATAGACGGCATGATTTTCGAAAATAATATCATTGAACATAAAATATGGTTGACTTTTTCCACAACTGCGTAATATATACTTAGATGGAATTAGTATATAGTGTTTGTATATTTACAGTTAGTGTATTTTAAATATGAAAATATATTAGGACATTTATATTTTTAAAATTATACTAATTACGAAGAATTTTACTGCGTAAACAACTGTAAATGAAAATGCTTAGTCTCATATCGCCTTCGATGATTTTAAATTATGATTTCGCCTAAATACGGCCTACGAAAGAACCGCGCTACTTGGTTTCAGTTTTTTTGATGTACGTACAATGTGGTCAGTAGAAAAAGGTCTGTAAACTTTCTGTCGGTCACGCCAGAGGAAGAGAAGCTATTCTTAACCCGCTCAACATGACCCCAATAGCTTGTAACAGGTAGCGGTCCCGTCAAACCAGCAGATTGTAGGTATTACATTTATTACAAATATCGGTCGATTAAGTCCATTAGCTACCGTCAAGGAAGTCCACGTGTTACTGACCCTAATACCCAAATGCACAATCCTGTACACTCTTCTGTATTCAGTGGTCTGATAGAAGATTAATTCGGAGTTTAATATTGTCGCAAAAAGTGTTTGTGTAAGATTCACATGTGGAAAGCTTCTGCAATTGAAGAATAAAATATTGTCTTACATATACAGATACTACGTACCAAAATAGAGACAGTTTTATTCCACAATAAATAAAGCGAAGTAGAATTGTTTTAAAAAAGACAAATGAAAAATGATTATTCATTGAAGATCGAATTGACATTAAATATGCTTTATGTTCGAAAATATCTCATATACCTCGCATGCTGCACATAACTTGAAATTAGGAACGTCAAAATAACTGCTACAAGAATTTTTCGATTTCAGTTCATATGTGTTAACGTAAACAGATGGAAAAAAACATGAACTCCTTTACGGTAATTGTTCCGCAATACACTGGAAAGACATTGAAATGAAACTGAAATATATATCGTGTCCTCCTCTGCTCAGGCCGCTAGCTGCACGAACCTGTCTACCAGATTTACATGGAATAGCGAGTGCCCCTCCCATAATGCTCGCAATTCACTGACCCATATATTGTCTGTAAAATTAGCTACTTTCATCAGAGTAACAAGTAATAGCACTATGAATATCGGGAGTAAAATATATTCCGCCAAATTAAAGTACTGCTGTCATGTAAAATTTCGCATGATCTTTATTATTTTCGTTACTCTTGTTTGGCCAGTCTGTAATTTTCATGTGCCAAAGTGGTTAGGCTAACGAATCACTGCCTATAAAATGACATTAAATCAGAATATGGTGATAGAGGAAACACGAGTGAAATTATATAACACATCACAAAAAATAAACTTGAAACAGATGCAATTCAAAGTAAGTAACAGGTAAAGAACAATACACTAGGCATCAGTTATAGGAACACAATACTTCATAAAGTCTATGAGAGTTCCATTTTCACGTATCGGGTACTACAATTCTAAAACACACAGGAAGAATTCCTCAAATTAAAAACGCCGATTTTTGGGAACTTTCAACTATCGTCCACCACACATCCGTTGTAAAATTATTTAGGTTTATTTGACACAGCATGAAAGAGTTTTATTCCATTTAGTGGCGAATCTTGATCTGGTAGTTGCGTGTAGCTTAAGGGCAAATAAAGCTTTACTTTAATCGCCCCCATCTCCATTCCTTTCAACTCAATAAATTAGGGTTTCAACATCCTGCACTGTCCACGGTAACAACCACACGGTGCAACAAACCATAAGAACTTTTTCCTCAGTAACAGAACAGGTTTGCAAATATTAAAATCTTTCAGCGCTAAGACACTTCTAATGTGTAAGGTAGCAACTTTTCCGCTCCACTGGTCATGTTTTCTCTGTTATCATTTCTCTCCTGTGCGCACTTGAGGCGACAAGAAGGTTCGTTCTTATTTTCGTAGCTAGATTAAATTTAAATCGGTTTGCTGATAACAATCCACAGCGTCTTCTCTCTCTCTCCCCCCCCCGTCTACATCTATCTCTCTCACACTCAGACACACACGTTTCAAGCAACTGTGTTGTCAAATAAAAGTCAGCTGCCGTAAGTATTTTAGCAAATAGTGTTTACAAATTTCGTAAGACACTTTTTTTTTTTAAAAAAAGATTTACAAATTTTTTCTCCTGTTAATAGAGAAAAGAATTTGTTATGACTTTTTTCAATAGTACAGCGGAGCTAGAATAGCTAAACCGGAAAATTAGCCACTCATTTGATTCATAAGTCTTTCACTAGAAGTTGCAATTTGGTATTTTCTCATCGCATCCCCCCACTTCTTGAAGTATAAAGAACTCGCGAAGGAAATATTGCCCACTCATTCTTCATAGATCATGTTTTAACTTGTTTTATACAGCTGTTGTGTACAAATTTTAATACAAAGAAGGGTTAATGATCATATTTTCTTGAATATTCTCACCTGAAACACGTGTATAGTTAATTATATCTTGCTACGACTGTCCAAGTGTAAACAGTAAATTTGCACTGAAAAATAAGCAATTGGATTTAAGAAGAAAGTGAATTACAAGTTTACTATCTACTAGCTCGTAAATATATATATATATATTTATTTAAAATTCTGGATCCTGTTTGATCATCCATGATGTAGTGACATATCAGTGTGAACTCGTGCCAAGTTATTACATAAAATCTTGGTCTCTTGCCTATATCTTTATCTTGCTTCAATTTGAAAGGCAAATAATTTTTAATTCTAATATTTTAATATTGTAACGTTTTATTAAAATTATGCCAAACTTTTTTTTTGCACTTGCAAAACTTTTACTGTGGATTCCCTGAAGTTTGCGCTGTAGCGCTGAAACACGAAGAAATTTTATTTTACGTGCGATATTTATTCTTTCTAAGTACACTTGTTGGTTACTGTAGTTAATTGCAAATGTTGCCAGAATTCTGTAGTGATCGTATTATTTTCGAAAATTGGACCGTTTTGAAATTGGTGATAGAAACCATGCAATTCAAGCGTCACTGAAGAAAGTGTTTATCTGGTTCCGTCAAGCGTGAAGAGCGTGTGAGTGCAGGCATAGCTCAGTCTGTGGATATTTCCAAAACTTGTATTAGAATTCTGTTTATTTTCTGATATTAATGTACTTTGTGTGACATATAGAACATGCTTAAGATTAGGTTTCATGAATTCTCTATCACTGTTACTTCCACTCGCATTTATTTTGTAGAATAATCGGTAATATGAAAAAGTTACGAATTTGAGCTTATAGTTACATAAAAAATTATTTACCTTACAAAACCTGACAAAACTACAGTATCTGCAGTACCTGTATTACATTTGCAAGTTCATACAACGGGCTAGCTGTTACATCTAAAGCACTCCATGCAGTGAAGACCATGGCATGACTCATCACAAAACGCACAGTACTCTGTAAAGCGTGGAAGGCAAATAAGATCGGGGTTACGTATTTAGTAAGGCTGTTGATGATCGGAATTTCTCCAGCTATTGTTACATATCCGGTTTATGGATCCCTGTTCAGAAGTTCTTCCTAGGTGAAGAAATCTAACTTTCAAATCAGATAACCAATGCCACGTTTACGATAGCTGTAGTGGAGATAAATGTTAATAAGTGCTCAAATCAGTACTCTCCGCTTACCTATCGCATTAAAATTTGAGTTGCAAACTTCATGTATTTGTATTTCGGTCTTAAGGGCAATGACGCCGTGTGCCATACGGAATAACAAGAAGACGGAGGAAGCAGAATTGGCGGCCAGGTATGTAGGTACATGCGATATCAAAAACGTCAATATACAGGAAGTACATTTAAGGGCTCACTGGGATGGAAGCCTCGTTTCTGTTATCTGTTCTTTATATTAGTACACATGAGATAATAACATCTACTTCTTATTTATTGATCAGGTATTTCTGGGACCATACTTAAAATGCTTACATTTATGTAAGATTTCTTTGCATCTTATATTTAATTTTGTATTACCTTACTTCATGTACACATCGATACGAAATTTGCTCTACACAGCCTGAAACGGCAGGTATGTGTAATACGAGGAATTTGGTCACTGTGCCATGAATAACTGTAGCACGAAACTTCTTTCTAAAGCTTGTATAGTGTAATGCGATTTAACTGAAGAAAGTGATACAGTATTAATAATTGCGAAAGAAAAGTTAACGCTCGCTCAAGACAATGCTTCACAATCCTATTCAGGTAATATAGTGGGCCCACTGCTTTATGCACCTGTAGGTTTTTGAATGGGTCATTGTCCAAATACGGGTTGCGTAACTGAAATAACCCTGAAATAACTTCTCCGTATTTCACATATTTATATGTATTTGAATTATTTTAATGATGTGATCTTTACTTTTCATATTGAGTTCCAGAAACACTTTAAAACAAATATACAATCCTCAAACTTCCTTTTCCCGGAGAATCCATTATAATTTAAAGTTAAAAAATGGAGAATAATATCTAATTATTAATAAAGTATTAGTGTTTTATGCAAGAGTAATGTTTACAATTGTAATAATATTTAACATTCTTCAAATACGGCTGGGTACGTTTTCGACACGCATTATATCGGACATCATAAAACAATTATACAAAATCTTATTTTCTGTGTAAAAATGGGATCTTATTTTATCAGGAAATTTTTTATAATTATTTTTCTCCATATATTTCATATTTTGTTACCTGATGATGGTCTTATTTAGGCTGAAATATGTGCAAATTGCCTTCAACAACTGACAATTTTTATTTTGTGACTGACGGATAACATATTGCATTCATTCCCGTAATTGAAGGAGGAAGGCCTCGGACTGCCAAAACTGTGCAGCAGGAGCAACGAATTCTTGCCCACGTAACAGCTAACCCTGGAACTAGTACCCGTAGGATATCTTCAGCGGAGGGTGTTCACCGCAGTACTGTTTGGAGGATACTACACGAAGATCGGCTGTATCCGTATCATCTGCAAAGTGTACAGGGCCTTAAATTTAAAAAAAAATTAAAAATTAACAATAGGAGATTTTTATTATAAAATAAATTACTGCTGTTTCCAAAGTGAGTGGCAAACAAAATGCTGTTTTGCGGTACATATTGGTAACTGCTTTACCTGAGGTACAGATGCATCCATGCAACAACAGCCAATCCAAATATCATCCGGAAATTCTACATAGACTCCTGTATATCTTCATTTTTAATCACAAAATCCATTATAATGGAGAACAAGGTAATGTAAAAACATATCGTCAGCATTTCACTGTGTATACGTTTGACGGCTGATACTGACTGCATCTTAATTGGAATTCCACCAAATCTTAGAAACAGTAAAGGAATTCGAAAGTACGCGTCTATCATGAATGAGCTGAATATTGTCAGTATTTAAGTTCCAAACAAACTGTTGGTAATCAACTTGTTTCACCGTCTAATTAAAATATCACTCCATAACCACAAGACTTTCCACAGAAATATCTCGGACAGCTACTTGATGCGAAATGGAATTCTTGGTCCCAGCTACCTACGTTTATGTACATTTTGCTACCGCACCTTCCCGGTGTTGGGTTGGGCTTGTAGCTTCCCGTCTGCTCAGCAAGCCTGTAGGTCTTTCTTCAGGGTAATTTACGTGGGAGGTCCTCTGAAATGTCCACAATTGACTACGATTGCCGACACACTAACACCCACGCGATACTGTGTAATTTCTTTAATTTTATTTGTTAATTGAAATGTCTTTAATAAAATTGTAATACGATTTTGTTTAATATATTCTAACAATCAATGGAAAATGCAAAAGTTAATCGAGGTCACCACGGTACTTGGAGTAAACATTGAATTGCACACTAATCTAGTTTTATAATACCAATCACAGTTAAATATTGCCAAAATATGCGTTTTTTATTGAGCACTGAGTTTTGCTTGTTCGCATCTCCAACGTTCAAAGAAAAGTGTTCCCGCTCGCATAGCGTCTTCTCCTTCGTTCAACTAACTACCCCTTATGTATCAAGTAATTCTATTGGCTGCAATTCGAA
>Ga0209628_10001943_pt1 | contig 13785 bp, 15 predicted proteins | sample TergutCu122P4_FD_187285 | JGI IMG/M metagenome (GOLD analysis project Ga0209628, IMG submission 187285) | Cubitermes ugandensis P4 segment gut microbial communities from Kakamega Forest, Kenya - Cu122 P4 (SPAdes) (version 2) | ecosystem: Host-associated > Arthropoda: Insects > Digestive system...
CTGGCCGCGCTCGAAGCGCACATCATGCGCAAACCGCGCGACGGGCAGCCCTATTTGATCTCCGACCGCGACCTGGGCGCGCTGGCCCGCCAGTTCTGGTGGTGGGCCATCGTGCACGGCGCCATCTTCACCACCGCCGCCGGCGCGCTGGCGTGGGTTTATGCGCGGGGCGGGGTGGGCTGAGCGGTTTTGGTTGTGTCATGAACACTTCTGACCGTTCGGGCTGAGCCTGTCGAAGCCCTGCGCCTCGGCTTCGACAGGCTCAGCCCGAACGGGTTGTCAATGCTTGAACCGAAACTGCTCTAAATTGGATCCCAACTCATCACATCCGGAGAGCGATCCAGTGGGTAAAAGTGCTTTTGCATCGCGGGAATGGCAATCTCGGCGATACGCTGCGGCGTCCACCCTTCGCTGTAATGCACGGACCGCAACGGCCTAGGCTGGCTCATGAGCATGATCTCATTAGCGCGCACGGCAAATATCTGCCCGGTTACATGACTGGCTGCGTCACTTAGCAGATAAATAGCCATGGGCGCAATTTTTCCAGCTTCCATTTTTTTGAGTTTTTCGACGCGATCGCGCTGTTGTGGCGTATCGGTGGGAATGGAGCTTGTCATGCGACTCCAAGCCGACGGTGCAATACAATTTGATCGGACATTATAACGACCCATATCAAGTGCGATCATTTTCGACAGTGCGACGATGCCTAGCTTGGCAGCGCCGTAGTTGGCTTGCCCATAGTTGCCTATCAGCCCGGAGGTCGAGGTCATGTGTACCATGGCGCCACGTTCCTGCTCGCGAAAATAGGGCGCAGCAGCCCGGCTGACGAAAAATGCACCATCCAAATGTACGGCAATGACCGCACGCCATTCTTCCTCACTCATTTTATGGAAGGATCTATCGCGTAAGTTACCAGCATTATTTACTACACCATCAATTTTTCCAAAATAATCCATGGCACACTGCACGATAGCGTTGGCCGATGCATGAGTTGCGACAGAATCAAAATTGGCTATGGCTATTCCGCCTGCGGCCTTGATCTCTGCCACCACGGCGTCTGCTGGTTTTACTGGCGATTCCTGGCGTGAAAGTGCGTCGCCGCTAAGAGATGCGCCAATGTCATTGACGACAACTTTAGCACCTTCCGCCGCTAGCTGCAGCGCGATTTCTCGGCCTATACCACCGCCAGCTCCAGTTACTATGACAACTTTTCCTTCAACCATCTTTTGCATGGCAATTCTCCTTGTACTCAAACATTCACTAGATGGAAATACCAGCGCGAGAAACGATATCGGCCCATTTCTTGTTCTCGCCACGAATGAAAGCGTCGAATTGTTGCGGCGTTTCTGGATACGGCTGGGCACCCTGCGATACGATCAACTGATTGACTTCCGGCAGCTTGAGAATATCTACTATTTCCTTGTTCAGCTTTGCAAGAATCGCCGGAGGTGTTTTTGCAGGCGCCCACATCCCGAACCATGACATCACCTCATAGCCCGGGACACCAGCTTCAGCCACCGTCGGCATATCCGGTAATAGCTCACTGCGAGCAGAGGACGTTACGCCCAACCCTCTCAGTTTCCCGTTCTTGATGTAAGGCAGGGACGAAGGAAGATTGTCGAAAATCATAGAGATCTGTCCGCCCAGCAGATCTGCAACGGCGGGACTGCTTCCTTTGTATGGAACATGAACCATATTTACGCCCGTCATCATCTTGAAAAGTTCACCCGAGAGATGCAGCGTGCTGCCATTTCCGGATGAGCCGAAAGTCAGTTTTTCTGGATTCGCCTTGCCGTATGCGATCATTTCCGCAACTGACTTGTAAGGTGCCGATGGGTTCACTACCAGCACATTGGGCACCATGGCCATTCGCGTCAACGGTGCGAAATCCTTGATAGGATCGTAAGGCATACTCTTGTACAGACTGGCATTGATGGCGTGCGTGCCTATCGTTCCCAAAACCAGCGTATAACCATCTGGTTTAGCTTGAGCGACAATGGCGGTACCGATATTTCCTCCTGCTCCCGCACGGTTATCTACCACCACGGAAACATTCCAGCGCAGTGTGAGGTGTTGCGCAACGATACGCGCTAGAATGTCGGTTGTTCCACCTGGTGAGAATGGCACCACAATGGTGATGGGTTGATTTGGGTAAGTGTCGTCTGCCCATGCTGGAATGCCCGTGTAACCCACGCCGAGGGCAGTTGCAACTCGCAACGTGCTAATCAGCGCACTGCGGCGGCTTACATTGATGGGTGTGTTTTCAAAACGCTCTTTCATGTTTGTCTCCTTGGCTAATGACATGCGGTTAGCCCAATATGGCCAGAGTCTGGCCTTCTTGGATCTCATCGCCTTCTCTTACCAGAACTTGGATGATCCGGCCAGCCTCTTCCGCTTCAACCGGAATTTCCATTTTCATGGATTCTATTTTGAATAGCTCATCTCCGGGCTTAACTTCGCCGCCAACTGCAGTGGTGACAACTAATACACGGCCCGATACACTGGAAGCCACATTTTTCATATCTTGTTTCTCCTTTGGAGGCTGATGCCATACGTTGCAGTCTCTTTGATGTCAAGGTCGGTAACCTACAAGACGCGGGCCAGGCATACGCAAGGGCGCGCCAAGGTTGGCAAATTCGATCAAGGCGGTCCGCGTATGTGCCGGATCAATAATATCTTCAATTACGAAAGCTTCCGCGCTGCGGAAGGGAGAAAGTAGGCTGCGCACCCGCTCTTCAATTTGCGCACGGGTTGCTTCCGGATCTTTGGACGCTTCGATTTCGGCCCTGTAAGCGACTTCTAATCCGCCTTCAATCGGCAAAGAACCCCATTGTGCAGACGGCCACGCATAGCGAAAGTTGAACCGGCTGGAATTTTGATGTCCACCCGCTGCGACACCGAAAGCACGCCGCATGATCAATGAGAACCAAGGCACAGTGGATTGGGCAACCGCAGTAAGTGCACGTACGCCCGATCGCATTACACCGTCTCTCTCGGCTTCTTGGCCAATTTGGAAGCCGGCGATATCCACGAGATTGACCACGGGCAGATGGAAGGTTTCAGCCAAATCTACTATTCGAACAAATTTATCGGCAGTATGGCGATCCCAGCCACCGCCATAATGGTAGGGGTTACTCGCGACCACGGCGACAGGCCAGCCATCAATGCGTGCCAGCCCACTAACTATGCCCTTGCCCCATTGCTTTCCGATCTCCATGAAACTATCGGGGTCGAGCAGTGCTTCAAGTATGGGGCGGATCTTATAGACCTGCCGCGTCTCCTTGGGTATGGCATTGCGTAACCACGTCTGATCGACACTTTTCGTGGGTATCGGTCCTCGTTCAGCAATTTCATACACCGATGACGGCAAGTATGACAGGAAGCGCCGCGCCGCCTCAAATGCCTCATCCTCTGATGCGACTTCATCGTCAACAACCCCATTACGCGTGTGTATCTGGCTCCCGCCTAACTCGTTTTTGCTCAGGGTCTGTCCAATACGTGCTACAACGGGTGGGCCGGCGACAAATAGCTGAGACGTTTCTTTGACCATGACGGAATAATGGCTGCCAGTTAATTTGGCCGCGCCTTGTCCTGCTACCGATCCTAACGCTAGTGATACGACAGGAATCTGTGAAAGATTTTTAGCCACATAAGCCCATATCTTCATTTTTGGAAGTAGTGCATAGCCCATCCTATCGATATTTTTTACAGAGCCGCCGCCGCCAGTTCCATCCACCAAGCGAACTAATGGAATATGCAAATCATAGGCCATTTGCTCAGCGAAAATCATTTTGTCGCCAACCGCGCCATCGTTGGCGCCGCCGCGGACCGTAAAGTCATCGCCAACCACCACGATGGGCCGTTTCTGAATCTGCGCACGACCCATGACCACGTTGGCAGGCATGAAATTTGTCAAATTCCCATTTTCGTCGTAATTGCCCACGCCGGCCAAACCGCCGACCTCCTGGAATGAACCGGGATCGACCAGCCGATCAATACGCTCACGTACCGTCAGCTTGCCGGCGTCGTGTTGTCGCTTGATCTTGTCCTCGCCGCCCATGCGCATTGCCAATTTTTGGCGATGCGCCAATTCTTCCAGTTTGTTACTCCAACTCATTTAGATGTCTTTCCTAGATATTTATTAAAATATTTGACGCACAAGTGGTAAAACAAGTGGCATCACAGAACGTTATATAATCACTTTTCCTCGATGAAGTTAGTCAGATTTCAGAACGGCGCAAGACGCGATCATGCGTAAAGGAACTCCCGTCAGCGACTGCAACGTATCGAAGTTCAGGTTTTGGAGCATGGCTCTGACAATCAGGCTATCAGGCTCAATATCGATGACAGCCAGATCTGTATAGATGCGATCAACAACTCCTTTGCCTGTAAGAGGATAAGTGCACTCCTGCACGATTTTTGGGGCGCCGGTTTTATCGATGTGTTCCATCATCACGAATACACGTTTGGCGCCTGCTGCTAAATCCATGGCGCCTCCGACGGCAGGAATCGACCCGGGAACGCCTGTGTCCCAATTGGCTAGATCACCATTTCGCGAAACCTGAAATGCGCCAAGTACGGTCAGGTCAATATGGCCACCTCGCATCATGGCGAAAGAAACCACATGGTCCGTGATAGAGGCTCCAGTGACTAGGGTCACGGGCTCCTTGGTTGCATTGATAAGGTCTGGATCCACATCGGCGCCTGCGGGCAATCCAGTCATGCCGACGATACCGTTCTCGCTGTGCAAGATTACGTTGCGTACTGGTGGGATATAATCAGCTATTAATGTTGGCATACCTATGCCAAGATTCACGTAACTGTCTTCTGGAATGTCATTTGCAATCAGTCTTGCCATTTGCTTGCGCGACAAACGTTCAATATTCATGGCTGCACTCCACGACACGTTTAACGAAGATCCCTGGCGTCATCACATGCTCTGGTAATAGCGTACCTAATGGAACCACCTCATCGACCTGCGCTACCGTCAGTTTGGCTGCCATGCACATGACTGGCCCGAAATTCCGTCCGGCATACCGATAAACCAAGTTGCCCCAGCTGTCGCCACGGTGCGCCTTGACGAAAGCCACGTCGCCAGGAAGCGGCTCTTCCAACACATAACCCCTACCTTTGATGATGCGGGTTTCCTTGCCTTCAGCCAGAACTGTTCCGTAAGCGGTCGGTGTAAAGAAAGGCCCGATACCGGAGCCGGCCGCGCGCAGCCGCTCGGCCAACGTGCCTTGAGGTACACATTCAAGCTCTATTTTCCCGGCGGCGTAGAACTCAGCGAAGGCGGCTGCATTCGGCTTTTTTGGATTGGACGATCGAGCGAACGAACAGATCATCTTTCTAACCCGATTGGCTCTGATGAGTTGGCTCAAACCCTTCTCGCCATTTCCTGCATTGTTGTTCACAATAGTCAAGTCACGCACGCCAGCTTCCAGCAGGGCTTGCAACAACTGAGTAGGAACGCCCGACGCACCAAACCCGCCAATCAGGATCGTCATGCCGTCTTTGATGCCGGCAATAGCCTCATCTAAGGAGGCAACAACTTTATTCATCTTTTGTCCTGCTACTTTGTTTAAGTAGTTTGATAAAAACTAGAATTACTGACTCATATGCGTTCTTGCGCGATGTATGGTGAAGAGAGCTCGAAAGAAAAAAGACGCTACCGGCCAAGCTCGCGAACATTCAGTTAAAAGTCGACGTCCTTCGTTTCCGGGCCTATCAACGCACCGAAAGCACCGATGAATCCGCCGATGCATAAGAGCACCACTGGGGTCAATTGTAACGGCATGAATATGCTCAACCAGTTCATGTAAAACGCATAGAACGACGGAATGATTACTGACAGACTGTAGCCAACACCAAACCCGGTCGCGCGTACGTCGGTATGGAAGCGTTCGTTGATGTACGTGACGATTACACCCCACGGCGATGTGACTAGCACAGCAAATACACAGACCAGTACGATAATCGTCGTTAGCGACAGACCGTCGACGCTAGCAAGCACGTACAGCAGCACTGCACCTATCGTTGCAATCAATGGGCCAACGATTACAAAGAAGCGACGCCGTCCAGTCACTTGTGCGATTATTCCCGATCCGATATAACTGAAAAACAGTACAAAGTACGTAATCATTAGTGTGAATGTTAGCTGGAAGGTTGTTAGATGCAATGTCTTTACGAGCAGTCCGGTCGGCAGGAAGATCGTGACAATGTTTTGCGTCAACCAAAAACCCGTCATCATAATCAGCACTTGGAACAGATTGCGCCCGCTTTTACCACGCAACAGGTCTATCAGGGGCAATTTTTCAGGTTGATTGCTCTTCTCCGCAGTTTCACTCTTCCATATCTCTGATTCGGCAACCTTGTGCACGTAGTACATCGCAAGCACACCTGAGAGTGCTGCTCCCAACACAAACGGAATGCGCCAACCCCATTCTGCATAGGGCGAGTGCATACCGTTAAGTGGGAAGAGCGCGAGCATCAGCATCGCAACGAGATTGATCGACACGTAAGCGGCAGGAAAAGCAGCGAGAATCAAGCCACCGACAAACCCGCGCTGCTCTTTTTTCGAATACTCGATTGCGAGTGGTATCGCACCCGTGTAACCGCCACCAAGAAAGATTCCGTCTACAAAGCGCAATAGCACAAGTAGCCAATATGACGTGATACCTATACTTTCGTAGCCTGGTAGCAGCGCAATCAGCAACGTGACGATGCCGAACCCCGACACTGACCAGATTGATGCCTTGCGACGCCCGATCCGATCGGCCATCATCCCGAATAACAGTGCGCCAATTGGGCGGCCCAAAAGTGTTGTGATGTACACCAGCGATGCGAAAATTGTTTCAATACCGCCAGACAGATGTGGAGGCTGAAAATATGCAAGTACAGGTGATAATACAACAACAGGCAAGTAAATATCGAACATGTCGATATATTGGGAGAAGAAGGCACCTTTGATAGCATTACGCCTTTTTATTTCTCCAGACTGCACGCTTTCGAACTGTGAATTATTAGTTATAGTCAAGATTTTCATTGTTTCCTCCATTTGTTATCAATACCGGCAAGAGTGACGTTTGTATGTATATTTCGAAGCGTTGCATCTCATCGCAGTGGCCTACGCCAACAAGGCTTATACCAGTGCGTGATTAAACTACTGACGTCTCTGCTTCATACGCCTTGATCGCTTCCGACGCAATCCGGAACGCGGCCAGCGCTAGCGGAGCGCCACAGTAGACGGCCGCTTGCATCAGTACTGCGCGGATTTCATCTTTTGTGACACCATTGCGCAATGCGCCTTTCACGTGCACCGATAGCTCGTGGTGCTGACTCATCGCTGTGAGCATACCGATGTTCAGCATGCTGCGCGTCTTGAACGGCAGCGTTTTATCACCCCAGATGTCGCCCCAGCAGCATTCCGTGACGAACTTCTGCATTGGTCGATTGAAGTCGTCGGCGTTGCTCCATGACTTTTCAACATGCACAGAGCCGAGTACTTTTTTGCGGTTTTCAAAACCTTTTTCAAAACGCTTGTCGCTGTTCATTCTGATAGCCCTTTCTTGCTGCTGCTCAATCTATTCTTCTGCTACGGCAAAGTAATTCCAGATTTGGTCACAACCTCCTGCCACAGTGCCACTTCCTTGTTAACGTAGCGCTGGAACTCTTCGGGTGAGTCTCCGCCGATCTCACCGCTCCATTCTGCGATCTGCTTTTTCACATCGTCCTGCTTGAGAATGGAAGCCACCTCGGACTGCAGCCATTTCACGTGCTCTATAGGAGTGCGCGCCGGATAAAAAAGCCCAAACCAAGCCATGACATTGAAACCCTCTAGCCCGGCCTCCGCCATGGTGGGAACATCTGGCAACGCAGACACACGCTTGGAACTGGTGACCGCAAGTGCGCGCAACTCACCTGCCAGAATGTGTGGTTGCGATACAGCCACGTTGTCAAACATCATCTGCACATGCCCAGCCAGAAGATCTGCCACAGCGGGGGCATTACCCTTGTAAGGGACAGTGATCACATTGATGCCTGTTGCCATTCGGAACAGCTCTCCTGTCATGTGTGTCGATTGTCCTATACCAGAATTAGCCAGTGCCAACATACCCGGCTTTTCTTTGGCGAGACGGATTAACTCACTGACATTCTTGACGGGTAGAGCTGGATTGACCTCCAAAACATTGGGGACAGCGAATACCTGGGTCACTGGAGTAAAATCCTGTGGGCCATAATTGATATTCTTGTTGAGTGAGTAATTGATGGCGTTCGACCCGATGTTGCCCATCAGTACCATGCAACCATCTGGCTTCGCATGTGCAACAATATAAGCTCCAATAGTTCCACCGCCCCCGGCCTTGTTATCAATGATCACTGGTAGGCCACTGCGGCGCGTGAGATGGTTTGCAATCAATCGACCCACAAGGTCCGTCGTTCCGCCTGGAGCAGCAGGAACCACCATGTGTAACCCGGATCCTTGGCAAGGCGGGAGTGCTTCGGCAGATACTGCACGGGTACCAAGTAATATCGTTACCAACAAGATATTGATAATATACTTTGAAGAATGTAGTGTCATGCTTTTGTCTCCTTGTTTGGTGTAGTCACTCCGAAGTGACGAAAAATAACCCTGTGCATTCCTAATTTTGACTGTATGATATTTCAAAGTATCGGTTAGCACATTGCCGAAAAGGCAGTCGGTACCAGAAAGTGATTTTCAATGCGCTCAATGATCGGCCGTTCGGCTTCTGTCATGCTGCGCTTGGCAATCCATTCGGGGTCTGCCTGAAATGCATTCCATTTCCGCTCGCGCTCGGCGAGGCTTTCCCATTTCAGCATATAGGTGAGCGTATGGTTACTTGTTCCAATGAGTGTTGTCCAAAAGCCAATCTGCCGGATGCCGTGCTTTTCGAAAAAACCTAGCGTGATGGTTGCAAAGCGGTCAAGCAAGGCCGGCAAGCGCGTTGGCGCGCAGTGATAGATGCGTAGTTCGACAATCATGTGAATCCTCCGTAATCGGGTATGGGCATTCGCCAAGCTCAGCGTGGATCCGCGTCAAGCCGCGCAATCCAGCCTTCTGTCTTGCGATCATGCGATGGATAACGCGCCAGCACGGCTGGGTCGTGGCCGGGAATGACGTGATTGGGAGAGCTTGCCAACCGATGCGCGGTTTCATAGCCTTCGAGCATGTCGCCAGTGTTGTAAACGATCGGAAATGGTCGATGCTCTTGCATGTTGGCATAGAAATGGGATGCATCCGATGCAAGTACGACCCAGCCGCGTTGCGTATGCACACGCACAATCTGCAGGCCTCTCGTATGCCCACCGACCCAATGCACGCTTAATCCCGGCGCGATTTCGGATGCACCGTCGTGAAACTGCAAGCGGCCTTCGAATAAGCGATCAACCATCGACTTCACGTCTTCAGCTTCGAATGGGTGGCTGAGCGCGTGATGGCACATGCAGCGCCCCGTGCAATACGCCATTTCGCGGTCTTGGATGTGATAACGTGCACGGGGAAACAGCGCGTGATTGCCAGCATGGTCGTAGTGCATGTGCGTGATGATCACGTCTTCAACGGCATTTGCATGAATGCCAACTTGCTTGAGCCCTAGCTCGACTGTGCTCGTGATCGTGCGGCCTCGTTTATTAGCCATGGCTTGGTCGAAACCCGTGTCCACAATGAAGGTATGCGATTCGCCCACTACGGCCCACACGAAATAATCGAGCGGCATTGGTACATCGTGTGAATCGCCGCCAATAAAGTTGTCGCTCGAGCGACGCCCGACATGTGCGTATTTGACCGCGTAGATTTGATAGTTTGGGGTGGGCGATGACATGTGAAATGGCCTCCAAGTCTTCGAATCAGCCTCGCACCTCGACGCCTGCCCAGGACTCGCAAACCTTTACGACATCCACGAAGTCGGCCTGAGGCCCGCATTGCGCCAGCGTGATTGCCAGCATCTCGCGTACCGAGGCGCCTACCACCATCGGCACGCCCATGTGCTCAGCTTCGTCCACGCACAGGCGCACATCTTTGTAGGCGAGGGCTGCCGCAAAACCAACATCGAAGGTGCGTGGTAGCACGCAACGCGGAAACTTGTCCGCCGAGGCCGTGTTACGGCCCGAGCCGGCATTGATTACGTCCAGCATGATCTTGGGGTCAATGCCTGCCTTTACGCCCATGACGATGGCCTCCGATGTGATGGTCACGGCGGCAGCCGACATGACGTTGTTGGCCAACTTGACGGTTTGCGCTTGGCCGGCCTGCGAGCCAACGAAGAAGGTCTTGCCGAAGTTCTGCAACATGGGATTGAGGTTTTCGAAAACCTCGCGTGGGCAAGACACCATCACAGCCAGCGTTCCTTTGACGGCGCCGGTGACGCCGCCGCTGACAGGAGAGTCGACATATTCGATGCCGCGTTGACGCAAACTCTGCGCCACGCGTACGGCCGCGCGCGGCCCGATCGTGGATAAGTCCACAACGGTTTTGACCTTGCCGCCCTCGATCAAGCCATTCGCACCCAAGGCAACCTGCTCGACGATATCCGGGGTCGGAAGGCTGAGCAAGATCGTGTCCACCTTGGCGGCCAGTTCGGCGGCTGACGCCACGCGTGTCGCGCCCAATGCAACGGCCCTGGCTGCTGCCGCATCGTCGCGATCGCAGACATGCATGGAATGGCCGGCAGCTATAAGGCGACTAGTCATGGGACCGCCCATCTGGCCTAGTCCGATAAATCCCAAGGACGATTTCATTGTTTCTCCAGTTTGCAATGTGTGGCGGGCAATGCGACTGCCGCTGCGGCGATGGACTTCTTTAGCATGGGTGTCTCCTGACTGGAAGCCGGTGCGCGCAGCTAATGTTAGGCTTGATATTTGTTGCGTAAGCCACCCTTTTGTGCATATCAGACCTACATTAGGTGCATATGTCGCGGCACGGCGATGCGATACTTTCACCTTCTATGGAACTACTTCAACTCAAGGCATTTGTCGCGATTGCGGATTCCGGAACCTTCTCGCGGGCGGCGTTGCGCTTGGCAACTACGCAGCCCATCCTCAGCCGGCGGGTCAGGCAGTTGGAACAGGAACTGGGCACGGAGCTTTTTTACCGTAACGGACGTGGCGTCGTGCTTAGCGAAGCGGGAAAGCTACTTGCGCAATATGCGCGCCCGATGCTCGATTCGGCGCATCGCGCCACGCTTCAAATTCAGGCGCTCGGCTTGTCCCCGGTTGGCCAGGTTGTGATCGGCATGCCTTCGTCGATTGCCACTGTACTGGCGGCCGATCTCGTTCAGGAGTTTTGTCTGGCGTTCCCGAACGTCTCGCTCAAAATCATGGAAGGCTACAGCGGGCATGTCGTGGAGTGGCTCACGGCAGGGCTGCTGGACGTCGCCGTGCTCTACGATGCCCCCGGCCTGAAGGTGAACATACCGCACGCAGATCCGGTATTGACGGACGAGTTGTTCCTGATCGGACCGTTCCACGATCGCGCACACCTAGGTGCCGGGCCGGTCCCTGTTAGCCGGTTGGCGCAACTTTCCCTCGTGCTGCCGAGCCGGCCGCACGGCATCCGGGTATTGGTTGATGAGGCGCTGAACAAAGTCGGGCTTGTGGCAAACGTACAGATCGAAATCGACGCCATGCACACGATGTTGAGCCTAGCGGAGAAGGGTTTGGGTTACACGGTACTGTCAGCGTCGAGCGTGATTGACCTTGTGCAGGCCAAGCGTGTGCGGATCTGGCGGTTGGCCGAACCCACGATCACACGCTCGCTCGTGATCGCCACGTCCAGCCAGCGTCCTTCTACCAAACCGGCGCGCGCGCTGACGAAAATGTTCCGGCAGCGTATGGAATCGCTGATGCACGCTGCCGTCAACGGTCATGGCAACACTGGAAAGGCGCCACCGCCACCCACCATATCGTGATGAGCGCATTGACTTATTGTGTGGATGCTCATTCGGCCTTGGCACCGGCGGCCTTGATCACGGGATCCCAGCGCTTGATTTCGTTCGCCGTGTGCTGACCCAATACTTCGGGTCGTAAGCGGTCTCCCTGCGGGATTACGACACCCATCTCGGTAAAGCGCTTCATGACGCCCGGATCGGACAGTGCCGCGCGGACCGTCTCGTTCAGGCGTTTGAGAATCGAAACAGGAGTTCCTGCGGGCGCGTAGATTCCGTGCCAGACTGCCAGTTCGAAGTTGGGTAGACCAGATTCGGCAAACGTTGGCACGCTGGGCATGATGGCAATGCGCTCACGTGTCGCCATGGCGATAGCTTTGAGTGCGCCAGCCTGGATATGCGGTCCGGTGGATACGGGTTGGTCGCAAATCAGGTCTACATTGCCAGCCGTTAGGTCCAGTAGTGCGGGCCCGGTGCCGCGGTAGGGCACCATGGTGACGGTCGTGTTAGCGGTCTGGTTAAGCAGCATCGCGCACAGGTGGGAGGTCGAACCGACGCCCGCGTGTGCGAACTTCACCTCGCCCGGCTTGGCTCGCATGTGTTGCAGAAGCTCGGACACGGTGGCTGGCTGGAAATCCTTTTTACGCACGAGGATCATAGGCACGTCGCCAGCCAGCGCGATCGGCGCCAGATCCTTGGTAGCATCAAACGTGAGATTGCTGTACAGCGCGGGCGCGGTCGCAATGCCCATGTTGTGCAACAAGATGGTGTAACCGTCGTTTTGTGCACGTGTGACCCTGGCAGTGCCGATCGTGCCGCCGGCGCCGCCGACGTTGTCCACGATTACCGGCTGTCCGAGGTCATGTGTCATAGCCTCGGCCAGCACGCGCGCCAGCACGTCGGTCGAACCGCCGGGAGCGTAGGGAACCACCATGGTGATGGGCTTGTCCGGAAACGCGCAGGCTATCGTTGAAGCGATGGCCAAACTGGCGGCAGCGATGCCTTTGATGAGTTTGTGCATGATGTCTCCTGGTTCTAAAAAGGGGGATGAATCGGCATCCGATGCGTTGCGCCTGTGATGCAGTCAACTTCACCAATCAATGGGCGCGAACACAACGAAAGGGTTCGGTGTGGGTGCGCCGCGTGTTTATCACGCTCCCGTGATGTACTGCGTGTCGCTGACACCCTCCTGCCAATGGGTCTTTCCGATCGAGATTGCCAAGTGAATCATGTAGCTGGTGCTGCTGGCGCCGTGCCAGTGTCGCTCACCAGGCGGGATCCATACGTAATCGCCCGCGCGGATAACTTGCGGCTGGCCGCCGTCCGCACAGACCCAGCCGCTGCCCGCAGTGACCTGTAACAGTTGACCATGCTCGTGCGTATGCCAGTGCGTGCGGCCGCCAGGCGTGAAAAAGACGTTGTTGACCGTTACGCCGTCGGTAGTAGGCATGACCGGGTCCCCCCACACCGTGCCAGTGCAGTTGGCGGTCCTGTTTTCCGACGGAATGCCGCTCGCGCGGCCGTGAATGACTTTCATGGTTTCCTTTCATGTGTGGCCGGCGCGTGCCGAGAGAAAGACCACAGGGTTAAAGAAAGAGGGCGCTCAACGCATACTAAGCACGCGAGATTTGCACGGTACGCCACCATTGACATACCAGATTCGCTAGGTCGTGCATAACGCTTGGGTACGCTGGCGGTACCGAGGTCTTTCTCAAGACGTGCCGAAAGGAAAGTGCAGTCGCCGCCACAGCAACACCGGCAGCCGCCACAAAAATCCCAGAAACAGCCGCGTGTGCATCCACGTGAGCAGGGTGTTGTCGCGCAGGTAGTTGAAGTGGGAGACGCCGCCTTCTTGCGCGCTGAAGTAGCGCACGGGGGCGGG
>Ga0209628_10001944_pt1 | contig 13774 bp, 12 predicted proteins | sample TergutCu122P4_FD_187285 | JGI IMG/M metagenome (GOLD analysis project Ga0209628, IMG submission 187285) | Cubitermes ugandensis P4 segment gut microbial communities from Kakamega Forest, Kenya - Cu122 P4 (SPAdes) (version 2) | ecosystem: Host-associated > Arthropoda: Insects > Digestive system...
GTGCAAAAGGAATCATTGGACTGATTAATCTTCTTTACAATATGTGTAGATATGAACAAATTGTACGGTTAAACCTTTTACCAATAAAAAAAGTACAGAAAAAAACATAAAGGTAAATTGCTGATAGATAGATAGATAGATAGAATTTTCGAAAACTTGTTGTTAGTTAAAGAAATTATAATACTTTTACCGCAACTTTTGAAAGATTTTTCAAAAAGTTTTAATGGGATCCCTGCTTTTTGAAAAATTAAAACATTAAAAATGAATTATTCGGAGTCCCCTTAATTCAAATTCATAAAATTATGAAAAAAATCTTATTGTTATTAGCGTTTCTTGTGATAGTAAGCAGCGCTATGAGCCAACTTAAAATTTCCACCTTTGGAGATGTGGGAATTGGCATGACTACTGCCCCAACTCAAAAATTGGAGGTTCTAGGAAATACCCGAATGAATGGGAATCTTGAAATATCGGGTCTGCTCGGTATTGGTACAAATAACCCTGTGCAGAAACTGCATATTGCTGGAAATACTTTCGTGAGTGGAAATATTGGGATAGGGTCGTATAGTTCTACCGAAAAACTGCAAGTAGAAGGTACTGTTCGTATTAAAGCCTGGACAGATATTATTTTTGATTGGACAGGAGATTGGGGCTGGCCAGTAATGTATCCATCTTATAACCAAAGATTACAATTAGGAAAAAGCGATTTAAGATTAGGGAACATTTGGACAGTTTGTGTTAATAGTATTACACAACCCACTAGTAGTTCCGATGAGCGAACAAAAGAAAATATTGTACATTTAGAAAATCCGATAGAAAAAATTAAACAAATATCAGGATATAATTACAATTTTAAAAGAGATATTTTTCCTGAAGATATTCCAGAGGAATTCGTTTCTGCCCTTACAAATAAACAAATTGGATTTTTAGCACAAGAAGTGGAGAAAGTATTTCCGGAATTGGTTACCCATCCTAAATCGGAAGATGAATTTTGCAGTTTAAATTATAACGGCGTGATACCCATATTGCTTGAAGCAATAAAAGAGCAGCAAAGTATGATTGAAAACTTGCAAAAAGAGTTTCCAAAAACGGGTGAGTCTGTTGAAAAAACAGTTATAAATAATGAATTACTACAAGAAATAGAATTTCTGAAACAAGAAGTGGCTTATTTTAAAGAGATTTTGAGTGTTTGTTGTAATATCAACCAAAAAAAATCAACAGAAAAAGAGAAAAGTAATATCATTCAAGAGTTTAGTCTTACAGAAACCATAGTTTCCCATTTTGAAGAGTTAAAAGTATATCAAAATGTACCCAATCCGTTTCATGAAACCACCCATATTCAATGCTACATTCCACAAGAGGTACAGAAAGCGGAACTATGCGTATATAATATACATGGTGTTCAGGCAAAGTGCCTTACTGTTTCAGAACGAGGAAATATTACTATCCAAATTCAGGCAGGGCAACTAACAGCCGGAGTTTACACCTATTTATTGATTGGCGACAAAAAAACCAGTGACGCCAAACAAATGATTTTAACGAAATAATTTACTATTTTGCAATATATAAACCATTTAATATTTCTATTATGAAAAAAACAGATTTTATACACTTGGCATCATTTTTAGCGATTTTCATTTCGTTATTTACAGCATGCAAAAAAAACAATGAGTTAACAACTCCATTTAAAAAAGATATTTTTAACGGATATGTCCAAAAAGGTCCTTTTGTAAATGGTTCTTCTGTAACCATAGCTGAATTAAATGAAAATCTTAACCAAACAGGCAGAATTTATCAAACGACTATTTCTGATAATTTGGGAAGTTTTGAGCAAAAGAATATCGAATTGATTTCCCAATATGTGGAACTGAAAGCAGAAGGATACTATTTTAGCGAAATTACAGGAAAAACTTCCGATGCAACTCTCACACTGTATGCTTTGGCGGATATTAAGAACATTAATTCTGTGAATGTGAATGTACTCACTCATTTAGAAAAACCAAGAATAGAGTATTTGATAAAACAGCAAGGATTAAATTTCGCTGCTGCAAAAAAGCAGGCACAAGATGAAATTTTAGCAATTTTTGGATTTCAACCACAGGAAACTTCCTCCGAATCTATGAATTTAACGAATAATGCTGTGTTATTGGCAATTTCTTGCATATTACAAAGTAATTTATCCACTGGTGATATGATACAATTAATGGCAGATATTATTACGGATATTAAACAGGATGGAAAATTGAATATTTCATTAGGGTGGAGATTATTACATAATGCATATAATATATCCCCCGAACAAATCCGCAGCAACTTGGTAAAGAAATATACCGAACTCGGCATGAATATTACCATCCCTGATTTTGAAAACTATATCGTATTATTTCTCAATAGTGAATTATACCCACCGACAGCACCAATAACATACCCAGCAAAAGGTTTGTATGGCGATAATATTTTACCAAGTGAAGTTACTGAAATCTATCTTTATAGAAGTTTGAATTCTTATTTTAGTGTGACGGCAGATGTCCCTAAAGGGGCAAATCTAAAAATTGTTTTAAACCGCTCCTACAGTATGCAAGAGAATAATTGGACTAAAAATCAATATCCTATAGGTAGTAATGTATATGAAAATTATACTGAATATACTGTAACTGAACCAGGAAAAATTAGTAATTTGGAACTCTTTATACCTTTTAATTATCCACTTGTTGGTAAACCGGATTCTCTTACAATACAATATTATGAAAACGGGGCCTCCACCCCAAAAATTAAGACAATAAAGATAACTAACATAGATGATGTTGATGGTTAATGTTAATTTTAACAAAAAGAATATGAAAAAAAATTTAATAATAGTTATTTATATAGCCTACCACCAAATATTATTTCCTCAAATGCCGGCTAATGATAAGTCATGGGAAATAGTCTTTCAGGATTATTTTACCAATGAATCAATATTTAATTCTGTCTGGTGGTCCGGAGCTTACAATACTAATACGGGAATACACCCCGATAAGGATACCTGTGTAGTTGAATTACAAGCTTATGAAAGGGCAAGTATTGTTTATAAACCCGGAGGTGGTTTAAGTTTAGTATCAGCTAAACAAAATGTATTAAGAAAAGCAAGCAGATGGCAACCGGATAATGAAATATTGTGTGATGGAAAAGAAAATCTACGATGGTTTCATTATACATCGGGCGGAATAACCACTCAAACAAGATATGGATACGGTTATTTTGAAATTAAGTGTAAAATTCCAAAAGGTCTAGGTTATTGGCCGGCATTTTGGATGCACATGGAAATGCAAGAGATTGATATAGTAGAGCCAAGTGGAAAAAATTCGGAAGCCTGCTTAATATATGGAGCCAATGTTTATCAACCGGATAACTGTCCGCTAATCGAATGTAAAAGCCAATTCGACATAAAATTATCCATAGATTTATCCCTTACTTATCATACGTATTCAATAGAGTGGACACCGAATTTAGTAATTTTTTACTTGGACAATGTTCCGGTAAGAGTAGTAAATGGAGCAATTGTACCAAATATCCCCATGCATGTTATTGCTAATTTGGCTATTTGCCCATGGTATCAACCACTCCAACCCTTTTCTGCCAAATCTCTTGACATTGAATATATAAAAATCTATGCACTAAAGAAAAACTGTGCCGAAGAAGTAATAGCCAGTAATTTTGATTTCAACACTCATAATTATTCATTGAAAAAACTTTATAGATTGAGTAATTCAGTGGTTCCCGTTGGTGCAAAAGTATCTTTAAGAGCCACAAATGAAATAGAACTAAAGGAAGGTTTTGAAGTGTCCAGTGGAGCAGAATTTAATGCAATAATAACAAAATGTCATTAATTTATAATAAATAGATATGAAAAATTTAGTTAAAATCTTTGTAGCAATAATGCTCATTTTAGCAATCTCAAATTGTAAAAAAAATAATGAAAAAAGAGAAGTCCCGCCTGAAAAATTTCATTATGTGGAATTTAATCCAATGCTTGAAATACATTGTGGAGACTCGCTTTATTTGGATTTGAATAATGATAAGATTCCGGATCTTAGATTCTATGTAGTTTTAGTGGAATATTTTGGTAGTACATATTCTGTTCCAATAATTCAAACTTTTAGTGTGTACCAAAGAACAATTTATTATGGAGTGTATCCTAAATGGCGTGAGCCACTTAAAGAAAATGATGCCATTATTTTGGGATGACTCTACAGGTGGTTATTTAAGATTATTTGGCACTGAATTTGAAGCCTATATTGGGCTTAAAGTACAAATAGAAGAATATACTCTTTATGGTTGGATGAAAATAATTTTCAAAGATGATATTTTATATATTGATAAATATGCGTATAGTAAAAACTATCTTGAGTGTATCCTTGCTGGAAAATTAGAGTCAATTATTAATTGTTAAGAAACGAAAACAAAGATGCGAAAGTGGTGATAACGCGGTAAATGCGAAAAATAATATTACAGGAGATTATTCGTTACATTATTTCATCAAAATATTGTAATGCGTAGAAGCATCTTTATAGTAACATTCTTCATCTTGTGTTTCCATACATTATTTGCGCAAGTATTTCGGTTTGGAGTTCCCAATTTGGAGGCTTATGACAAAGCGCCTTTCCATTTCGGTTTTTCTTTGGGGATAGATGTTGTTGATATTAATTTAAAAACAAGAGTAAATTATGAAATTCCGAACATTTCAGAAAAAAATAATGTAAAGGAAATCTATTCAAAGCCAAGCCCTGCCTTTAATGTTGGAATTGTAGCCAATATGAGAATGGGAAATTATTTCGACTTGCGATTTATCCCCAGTTTTTCCATTGCCCACGATATTAATCTTTATTACAGATTTGAAGAAGAAGTGCCTGACCCAAATTCAAAAAAGGGAAATTGGACCAAAACGATATTGCGAAAAATTGAATGCCATTACATTAACTTTCCCTTACTTGTCAAGTTCAAATCGTCGCGTATGCACAATGTGCGCATCTTTGCCCTGGCAGGCGGACAAGTGAGCATTAATATGATGAGTGCCAAAAACAACAAAATCCCTATTGCTGATTCAGATGCAAAAGTGGAAATTATTCCCATTATTAAACCTTACGATGTTCAGGTAAAGGGCGGGTTTGGTTTCGATTTTTACACTACTTATTTTAAATGTACAGCAGAATTTAATGTTTCTTTCGGCGTAATTAATATGTTGGAAAATGAAAAAGGAATCAAAGATAAAGTCAATATCAATAATTACTTAACAAGCCCCATTGTTACCGGATTAAAAAGTTTAAAATCTAAAACTTTCACAGTTTCCTTTATTATTGAATAAAAATGAAAAAAAATGCGTTCCTCCCTTGACAAACGGGGTTTGAATGTGTATATTTGCCGCGAAATTCGTGCAGAGACCTTGCTATTCCGTAAAACATCTTTTTTTTAAACAAAAATTATCTATAATTAACTAAATTTCAACATTATGAAAAAACAAACACCCCAAACAAAACCCCTTACTTACGAAGCTTTAATGGCTTCTATTTACGAAAATGATCGAATTTTAACCGAAAAGTTCGCCGAAACGGAGCGAATTTTTAAAGAACAAAATGCCGAATACGACCGGCTGAGAAAAGAAAATGAGCGTTTTTTAACCGAAAAATTTACCGAAAATGAGCGGCTATTAAAAGAATCCCGCTATGATTTCGACCGGCGAATGAAAGAATCGAATGAGAATTACGAAAAAAGAATGGCAAAGTACGAAGAGGAGTACCAGAAAAGAATGAAAAAGATGGAAGAAAATATGGGAAACTGGTCGAACAACCATGGCTCTTTTGCAGAAGAATACTTTTTTAATTCCTTTGAAAACGAACAGCAAAACTTCTTTGGAGAACATTTTAATGAAATTCGAAAAAATGTAAATCCGAAAGAAACATATCTTGAAGATGAATACGATATTGTAATGTATAACGATTCATCAGTAGCCATTGTAGAAGCAAAATTTAGAGCTCACATAAACGATATTTCGAAAGTGCTCAAAAAAGCGGAAACCTTTAGAATATTATGTCCAAGTTACAAAGATTTTAAGATTTACCTCGGGTTAGCTTCGCTCAGTTTCTATCCCGAAATAGAGCAGGAGTGCATTGAGCAAGGCATCGCCATAATTAAACAAGTGGGTGATACGGTGGTGATTCATGATGAGCATTTGAAAGCGTTTTAACACGTAAAAGCACGCAGATAACGCAAATCTTGTTTATCTGCGTTATCTGCGTGCTAATTCTTTAGTGCTTTAGCACTTTTTTCGTTACAATACCATTCTCAGTAGTAATTCTCACAAAATAAATTCCCGCCGAAAAATTAGAAATATCAATTTTTTCAATTGATAATTGACAATTGACAATTGACAATTGTTTTTTGCCAAAAGCATCGTAAACCTCCACCCCTTTAATTCTCAATTCTCCATTCTCAATTCTCAATTCACCCGTCGTTGGATTCGGGTACACAACTATTTGGTTGCTGAGCTCAGCCGAAGTAATCCCCACAGTAGCATTCAAAACAAACTCTTTCGTAAAACTTTCGCCGATTTTTTTTCCGTTTTCAATGGTGGCTCTCACTACTAATGTGCCGGCTGCGGCTACGGTTAAAACATTTCCGGTTATGGTGGCACCGGTAAATCCTGCGTATGCAACACTCCAAACAATTTTTTTGTTGAAAGCGTCTGCGGGAAGAACCGTTCCCGACAGCGTCAGCGTATTTTCGTTAAATGTGGTCGGAACATCAACAATATCCTCAACGGAAACAAACGGGGCTACCGTAACGTTAAATCCCTTTGTGAGAGGCACGCCAAAAGTTTTTCCGTCTTTAACAGTTGCCAAAATCATAACATTTCCGCCGGTTGAAGCAAAAAAAGTATCTCCATCGGCAATGAAAGCATCTGTGCCTCCGTCATTTAAAATGCTCCATGTAATTGCTTGATTAGTAGCATTATTTGGCACAACGGTTCCGGTAAGTTTAAACGACACATCCGCCGGAATGGAAGTAGGGACATTGATAATATCCGTTGCGGGTACAAAATTAGGGTCTGTACTTACCACAATGGCAAAATTTTTCTCAAAAGGTGAAGTGGGTGTTAAACCGTTGATGATGGTAACTTTCACGGTTACCGTTCCGGCTCCTTTGGTGTGCAAAACATTAGTACCTTCAATGGTGGCACCTGTGGTTCCGGCGTCAGCAACGCTCCAAATCATGGCTTGATTGGTGGCGTCGTCAGGTTCTATCGTGCCGGTGAGGGTTAGGGGCGTGCCGGCGATTGCCGTGGTAGGCACAAGGTAGATGCCTTTAATGGGCGTATATTCCGGACTGGGTGTGGTGAATTGTGCGGCAGGGCTTGAAGGAGAGGCATTATGCGATGGGGTTTCTGCATAACGCTGTGTAAAAGTATATTGCGTGCTGGGCGATAATCCGCTAAAGGTGGGCGAAGACTGCCACGCGCCGCCGTCTCTGCTGTACTCGCAGCCCGAAATGGTATTGAGCGTAATGCTGGTGGAATGGCTGGTGTGTATGGTCGGCATAGCAGGGGGATTCTGAGAGGCTTTATTAACCGTAATGGTGAAGTTTTTCGAATAGGGCGTAGTGGGCGAAGCGCCGTTGGTAATGGTTGCCGTAACTACTACTGTTCCGGCATAGGCAGTATAAAGTGTGTTGCCGCTAATGGCGGCGGCCGTGCTACCGGCATCGTTCACGCTCCATGTGATAGACTGGTTGACGGCATTCACCGGCTCTACCAAGCCGGAGAGGGTAAGCGGAACGGTTGCCGTGGCAGTGGTAGGCACGTTGCTGATGCCCGTAACGGGAACAAACACCAACGACAACGTGGTAGGAGTGGCAGAGAGCGAATAGTTGGTGCCTATAACCACAAAATTATCGGTACTTACTCCCGAGTTGGCGGTAAGTAGCGTATAACTGCTTGCCGTGCCCATGCCGCCTATATTCAAAACGTTAGTACCGGATGCTTCCAACGCCCAGAATACATTAAGAAAGTTGCTACCATTGGGATTAATGAATGTTTCTCCGCCCTGCATGATAAGTTTGCCCCATATTTTTGGATTACCTTCTATAACTAATGTGGAAGCCGCTTTTTTAACAAAATTACCCATCCAATCGCCGCTGAAATTGAGCGTGCCCTCATTAAGGTAAAAAGTGCCTTCCGCCATATTGTCGGGGTAGGTAAAAGATAAAGTGCCGCTGCCGTTCTTATTTACGACACCCCCGCCACTCACAAACTTTCCCGTTGCGGCATAGTTGGAAGTGCGGTTATAGTTAATTGTGCCATCAAGACTAATATTGCTGGTGATGTCGGCGGTTGAGTTGCCGCTTATTGTCAATGTGCGGCCGGATAACACATTGATTTGCGCCACCGAAATGTTATCGCCGCTAAGGTCTAGGGTAGGGCAATTTGCAATAAACAACCCGCTTCCGGTAATATTTCGTTTAAAGTTCATTATAGAAAAGGGAGTGGATAAACGAAATGTCGCCCCTGACTTCACATCTACATTGAAATTTAAACCTGTAGTAACAGAAGAGTTAAAATGCATTTCACCGGCATGCACTGTGGCTGTTCCGGAAAATGTGAGGTGGCTAGTGAGGGTAAGGGTACCGCCGCCCATTTTCTCCACGTTGCCAGTACCGCCAATGGGTTGGTTGCCGCCGAACTGTTTGTTGGTGTTGTGGTTAAAGATGAGCTTGGCATTCGCGTTGACCTGAGTGTAGCCTGCTACCGAGCCGCTACCGCTGCTGCCGTTGCCGAAATAAAGCACCCCGCCGGAAAAAACCGTTGTAGTGCCGCTATATTCATGGTCTGCAGTAAGATACAAAGGTTTACTGCTGTTTCCATCGTATTGAAATTGCCCGTTAGTGCCCGTTATTCTTTGGTAAGTTTCTCCCCCGTAGCTCATACTGCCTCCGGGTTTTAAGCAGAAAGTACCTCCGTCAACAAATATTCTAAATTCATTTGTAGTTGTTTTTGCACCGTTTCCTATCTGTAATACTCCTTGTGAAGCTTTCAAAGTAGGAATACATTTAAACGAATACTCGGTATTACCCTTAACTCCTTGCTCAATAATAAGCGTACCTGCACCGGTCTTATTTAGAGTATATGATTGTAATGCACTATTATTTATAAGACGACCCGTAACCGTAACGGTAGCATTAGCACTCACCTCAATGGTTATTACTTCACCAGCCATAATGCCTCCAAGGTAGGCATCTCCATCGAAGGTTTGATTGGAAGTATAGGTATAGGGACCGCCCAGACCCCAGGTAACAGCCTGTGCGGAGGAGAAGAAGGGGACGACGCAGAAAAGCAGAAAGCAGAAGGCAGAAAGCAGAATATACCTTAAACCCTGATTTTCAAAAGTTCCCTGAGTAGAGGTGTGGGGTGAGGGGTGTGGGGTGAATGAATTTTTTAGCAAATTTTTTTTCATAATTTATTGATTTTTAATGATTAATGATTACTTGTTAATTGTGCAATAGGCACGCTCGTTAATCGCAGGTGATTCAGAATACGGCAACAGATTTTTTGAATAACCGTTTCATTTTGTTTATTTCACGATTCTGTTCCACTTTTCTCTCTTTGCAAGCAGCAATAAAAGCCAGCATTGCCAAATGGTCTTTTTCCGTAACCTCATGAGGTTCTATTAAGAAATCTATGCCTTCCGGTTCTAGGTACATTTCCACATAACCCTGCATTTGAGCAATGCTTATCAAACCATGTATTACGGTAGGATTCCAACGGATGGTTAGTTTAAAAACTTCTCTATCTGGTTGCAAAAATTCTTGTTTCCAATCAAATTTCCACCCATTCTTTGTGGTTAAATGTATCAAATCTGGCTTTGAAAGCGGCAATACTTCCGTAGGAAAACTGTCGCCTGTAACCACATTTTCTATCGAATGTGTAAGTTTGTCTATTTCAATATCAATATGAGCCATTTAGATGTTTTTAAAATCGAATGCAAAGATACACAAATAATTCACTATTGCAAAAAATCTGTCATTTTTAATTGAATAAATTGCGCTGCAAAAATGCAAAAAAAATCAATACGATGATTGAGTAAAATTACTCTATTTTATTAAAAAAAAAATGCACGCACCCCTTGACAAACGGGTTTTGAATGTGTATATTTGCCGCCGAAAAAGTCTGAACTATGATTTTAATGTGATTTGTTTGATTATTATGATTTTAAATTATAAACTTTTAACTCCTAACTCGAAAAACTTATGGAACTCACAACAATTAAACCCGAACTTGCGCTTATTAAAAGTAAAATTTACGAAATTAGAGGCGTAAAAGTAATGCTTGACTTTGATTTGGCAGAAATTTATGGTGTAAAAACTAAAAGATTAAACGAACAAGTGTCAAGAAACAGAAAACGCTTTCCTTGTGATTTTATGTTTCAACTTACTAATCAAGAATTTATAATCTTGAGGTCGCAAATTGCGACCTCAAGCTGGGGTGGTATTCGCTATTTGCCTTATGCTTTTACAGAACATGGGGTTGCCATGTTAGCAAGCGTTTTAACAAGCGAAAAAGCAATTGAAATTAATCTTGATATTGTTCGCGCTTTTATTGCCCTGCGGCAATATGCCTTGGGCTACGCAGAACTAAACCGGAAAATTGAGGATTTTATGAAAGAAACAAATTCACAGTTTGAAGATATTTACCATATTTTGGATGAACTTTCCGCCCATAAAAAAGAACTCGAAAAACCACAAAACAGAATTGGGTTTAAAGTGAATTAGCACGCAAAAAGCACGCAGATAACGCAGATGAACAGGATTTTCGCAGATTATTGGAGGTGTCTTAAAAGTATTTTTAACGCAAAGACGCAAGGAATTTTCGCGAAGGTTGCAAAGAATAAGTGCCTTAAAATTAAAACTTTGCGTTCTTTGCGTAAACCTTTTGCGACCCTTGCGTTTAATAAATTCTGACTTTTAAGACAGCCTCTGGCTCGCGAAGCGAGATGGGGTAGTTTTATCAGAGAAAATCTGCTCAATCTGTGTCATCAGAGTTCTAATTTGTTAATGTTTGATTACTTTTTTCTCTACAACGCCGTTCTCAGTAGTTATTTTCACAAAATAAATACCCGCCGAAAAATTAGAAATATTAACTGTGGTTTCGGGGGACATAAAGGACACAGGGGACACTAATGCCTTTCTGCCATACACATCGTAAATATCCACACTTTGAACCTTGAACCTTGAACTTTGAACTTTGAACTCCCCGCTCGTTGGGTTCGGATACACAAGTATTTGGTTGCTGAGCTCTGTCGAAGCAATGCCTGCCGGTTTTGAATCTAACTCAAAATTTTTGGTGAAAGGTACACCAATATCTGCGCCGTTGGCAATGGTTGCTGTTACAACTACAAGTCCCTCTCCGGTTGTGGTTAACTCATCTCCGTTTAATTCGGCACCGGTAGTTGCTGCGGCAAAGAAAATAGACCATGTAATTTCTTTGTTGGAAGCACTGTCCGGTAAAACCTTACCTGTTAGTTTAAGCGGTTCACCAACAAAAACTTTAGTTGGCACATCATCAATATCGGTTACGGGTATAAATTCATCAACCTTAATGTTAAAACCGAATACGAAAGGTATTCCGGGAGCTAATCCGTTATCAATGGTTGCCATAAGCATTGCTTCGCCGGATGATGTAGCCAAGAACATATCATTTTCTTTAATGGTAGCACCTGTGGTTCCGTCATTCACAACACTCCATTTAATTTTCTGATTTGTGGCGTTGCTTGGCTCAACGGTTCCGGTAAGTTTAATCTGCACACCGGGCAGAGTTGTGGTGGGTACATTAGTGATGCCGGTAACGGGGACAAATATTGGGGTAAAAATTAAGGTAGTATCTGTGGCAGTTAGCGTTCCGTTTATTCCGGTAGTCGTAAAATGAGATGTGCTTACGCCGGAAGCGGCAGCAATAAGCGGATAACTTGTTTTCGAGCCAACTCCTAAAATATTCAAGATATTATTTTCCGATGCCGACATTGCGCCGGTAACAGAGATTTTGGAGGGCACTTCACTGCTCAGGTCAAGATGAGTTGTTCCCCCCTCCATAGAAAGTGTTCCGCCAATAGTAGGATTACCAATTATTGTTAATTTGGAACCTGGTTTTTTTACAAAATTACCAGCCCATTTTCCGTCGTGTACAATCCCACCAACGCTAGGATTCATATAAGTACCGCAAAAATCAACTTCTCCTTCGCTGCAAGTAAACGTACCCGTAGCACTGCTCACGTTTGTCATTAAAGAAAAACGCCCTGTTCCAATTTTATTTATGCCGCCTGTACCGATAACTTTACCAACAATATAGCTATCTTTATCGCTTTCTCCGGCAGTGCCCACAGTTAATGTGTACATACCGAGATAAATAGCGCTATTTGCAGTCCCAAGGCCTATCGATTTTATCCTTTTATCACCAAAAATTTGAAGTCCACCCCAATCATCTAAATATACCCAACTCGAATTTTCAATTGTTCCGTATAATATAAAAAATACACTATCAATAATAGTAGTACCTGTATAAGTATGGTCACCATCAAAATTCACCACACCTCGTCCTTTTGCAATAACTCCACCGGAACCGGAAATAGTTCCATAATAACCAATATCGGCAGTAAAGGAAGCAGGGCAAAACTTAACAATAGAGTTATTTGTTATGTCTATATTGTTTATAGACATGTTTTCTACAGTATAAAATGTTAAAGTAGCGCCCTGACCAACATCTATACCGGCGGTGTTGTCTATACTGACGCCTGCGCCCAAGTTGCCCACTTGTAAAGTTCCTTCAACTACCTGTGTGGCACTGGTATAGGTATTTACATTGGCTAAGATTAATCTACCGGCACCGGTTTTTTTTAGCGGGTTAGCACTGCCGGTAATTTCGCTAATTATCATAGCCGTGCCCTCCGGTACAGAAATCTCGGTAATTGAGTTAAGGTTAATAATGTAGGTTACAACATCTCCATCATTGAGGGTGAGGACTTGCGCGGAGGAGGAGAAAGGGGAAAGGAGGAGGGAGAAGAAGAGGAAGACCGTAAGAGCGCGATGCAGTGAGCCTGCCGAACTGCAAGAGCGTAAGACCGTAAGAGGGTCGCAAGAATCACGTTTGATACGTGGTGAAGATTGGAGCGTAAGCATTACGCCCGTACATGAATTGGTTTTTGATAAAAAATTTTTCATAATAAATTGATTTAAAAAATTTTATAATTAATGTTTAATAAGTGTATCGGTAATTTGTTCGTGATTCCTCGCGACGTAACTAATTGATAATCAGAAAAATGATGGGGGGTAGAATTAAAATTTAAAAATTTAAAATTTAAAGGAGAGAAAGGAGAAAGATTTTTTTCTCCGGCACTTGATTTTTTTCCCTTTTCCTGCCTCATAATTCTCAATTCTCAATTGTTTTTCACGCGGCAAAGAAAACAATTAATTTTGATTTTTTTCTAAGTAATTTTACTTAATTTTCATTGGAGTTTTTCTAAGTAAAATTACTTGTTTTTTCCAAAAAAAAGAAGAAAAATGCACTGCCCCCTTGACAAACGGGGTTTGAATGTGTATATTTGCCGCGAAATTCGTGCAGAGACCTTTATATTCCGTAAAACATCTTTTTTTAAAACAAAAATTATCTATAATTAACTAAATTTCAACATTATGAAAAAACAAACACCCAAACAAATTCCACTTACTTACGAAGCCATGATGGCTTTTATTTATG
>Ga0209628_10001945_pt1 | contig 13773 bp, 9 predicted proteins | sample TergutCu122P4_FD_187285 | JGI IMG/M metagenome (GOLD analysis project Ga0209628, IMG submission 187285) | Cubitermes ugandensis P4 segment gut microbial communities from Kakamega Forest, Kenya - Cu122 P4 (SPAdes) (version 2) | ecosystem: Host-associated > Arthropoda: Insects > Digestive system >...
TAACAACACAAATGACCAAATATATGCGTCAAGCGCGACGGTCGACGGGAATTTAAATGTAAAAGTGCATTTTGGAAATTATAGCAGTCAAGAATATAATTTAATAATATCTTCTGACAATATAGTTTTTGGAACTTTCACGGCGGTAACGCTCAATTTTGCCGGGACGGGAAATTTCACCTATAACCTTTCGTATAACGATTCGCCGGATTGGACGGGGATAGTAAAATTAACATTGACCGGAGTAATTGAAGCCAATTTCAAAGGATTAAGCGGGCTGACATTTAACCAAAACCAAGTTGCGATAACGTGGGATCCGCTGTCTCTGATATTGACATCCGGCGATGATTTATACGATATAATCGATAAAACGTCAAATCTGGACGAAGCAAGCCAAAAATCTGTGCTGAGCATAGCGTCGCCGTATTTCTTGAGCAATGTGATAAGAAGCGCGGCAATGGATAACGATAATAATGAGATATACGACAGAATAAAAAATCATTGCAAAATAGATCACACAAATACGGCCATTTGGGCGCAGGTAACAGGTGCGCAGATAAAATACGGCGGCGATGAAAATTCTCTTGGCGAGTATAAGGATGACCGATATGGACTAATGGGCGGATTTGACATATATATAGGTTCAAGCGATGTAATGCTTGGAATCTATGTAAATTACAAAGAACACAAGATAAACGAAGAGCAAAGCAGCGCAAAGCTTAATAATATGGGCGGCGGAATATACGGCGGATACATAGCGCAAGACTGGGAAGTAAAAGCGATGATAAGCGGCAGCCAGGACAGCTATAATACGACAAGAAGCATTCCTTTAAGCCAATACTTGGCGGCAGAAGCCGACAGATTTGCAACTGCAGACTACAAAGGATTTACAATCGGCGGCGACGTTGAAGGCGCATTGAAAATAGAAATAGCGGAAAATACAAATTTCAGGCCTTATATAGGCGTAGAGTTAAAGAACGTCAGTTATGACGCGTTTAAAGAAACGGGAGCAAACGGATTAGATATAAATGTAAACGCAGGAAATTACCTAAGAAGCGCTGGTAGACTTGGCGCTGGTATCGGCTACGACGACAAAACGTGGGCGGGATATGTAAACCTTGAAGGAAAATATCTGTTAGCGGGCGCCAAATATGAGATAGAAGGCGTATTTGAAAACACTGACATAAACTTCTTAAGCAGAGGATACAAAGAAAACGGATTATTGCTCGGGGCAAATCTCGGCGGAAGCGTAAGAATAGCAGAAGGGTTGAAATTCTTTGTAAATGCAAACGCATATACTGCGAATAAGTTTACAAATATATCCGGCAACGCGGGCTTAAGATACAACTTCTGCGGGCTTACTCACAAAGAAAAACCGGTTGCAAAAAAACAAGAAAATTTTGATAGTGAGAAAGTTGAAGTAACGGAAAGCAGTAAGTTAGTCTCTGTGTCGCCGTCAAACAACAAATCCGAGACCATAGATATGACCGACAAGAAAACCGCCGCCGAGCAGAAAGCGCAGGCGCAGGCAAGAAGAGAACGCGAGATGCTTAAAAAATTCAGCTTAACCGCCGCTAATTTTGAGTTTAACAGATTTGAACTAACGCCCGGCGCGCGCCAGATAATTAAAGAAGTGTCTGACGAAATAAAGTCGAAGAATTTTTCGCAGATAACAATCGAAGGCCACACGGATTATGTTGGAACTGACAAGTATAATTTCGAGCTTTCGAAAAAAAGAGCCAGAGCCGTATATAATGAATTTTTGAGAAACGGCATAGCCGCCGGCAAAATGCAGTATATAGGTTTTGGCAAAACAATGCCGATAGCCGACAATGAAACCGAAGAAGGAAGAGCTTTAAACAGAAGAACCGACGTTTTTGTGGAACCTTGAAGGCTTATAAAAATTTGTTGTCATTGCCGCGCGGAGTTTATCCCAGAATGTTTAAAGTTGCTTACGCAACTGCCTTCGGCAGAACGGGGGCTCGCAATGATGACATTTTTTGTCATTCTGAACGTAGTGAAGAATCCATAGCCGTTGCCTTTAATTCATAACTCGTCATTCGTAATTCGTAACTGACTAGGTTTTATTCTTTCAGCAAATTGCGCCAATCGTTAGCTTTTTGAAAAAAACTCACCGCGGTTTTAAAATTATCTTCATTTACTTTCGCGTCCGTAGATTTTTCCATTGAAGGCAGTTTGTAATGCGCAACCTGTTTTACCGGCTGCATTACCGTTAGATTGTCTCCTTCGACAAAACCTATCGCTTGATAATTTATTAAAAAATATCTGGTTACATAGTCTGCCGCTGTAGCGTCCTGCCCGAAAAATTTGTTTTCATATTTAAAGTTAAGCAGTGAAAGCAGCGTAGGCAAAGCGTCTATCTGGCTTATCGGGCGCGTATAAGTTTTCGGGCGTATAAGTTTTGGCGCGTAAATTATAAGCGGTATTCTGTGATCCGGCGGGTTGAGCTCGTATTTTCCCGCAGATCCGGCTTCGTGATCCGCTACAAAAACAAACACTGTATTGTTAAACCACGGTTTTGTTCTTGCGGTTTCAACAAACTGTCCTACCGCGTAATCTGAATATTTAACGGCTCCTTCTCTGTTGCCCTGCGGAAGGTCGATTGTGTTTTCCGGGAAAGTAAACGGTCTGTGGTTTGAAGTTGTAAGCACAAAAAGGAAAAATTTGTTGCCGTCATTATAATGTCTGTCGGCGCTCTTTATGGCTTGCGCAAACAAATCTCCGTCGCTTACGCCCCAAGCGTTAGCAAAATGAACTTCGTTTCCTGGGAAATCAAGCCTGTCGTTTATGATAAAACCGTTATTTTTGAAATAGTAATTCATATTGTCAAAAGCGCCGTATCCGCCGTAAATAAATTCGGTAATATAGCCTTTTTTTCTGAGAATTGTGCCTATGTTAAAAATGTTTTCATTATTATTTCTGCGAACTATCGACATCCCCGGCAGCGGCGGAACCGCTATCGTAAGCGCTTCTATTCCGCGTACGGTTCTAGTACCCGTTGCGTAAGTGTTAGGGAAAAACACTCCGCCTTGCGCGTATTTGTTTAAGAAAGGCGTAATCGGCGCGTTATCTTTGCCGGCTGTCTGTTCAAGATATTTTGCGCTCATGCTTTCCATAAGAACAATGACAATATTTGGCGTAATTTCTTTTCCTGACGGAGAAATAAATTTGCCGAAAGAGGTTTTTCCGGCGATTATCCGGTCAACTTCGCTTTGCGGCAATGCCGGGTAGAAAACATCGTACTCTAATTCGTTGTGCGTAAAGGCGTAAACAAAACTATAAGCGCCGCCTTTTGCTATTTCATTGTTGAATCTATTGCCGGTTACTTCTGCCCAGCTCAATGTTGTAAACATGGCGATTAAAACGCATAAAACTAAATTCAACGCTAAAATTGAAAACCTTTTTAAGGCTTTCGGAACAACGGTTTCTTTAGGCGCGGTAAAACGCTTTACAAGAGTAAGGCTTATCAGGCAGGTTATTATTAAAGCTCCGAGCAATATAGGCGTTAAAGGATAAGACTGCTGAATATTTTTTATTACTTCCTGCGTGTAAACAAGGTAGTCAACCGCTATAAAATTAAACCTTGAAAGAAATTCATCCCAGAAAAAGTATTCCGCGATACTCTTAAATAGTATAAGATATAAGCCCGCTGTAAAAAGGATGCCGGTAAACCATTTGTCAAATTTGCCGTTATGCTTTTTGGCAGGCAAAACCCAAAGATAAAAAACAAAAGGAATAATAAAGAAAACGGCTTCCATAATAAGGAAAAACACTGATGCTGAAAGCGTTTTTAAAAGGGCCAAAGCAGATAAATCCATTGACCCAAGGCTTGAAAATGTAAAAAACAGGGTTACAATAAGGCCTATTCCTATATAAGTTGTCAAAAATACCGATGTTCTCTTCCAATAATACGATAACATTTAAGTCTCCTTGCATTCTTGCGTCACCATGAACTGGTTTCAGGGTCTGCTTTTAACGTCAGATCCCGAAATGAATTCGGGATGACCGCATATTAGTTTTGTAATATGCCATAAAAACTTAAGGCATGTCAAGCTCTCTTTAAAAAAGGCTTCAAATCTGATATAATTTTAAAAAATCAGATTAAAATCAATTAAAAGGAGAAGTTTGTATGCGAAAACCGTTAATGGCAGGAAATTGGAAGATGAACAAGACCGTAGCTGAAGCCGTAACTATGGTAAAAGCTCTTAAAGACAGTGTTGCGGATGTAACAGATGTTGAGATTTTGGTGTGCCCGACATATACTGCTCTTTACGCGGTAAGCATGGCAATTAAAGATTCAAATATAAAACTCGGAAGCCAAAATATTTTTTGGGAGCCTAAAGGCGCTTTCACCGGGGAAATTTCTCCCGGAATGATAAAAGATACAGGCTGCGAATATGCAATTATAGGCCACAGCGAACGCAGACAGTATTTCGGCGAAACAGACGAAACGGTAAATAAAAGAACAAAAGCGGCTCTCGGCTCAGGGCTTGTGCCTGTCGTGTGCGTCGGCGAAACTCTTGCCGAAAGAGAAGCGAATATAACTTTTAAAGTGATTGAAACGCAGGTTAGGGAAGGTTTGAAAGATTTAACCTACGATCAGGCTTCAATTATAGTTATAGCTTATGAACCCGTTTGGGCTATAGGCACCGGAAAAACCGCCACTCCAGATCAGGCTCAGGAAGTCCATGCTTTTATAAGAAAGCTTTACGCTGAAATGTATAAGGACGCGGCGGAAAAAATCCGCATACTTTACGGCGGTTCCGTAAACCCTAAAAATGTCGCAGAGCTTATGAAACAGCCTGACATCGACGGCGGACTTGTCGGCGGAGCAAGCTTAGAAGCGGACTCTTTTACGCAATTAGTGAAATATTCTAAATAAATCCCTTCGCTGTCATTCTGAACGGAGTGAAGGATCCAGTCGTTTAAAATCATGGATACTTCGTTACACTCAGTATGACAACAAAGGACAAAAGTGAAAACGGAGCTATATATGTCAGAAAAAAAGAAATTGGCTTTCGGAACGGATCACGCCGCTGCCGGCGTGCGCAACACGGTGAAAGAGTACCTCAAAAGCATCGGTTATGAAGTTGAAGATTTCGGATTTGAGGGCGAAGGCAGCTGCGATTATCCCGATTATGCCGTTAAAGTAGCAAAAGCTGTCCGCGCCGGAAAAGCCGACAAAGGTATTTTAATCTGCGGAACCGGTATCGGTATGTCCATAGCCGCAAATAAAGTTAAAGGTATCCGCGCCGCTGTCTGCTGGGATGAAGATACCGCAAAACTTGCCGCTCAGCATAATAAAGCAGATATTTTGTGCTTAGGGTCAAGAACGGCAACCGTAAACGAAATATGCTCAAGAATTAAAGTATTTCTTGAAACAAGTTTTGAAGCAAGGCATTCAAAAAGAATTGACAAAATATCGGAAATAGAAAACTGCTGACAACGCTTGTCTTTTGGATTTATGCTTCCTTATGCGCCGGCTCACGTATACCCGCGCGGCTCCCACGATACGCATCGCCGTCGCAAGCGTCGCCTAAATCCAAAATGCTTCGCGTACAAGAAACAAGAAGGGCTCTAAAAATAATTATGAAAAAATTTATATTTAAATTCTTGCTTGTTTTTGTTTTTATATGGATTATCGCTTCCATCGTTTGGTTTTTTGGGGCGCGTGTGCTTATTGCCCGCCGTATTTCTCACAATCTTTCGCCCGTTACTACGCAAATAAAAACAGACTTAACTAAGCTTGCCGCGGCAAACCCCGAATACAGCTCTTACGATTTAAGAGATGTGTTTTTGCCTGCCGTCGAAGATTTAAATTTATCGGCTTATTCTTTTGAAAGCGAAAGCGGTTCCGTAAATTATTATAGAGTTGTTACGGCTAACGGCTTTTTTTTAAGAGCGTTTAGTATAAACGAAAATATCAGACAGGTAGGCACTCTGCGGCTTATCCCTTCATCAAGGCTTTTAACAAGAATAATTATTTCAAAAGATATTATTGCCGCGCTGGCCGTTACGGCTTTTGCGCTTCTTTTTATTTCTATTGTAATCTCGGCGATGTATGCGTACAAGACGCTTATGAAGCCGGCTAAAGATTTTGAAAAAGCAACGGCTTCCATATTAATCAATAAAACGCGCGAACTTTCGCTGCTTAAGGAAATTTCTTCGGCTATTGCTATCGCTCCGGATTTGAAAAAGACTTTTGAAAAAATTACCGAAGTTGCAAGAGACGCTTTCAGCGCTGACTTTTGCGCGGTATTCTCGCACGATAAGTTAAACAACATGCTTGTAATCCGCGAAGGAGCCGTTACGGCAAAAGATGTTGATAAAGAATCTCTCAATGTTTCCGATACTTCAGAAAATTCTATCGTGGCAAAAACTTTTCGTTCGCAAGAGCCGTGTTTAAGCCGCGATATAGCCGGAAAATCAGGCGAGTTCAGCGCCGACGCTGAAAAGTTAGGGCTCAAATCGATGATAGTAGTTCCTCTTGTGTGCGAGGCTGAAACGATAGGTGTTTTGGCTGTTGGCAGATATGTCGCGGATGCTTATACGGAAGAAGATAAAAACTTTGCCGTAATAATTGCTTCGCGGGCTGCGGTGCTTATAAAAAATGCAGACCTCTACGATGAGCTCGCAAGCTGCAGGCTTGTAATTTAAAATTATAAAGAACAAAGTGAAAAGTGACACTTTTAGTGTCATCCCGGACTTGATCCGGGATCCATTTTCACTAAACATGGATTCCGGTTTTTACCGGAATGACAAACAATGTGAGGAGCTTTAAGATGAGTATGCCGGATTTAAAAACTGGAGCCGCCAATGTCCGTAAGGATATTATCAATATGCTCGGGCTTTCCGGTTCGGGACATCCCGGAGGAAGCCTTTCGAGCGTGGAGCTTTTAGTTTCTCTTTATTTTAAGCATTTTAAATACGACCCGAAAAATCCCGAAGATCCTGACAGAGATTATTTTATTTTATCCAAAGGACATGCCGCTCCCGTGCTTTATTCAGTTTTAGCTCAGCTTGACTGTATTCATGCTGATGAACTCTGTACTCTCCGTAAAGCAGGAAGCAGGCTGCAGGGACATCCGTCAAAGGATAAAGAACTTCCCGGAGTTGAGGTTTCAACAGGTTCTCTCGGATACGGGCTTTCAATAGGCGCAGGTATTGCCGCAGGACTTAAGCATTTAAAAAAGAAAAATAAAGTTTTTGTTTTGATGGGAGACGGCGAGCAGCAGGAAGGAAGCGTTTGGGAAGCGGCGATGGCTGCGGCTCAGTTTAAACTTAATAATTTATGCGCGATAATAGACAACAACGGTCTTCAAATAGACGGCGCGACGAAAGATATTATGAATGTAGAACCTTTGGCGGATAAGTACAAAGCTTTCGGCTGGAATGTAATAGAGATAGACGGTCATAATTTTGACCAGATAAACATGGCTTATGAAAAAGCGCGTAACGAAAAAGAAAAACCGACGGCGATAATTGCAAAGACGGTTAAAGGAAAAGGCATTTCGTTTATGGAAGGTTTAGCGGAATGGCACGGAAAAGCGCCTTCAAAAGAGCAGGTTGAAAAAGCTTTAGCAGAAATAGACGCGACGCTTAAAGACTAATTAATAATTTTGCTTTTTGTTGTCATTGCGAGCGAAGCGCGGCAATCCAGAGCCGTTAAAACCCTGGATTACTTCGTCGCTATGCTCCTCGTAATGACGGCGAAAAACAAGGAGAATAAATATCATGGTTGAAGTTTTCGGTAAGAAGGCCACTAGGCTCGGGTTCGGCGAAGGTTTGGTTGAGCTCGGCAAAAAAAATCCTAAAGTTGTTGTTTTGGCCGCAGATACCGCGGGTTCTGTTTCTGTTGACGGATTTCAAAAAGCGTTTCCCGATAGATTTTTTAATGTCGGCATAGCGGAAACAAATCTTATAGGCATGGCGGCGGGGCTTTCTCTTGCCGGATTTATTCCGTTTGCCGCTACCTACGGAGTTTTTGCCGCGGGCAGACCTTGGGAGCAGATAAGAACGACAGTGTGCTATTCTGATCTCAACGTAAAAATAGGCGGTTCGCATTCCGGGCTTATGGTCGGGCCAGACGGCGCGACGCATCAGGCTTTGGAAGAAATAGCGATAATGAGATGTCTGCCGAAAATGACTGTAATCGTTCCGTCGGATGTCATAGAAACTCGCAAAGCCGTAATTGAAAGCGCCAATATCAACGGTCCGGTTTATATAAGATACGGCAGAGAATCAACTCCTATATTTACCAAAGAAGAATCGCCTTTTGAAATAGGCAAAGCAAATATTTTAAGAGACGGAAAAGACGTTGCGATTTTTGCGTGCGGAACAATGGTTTATGAAGCGCTTATGGCTGCCGAAATTTTGGATAAAAAAGGTGTTAAAGCCAGAGTTATAAATTTGCACACGGTAAAACCTATAGACGAAAAAGCGATAATTGACGCGGCCAGAGACTGCGGCGCGATTGTTACCGCGGAAGAACATCAGCTTTTTGCCGGATTCGGCTCGGCGGTAGCGGAAGTGATCGTTAAAAATTATCCGGTTCCGGTTGAAATGGTCGGCGTTAACGACAGATTCGGCGAATCCGGAGAACCGGCGGAACTTATAGTGAAATTCGGATTAAAAGATGTTAACATCGCAGAGGCGGCGCAGAAAGTTTTAAAAAGAAAAAAATAAGCGGTTGCGCGGAGCTGTTATGATAAACAGGGTAATTCTTGTCGTTTTAGACAGCGCGGGAGTCGGCGAACTTTGCGACGCCGAATGTTATAACGATAAGGGTACAAACACTATCGGGCATATCCTTGATTTTGAAGGAAAAGATTTTTGCCTTCCAAACCTTGCAATGCTTGGACTCTACAATATTTTAGAAAGACCTTCGCCCCGAGCCGTAGTCGGATGCTGGGGTAAAATGGCTACAAAATCGCCCGCGAAAGACACCACTGCAGGACATTGGGAAATAGCAGGCATAGTTTTAAACAAACCTTTCCCGACTTACCCCAACGGATTTCCAAAAAACTTAATTGAAAATTTTGAAAAACTCATCGGCACAAAAGTAATCGGCAATAAAGCCGCTTCCGGCACGGAAATAATAAAAGAGCTCGGGGCCGAACATATGAAAACGGGTTTCCCGATAGTATATACTTCGGCGGACTCGGTTTTTCAAATCGCAGCCCACGAGGAAAGTTTCGGACTTGAACGGTTATACAAAATATGCGAAATCGCCCGTAAAATGCTTGCCGGAGAAAATGCCGTAGGCAGAGTAATCGCAAGGCCTTTTATAGGCCACGCCGGAGATTTCGTGCGCACCGTAAACAGAAAAGATTATTCGCTTGACCCTGCGGGCGTTACGGTTTTAGATGAAATCAAATCTGCCGGCGGAGCAGTCGCGGGCATAGGTAAGATAGAAGATATTTTTAACGGTAAAGGGTTAACTTCTTCAGTTCATACAAAAGGCAATGCCGACGGAATAAAAAATACCATTGCTGAAATTGCCAAAGATTTTTCCGGAAATAAACTTATTTTTACAAATCTTGTCGATTTCGACATGCTTTGGGGCCACAGAAGGGACATTGATTCTTACGCTAAAGCTTTAAAAGATTTTGACGATGTTTTGCCTGAAATTTTAAATTTGCTTAAAGAAGACGATATGCTTATAATCACGGCAGACCACGGATGCGACCCTGCTTGTAAAGCTCATACCGACCATACCAGAGAATATGTTCCGCTCATGGTTTACGGGAAATCGTTGCAAAAATGCGTCAACCTTGGTTTAAGAGATACGCTTGCGGATGTCGGGCAGACAATCGCCGATATTTTCGGTCTTAAAAAACTCGCTAACGGTACAAGTTTTAAAGGCGAAATAATAAAATGAACGAACTTAAAGAAATTTCTTCTACGAAAGCCGCCGTATTGAAAGGGCTTAAAAATTTTAACCCGCAAGCGGCTATTATAACAGGCTCCGGACTTTCCGGGCTTGAAAAATATTGGACTGTTAAAAAAGAAATTCCTTATTCAAAGCTTCCTTATTTCCCGAAAACAACCGTTGCGGGGCATCCCGGAAAATTTTGCCTGTGTTCGGATTCCAGCGGAGATTTTATAATTTTAAACGGCAGGTTTCATCTTTACGAAGGGCATTCTCCGCATGACGTGATATACCCGATAAGAGTTTTAAACGCGCTTGGAGTTAACAAAGTTGCCATAACGGCCGCAGTCGGGGCGGTTAATAAGAAGTATAAGCCCAACGATATAGTAATAGTCAAAGACCATATAAATTTTACCGGAACAAATCCTCTTATCGGCGCGCATATCAAAAAATTCGGAGAAAGATTTCCTGATATGAGCCGGATATATTCTAAAGCATTGAGAGACAAAATAAAGATTTCAGCCAAAAAAAATAAAATTAAAACTTGGGAAGGCGTGTATTTCGGCGTATTGGGACCGTCTTACGAGACGCCTGCTGAAATCAAAGCTTTTAAAAAACTCGGTGCTGATATCGTAGGGATGTCCGTCGCTTTTGAAGCTATAGCTGCGGCGCAAATGGATATGGAAGTTTTAGGGCTTGCTTATGTTTCTAATGCGGCTGCCGGCGCGTCAAATAAACGTATCGCGCATAGCGACGTCTTAAAGTCAGGCAAGGACGAAACGGATATTATGGCGCGGCTTTTAAAGTCATTTTTGGACAAATAATATCAGGGGTGTCATTGCGAGGAGTAATTATATGAAGTTCTCCTAAATGAGCCTGTCCCCGAATGTTTTAATCGGGGAACGAAGCAATCTAGAGAAGAAGACCCTGGATTGCCACGCGGCTTTGCCGCTCGCAATGACGACATAAAAATGAGAACATACGATATAATCTACAAGAAAAAAAACGGCGGCGAACTTTCCAAAAAGGAAATAGAGCATATCGTTTTTGCTTACAATAACGGCGATATACCGGACTATCAAATGTCGGCTTTTTTAATGGCCGTTTCTTTTTCTTCGATGACTGACGACGAAATTTTTTATCTGACAAGCGCGATGATTAATACAGGCGACAGCCTAAATATGTCGCGCTATGATTTGCCGAGCGCCGATAAACATTCTACCGGAGGAGTAGGCGACGGAACTTCTTTAATAATAGCTCCGGTTGCAGCCTCTGCCGGCGTGCTTGTGCCGATGATGGTTGGAAGAGCTCTCGGACATACCGGAGGGACGCTCGATAAGCTTGAAGCTATACCCGGTTTTCAAACCAATGCTACGAAAAAGGAATTTTTTGATTATCTCGATTATGAAAATGCGGCTATAACAGGGCAGTCTTATGACATGGTTCCGGTAGATAAGAAAATGTACGCTTTAAGAGACGCTACGGCGACAGTCGAATCGATACCTCTTATATGTTCAAGCATAATGTCCAAAAAAATTGCCGAAGGCGCCAAAACATTGGTTCTTGACGTGAAAACCGGCAGCGGCGCTTTTATGAAACAGCTGAAAGACTCTCGCGAGCTGGCTGAAAAAATGGTTGCCATAGGCAAAAAGTTCGAAAGAAATATAAGCGCATATATTACCGATATGGATACTCCCTTAGGTAATTGCGCCGGCAACGCGCTTGAAATAAAGCAAGCCGTAGAAATACTTAAAGGCAATATAAAAAACGATCTTTATGAACTATCCGTTGAGCTTTCCGGCGCGATGATTTGCAAAGCCGGCGTTTCTGAAAATCTTGAAAGCGCTAAAGAGCTGGCAAGAAACCTTATATCTTCCGGAAAAGCGCTGGAAAAATTTTCTAAAATTATAAGAAACCAGGGCGGCAATGCAAAAGTTACGGATAACCCTGACGCCGTTTTAAAGCAGGCAAAAAAGAAAATAGAAATTAAAGCGCAAGCAAGCGGATATGTTTCGCTTATGAGAACAAGGGAAATCGGTATCGCCGCTATGCTTTGCGGCGCCGGCAGAGAAAAGAAAGAAGATAAAATCGATTATTCCGCCGGTATAAAGTTTTATAAAAAAACCGGCGATTCGGTTAAAGAAGGCGAAGTTATAGCCGAAATACTTCATAACGGCGCGAAAAATATCGATCAAGCTGCGTTTATTATGAACGACGCTTATATTATTTCTGACAGCGCGCCGCAAAAACAAAATTTAATAAAAGGTATATTAATATGATAACAAAGGAAAACCACACATGGGTTTTGAAAGCGAAAAAGATTGGAAGCTTCCTAAGGATAAGGCTGCTCTTTCTGCGCAGATAGCGCAGGAGATTTCTGTCCATCCGAAAATTGTTTCGATTCTTATTAACCGCGGCGTTGACAGCGCGCAAAAGGTTAGGAATTTTTTGTTCGGCGGAAGAGAAGGACTTCACAATCCTTTTTTATTTGCCGATATGAAAAAGGCTGTGGACAGAATTAAAAAGGCCATAGATTCAAAAGAAAAAATTTTAATTTACGGCGACAGGGATGTTGACGGCGTTACCGCGGTGACTGTTATAGTCAATACTATTAAACGATTCGGCGGTCTTGTAGAGTGGTATGTGCCGGCTGATGAAGGCTACGGCATTTATAAAGACGTTTTAAGCAAATATGCCGGCGAGAAAATAACGCTTCTTATAACCGTTGACTGCGGAATTTCCGCGATAGAAGAAATAGAATACGCAAAAGCTTTGGGGATGGACGTTATTCTTACCGATCACCACGAACCGCCCTATGAAGGAATACCTGCTGCGTATGCCATAGTAAACCCTAAAACAAACGATTCAAATTATCCTTTTAAAGATATTGCGGGCTGCGCTGTAGCTTTAAAAACGGCGCAAGGTTTAACTTCGGCTTTTTCAAAAAGCTATGACCGCCCCATAACCGTGTGCTTTGTTTCAGGCAGTGCGGAAAGTTTTTCAGGTGAAACCGTAACTCTCATCAACTGCATTCAAACGGAAACTTCGAAGTTTTCCGGAGAAGCGGAGTTTAAGCAAATAGCAAGAAACTCGTTTAAAACCTATATAAACAATCAGGAATTAAAAAATTTAGCGGTTAAAGGCGACGCTTTGCTAAACGATAAGATAATTGTTTGTCAGACTCCGGAAAACGGGGGCATGTCCGAACTATTAAACGCCGTTAAAAAATTTATGTATTTAAACGATTCAAACCTAAAAATATTTTTTGACGATAATTTAGATTTATGCGCTCTTGGCACCATAGCCGATTCAATGCCGCTGCTTGACGAAAACAGAACGATAGTAAAAGAAGGCATTAAAATTTTAGAGAGAATTCCTGATTTGAAACCGGGCTTGGGTTTTTTGCTTGTCAACACGATGTCGTCAAAAAATATACAGCATATAAACGCTAAAATGATTTCATGGAACATTACGCCGGTTTTAAATTCTTCCGGAAGAATGGGCAGAGGAATGCTTTCTGCGCAGTTGTTAATGACAAACGATCCGTTTCAAGCTGAAACGTTGTATAACGATATAATAAAACTCAATGAAAACAGAAAATCTTTACAGTCGGAAAATATCGAGCAGTTCAACATATTGTTAAAACAGCAGTGTGATATTGAAAAAGATAAAGCTTTAATAGTTAGCGCGGATAATTTGGAGCACGGTGTTACCGGCATTGTCGCTTCGCAGATGCTCAAAACTTATTCGAGGCCGGCGTTTCTTTTAATAGCTGACGGAGACGAAGCTGTAGGCGCAGCCAGAAGCGTTGAGGATTTTGATATTATCGCTGCTTTAGAAAGCGTAAAAGACATACTTGTAAAATACGGCGGGCACAGCCA
>Ga0209628_10001946_pt1 | contig 13772 bp, 14 predicted proteins | sample TergutCu122P4_FD_187285 | JGI IMG/M metagenome (GOLD analysis project Ga0209628, IMG submission 187285) | Cubitermes ugandensis P4 segment gut microbial communities from Kakamega Forest, Kenya - Cu122 P4 (SPAdes) (version 2) | ecosystem: Host-associated > Arthropoda: Insects > Digestive system...
GTAAAATTTTCCTCAGGTGGATTTAATCCCTGCTATGGAGATAAAATGTCTTCGGTTTTGGACGTGCAGTATAAAAAACCGACTAAATTTGCGGGCAGTTTGTCGGGAAGTTTACTGGGCGCATCGGGGCATTTGGAAGGAATATCAAAAGACCGTAAATTTACTGCATTATTTGGTGCCAGATACCAGTCTAACGCTTATATGTTCAGGCAGTTACAAGTAAAAGGCAATTATAAACCAACTTTTACAGACGGACAATTTTTGCTCACATACGCCCCTACAAAGCAATGGGAATTTATGCTGTTTGGTAATTATGCACGAAATACCTACCGTCTAATTCCCGATACAATGATTGATAGGATGGGTATTGTTGGCGATGTAAAAGAGGTAAAAGTTTATTATCAAGGACAGGAAGTTGATGCGTATCAGACTATTTACACGTCTTTTGTTGCGAAATACACGGCTTCGGAAAATACAAATTATCAATTTTTGATATCGTATTTTAATTCCATAGAAAAAGAAACGTTTGACCTTGAAGCACAGTACTTTATCAGCCAAGTTAATAGCGATTTTGCAGATACAAATGTGGGCGAAGCAGTCAATCCTACCTCTGTGGGCAAGGATTTTTACCATGGAAGAAACTTTTTAAATTCTCATATTTTTCACGGAGAATTTCAGGGTGAACATCGATTTAAATCAAATTTATTGAGTTGGGGAACAAAATTTCAAGGCGAATTTATAGACGACCAACTGAAAGAATGGCGTTTATACGATTCTGCGGGGTATTCGTTGCCGCATTATCCTACCTATCCGGGCGAGGAAGTTCCTTTTGACGACCCGTCCCGCATCATCACGATGGGAAATTCGTATTTGAAGGCAAACAATATGTTGCAAACATTTCGTATATCATCTTTTATACAAGATAAATGGAATTTTGGCGACAGCGTTCATCATTTTATTTTAGTGGGTGGAGTACGATTTTCTTATTGGACGTTCAACCATAATTGCTTTATAACTCCACGATTACGTTTGATTTATCAGCCTAAAATGAATGCCGATATGTCGTTTTATGCGGCTACGGGAATGTATTATCAACCAGCATTTTACAAAGAAATGCGTTTATCGAACGGAACATTAAACGAAAACATAAAACCTCAAAAATCTTATCATATTATTCTGGGAATGGATTACTTATTTAAGATAAAACGGCGTCCATTTAAGTTTTCTACAGAAGTTTATTACAAATATTTATCCGATTTGATTACTTATACAATGGATAATGTGCGGATTATCTATTCGGGCAAAAATGATGCCGTAGGGCATATAACGGGCATAGATGCGAAAATAAGCGGCGAACTTGTTCCCGGTTTGGAATCTTGGTTGGTGATGTCCTTAATGCGTGGTGAAGAAAGTATTAACGGCAAAGGATACATGCCCAGACCTACCGACCAACGATTTTCTATGAATTTATTTGTTCAAGACAAAGTGCCGAAACTTCCTATGTTAAAGGCACATATCAACATCATTTATGCTACACCTTTGCCATATAGTCCTCCTATGATACGAAAATATATGCGGAGCATGGACCATTATTTTAAGGCAGATATTGGTTTTTCGTGGCAATTTATCAACGGAATGACACGTGCAGGGGATAAAAATCCATTTCGATTTCTCAATGCGGGCTACCTAACGTTTGAAATGTCCAATATTTTTAATTACCCTAACGTCCTTTCATATTCGTGGGTCTCCACCGAAATGGACGACGTAGAAGGAAAAAGTTATTACAAAATCCGTAACTACCTAACACCAAGAATGTTTAATGTAAAATTGAGGTTTGAGTTTTGAGAAAAAAATAGTGTTTTTTGTGCAATTTGTACGGTTAACGAGTACCTATTCTGTCCATTAATTAATCCTATTTTTTCACTATTACCTGATTTATTTTTTTGCTGTTAATCAGTATTTTAGCCTCTAAAATTTGAGTTTTTAAAAGTTACCGCCCTATTTTTAGTCGTCAAAAAGGGTAACTTGCACTGCTTTTTGGAACTTTATTTTTACTCTTTGTGCGTTTTTGGTAAGTCCGTCTGCCGTTAGTAAAAAAAATGTTACCTTTGCGAAAAAAATAAATATACGTTGCAATGAACAGAAAAAAAATAATTATATCCATTTTTATTTTATTTATTTTGGCGGGAACAGTGGCATTGTATCTTGCTTACAAAGTGATTTTTGCGAATAATATTTCTTCACAATCGCCAGATTGTTTGTATATAAAAACGGGTTCAACATATAACCAAGTAATTGGTTTATTGAAAGAAAAAAATGTGCTAAAAAATATGAAAACATTCCGATTGGTGTCTGAATGGAAGAAATATCCGCAAAAAGTTAAGTCTGGAAGATATGCAATAAAACCAAAAATGAACAACAATGAATTGGTAAACATGTTGAGGTCTGGTAATCAGGAAGCCGTTGATTTTACATTTAATAATATACGGACTAAAAAACAATTTGCGCAAAAAGTGTCGCAACAGTTGGAAATAGATGCCAAAGATTTACTTGATTTGTTGAATGATAATATTTTTTTACATTCTTATAATCTAAATACAGAAACCGCTTTAGCAATCTTTATTCCAAATACTTATAAAATATGGTGGAATATATCTTGTGATGAATTTATTAAAAAAATGTACGTGGAATATGAAAAATTTTGGACGAAAGAACGCAAACAGAAAGCCGCAGATATAAATTTAAATCCTGTGGAAATCAGCATATTAGCCTCTATTGTGGAAGAAGAAAATCATCGCACAGATGAACAGGCTCGTATTGCTGGAGTTTATATAAATCGTTTGAAAAAAGGCATTCCTTTACAAGCAGACCCCACAATAAAATTTGCTTTGCATGATTTTGGCATAAAACGTTTACTATACACCGATTTAGAGATTGATTCTCCGTATAATACCTATAAATATGCAGGATTACCGCCAGGACCTATTCGTATTCCAAGTCTAACGTGTATAGATAAAGTACTTAACTATGAGCAACATAACTATATTTTCATGTGTGCTAAAGAGGATTTTTCTGGATATCATAATTTTGCTGTTACTTTATCAGAACACACTGCCAATGCAGCAAAGTATCATAATGCACTTAACCAAAATAGAATAAAAAGGTAATTTTTTTGCTCGTGTATGTTTGCAATTCGAATAGATACGCTGCCCTTAACTACAAACTGACACAGTAAAATGAAATCTTAGTTCGTAATTCTAAAAAAAATATTACCTTTGCAAAAAATAAAATTGTATGAAGCAATTGTTATATGTAGCCCTTTGGTTTATTCGTGCAAAGTTTTTCAGAGTAAAAAGACCTTTGCAGAGCGTTATTTTTATCACTAATCAATGTGATTTATCGTGTAAACATTGTTGTGTATATGAACATGAGCAACCGATAATCAGGACAATGGAACAAATACGGGAAGATTTGGAATATTCTTATCGAAAAGGGGCACGTTTTGTGGATTTTGAGGGAGGCGAACCGACTTTGTGGCGTGATGGTGAAAAAACAGTAAACGATTTGATACAGATTGCCAAACAAATAGGCTTTTTTTCTTGTACTATTACTACGAATGCTCAGACTCCGTTTAAGGATAGTCTTGCAGACTCTATTTGGGTAAGTTTGGACGGGTTGGGCGATGTACACGATGCTATTCGCGGAAATGGCACATTTGCAAAATTAGAAAAAAATATTGCCGAATGCGGACATCCTAACCTTAGCGTAAATATGGTTATTAACAATCTAAACTATACAAACGTTGTTCAAACGATAGAATATGTAAAAAACAGTCCGTATATCAAATCTATTTCTCTCAATTTTCACACGCCTTACGCAGGAACAGAAAATTTATTTTTAGAATGGGAAAAAAGAGCAAAAGTTATAGATGAAATCATCAAAATGGATAAGTTAGGTTATCCGATAATGAATTCCAAATCAGGGTTAAAATTAATGAAACATAATAATTTCAAGAAGCAGTGTTGGGTGTGTAATTTTATTTTTGCTGACGGTAGTCGCTTTGATGAATGTCCCGGAAAATTAGTTGATGTCTGCGATAAGTGTGGATATGGTATGGCATCTGAAATGAAAAGTGTTTTTTCCTTTAAACCCGATACGCTGCTGGCAGGAGTAAAGTTGAGAATGAAAAAACAAAAAGGCAGTGTTTGTTGAATACAAAACTATTAAATATTTGTATAATGTTCTCATTTTTCAATTTATTTAATCAGTATCTATCATAATTATAATCTTCACCCCAACCTACCTTTGTAATCTTCATAACTAAAACTTCGTAAGAGAATAAATTCATCATTTTTTGTCCAAAGTGCGATGTGAGGGTGCTGTACACCGTTAAAATAAGTCGTTTTGACCATTGTATAATGTATCATATCTTCAAAGATAATTTTTTCACCAATTTCAAGTGGTTCGGAAAAAGCATAATCGCCCATTCCCATAAAATCGCCTGCTAAACAAGAATTTCCGCCCATACGATAAATAAATTTATCATCTTTGGTCGGGTCTTTGGCGTTTAGAATGGTCGGTTTATAGGGCATTTCCAAGCAATCGGGATTGTGGCAAGCAAAAGAAATATCCAACATTGCAATGTTAAAGTCCTTACATTCAATAATATCCTGCACAGATGCGACCAAAAAACCTGTTTGCCAGCCCACTGCTCCGCCGGGTTCTAAAATAATTTCCTGCAAATTTGGGTAACGCTTGCGGAAATTTTTTAATAAATTTACTAAATGTTCTACGTCATAACCCTCTTTGGTAATGAGATGTCCGCCGCCCATATTGAGCCATTTCGCTTGAGAAATTAAATCGCCAAACTTTTTTTCGACCTCTGTCAAAGTACGCTCCAAAACATAACTATCGTTTTCGCAAAGTACGTGAAAATGAATGCCTTCTATTCCTTCGGGCAGATTTTTTTCCAATTTTGACCGCACAATTCCCAAACGAGAACTTTCAATAGCGGGGTTGTATAAATCGGTTTTTACCTCCGAATATTCAGGGTTTATTCGCAGACCGAGCGACACGTTTTTTCCAAACAATTTCACTTTTGGGTAAAATTTGGCATATTGCGACAAAGAATTAAAGGTAAGATGACTGCTGTAAGCGAGCAGATTTTCAAACTCATCTTCTTTATACACAGGACAATACGTATGTGCTTCCGCTGACATTTCTTCTGCAATCAAACGTGCTTCGTTTAGCGAACTTGCTGCTGCACCATTCAAATAATGTCCAATTTCGTAAAATTTGTGCCAAAAAGCAAAGCCTTTTAACGCACAAATAATTTTTACATCTGCCTCCTGCTGCACCAAATTCAATATTTGAAGATTGACTTCCAAAGATTGCTCGTCTAACAGAAAACAAGGTGTCGGTATTTTTTCAAAATCTATTGCCATTTTTTTACCATTTTTTTATAATTCATAACTCGTAATTATTTCCAATATTTTATTTGTCTCTTCCACTGTATTTTCTGCTTGTAAAATGGCAGAAGAAATGGCAATAGATTTTATTCCTGTTTGCAAAATAGGTGAAATGTCATTAGCAGTAATTCCGCCGATGGCAACAAGTGGAATGTGAATGTTGTTTTTATTACACTCATTTACAATCTGTTGGTAACCCGCTATTCCCAAAACGGGACTGATATTCTTTTTCGTATCCGTAAACCGAAAAGGACCTAAACCAATATAATCTATCGGTAGAACTTTCAGATTTTCAATATCTTGGTACGTATTGCAGGTGCTGCCGATAATAAAATTTTCTCCTAAAATTTCTCTTGCTTTTTGTGGGTGCATATCTTCTTTTCCCAAATGTACGCCGTCTGCTTCGATTTCTTTACACAATTCTACGTGGTCGTTTAACAAAAAAACGGCATTATGCGATTTACATAAGGGTTTCAATCGTAAAGCAATTTGTTTAACTTCTTCTATATCAGCATCTTTCATTCGTAATTGTATCCATTTACAGCCGCCCAAAAGTGCCATCTCCGCAGACTGATAGTAATCGTATTTTTCCGTTTTGTGTGTAATAAATTGAAACGCCCCCCCTAACCCCCCCAAAAGGGGGGAACAAACTGTGTTTAGTATCATATTTTGTTTGTTATTCATAATAATGATTTTAATTTTAAAAAATTAGCCACCTCCGCAAATTTCTCCAAAGTAGCGGAAATCCCCCCTTCGGGGGGTGGGGGGGCTATTCCTCCCAACACCGCAACTCCCCCAAAAGCATATTTTTTCAATAAAGGCAAGGTTTGTTGGTTGATGCCGCCCAACGCAATTACTTTTTGATTTATTTTTCCACTTTCCGATGCAGATAATAAAATTTCATCGTCAAAGTTTGAAAGATAACCTTTTTTGGAAATGCTATCAAAAATTGGACTTAAAAACACATAATCGTATTCGTCTATGTTTTCCAATTCTTCTGTGGAATGGACTGATTTACTGACATTTAATTTCTTTTTTCCTGTATAATTCGGGTTGCGGACATTGAGATGAACTCCCAACAGATTGTAATTTTCGGTCAGTTCAAAAAACTCGTGAATTTTGATTTTGTGATGATATTCTTGTTTTATTTTATCAAGCAAATTTATGTATTCTTTTTTGGAAAAATCGGGCTTGCGGATATGTAAAATTTCCATTCCTGCCTCAAAAAGAGCATTTATTTTTTCTGCTTCCTGCTCAACACGTTCCGAAGACGTTATAACTATCAACCGCATCGTTTATCCTCCAAATATTGCGTTAATAATCAGAATGTTATCGTTTGGTTGAACGATGTAATTTTCCCATTTTGCTTTGGAAATAACCACATTATTCACCGCAACGGCAATTCCAAACTGATTTTCAATTTGTGCCTCTTTCAGTGCATCGGTTATAGTTGAGCCGTCATTTATTTTATATGGTTTTCCGTTGATTATTATATTCATTTGTCTGATTTATTTGATTTTAACTCCACAGGGCGATGCCATATTGTGAAGTTTCATCTTTATTTAATTTTATAAAAAATAACGTTAAATATTGTTAATTATTTTTCAAATAATTTTTCTTCGCTCGCTCGAATTTGCAATTAGAGCGTAAATAGTTGATAGTATGCAAATCCGCACCAGCGAGGGAATTACCGTTTTTGTCTTACGTTTCACGTCTTTGCGAGGCGGTTACTGAGCGGAGCCGAAGGATGACCCGCAATCCCCTGCTTCTTTGCGAGGAATTCCTCACTGCGTTAGAAATGACGGTGGGGTGTTGTTTGCAGGAGATTCATGCTTTCGCAGGAATGACGGCGTTGATGTTCGTGCAAATTCGTGTAACTTGTAATGAGTCTGCCGAATTATTCGTGGCAAAAATAATCTTGTTAATCTTGAAAATCTTATGAAAATCGTGGTTCAGACTATTAAAACAAACGCTAACAGGGTTTTAAACCCTGTTAGCGTTCTAATTTTAAAATTTTCTGCCGCCGGACGCTAACGACAAAAAATTTTTACCGAATTATAGAGCCATTTTTTAATACGCCCTAATAATCCCAACTACTCTGGAAGCCCGAAATATGCCGCTACTTCTTTGTAGTTACTCCAATCTACGGGGTAGCCTTTACCAGCACTCTTAACCTCAACAATATTACCCTCTGGGATAGGAACAACAATAATCCTAAAAGTTGTCCATGTAACAGGAGTCAAATACGGTGTTCCGTCAACGTCTAACATAAAAACTTGCAACACGCAACTTGATCCATTACCTGCAATAACAGTCCAAACCCCGTAACCAGCAAACCCCTTCGGATGTGGAACAGAAAATAAAGTTCCATATTCATCTGAATAGTAAGCGATGATTTGTTTATCGTGAGTAATGGTAATATTAGGAACAATGAAATCTTTACGTTCTGTAATTTCTACATCATTCCAAACATACATCATTACCCCTGCATTGCCGGGAATGCCTTGTGGTCCTTGTGCACCGTTGGTACCGTTAGTACCATTTATGCCGTCTGTACCGTTTACGCCATTCACACCATTAATACCATCTTTGCCGTCTCTTCCATCTTTACCATCTACGCCGTCTTTTCCGCAATTAGAAAACACCATACAAACTGCGAGGCAGGCAACTATCGCTGCCACTTTCCTCAAATTAAATTTTACTTTTACCATATATAATAAAATTTTAGATGCGACTCAGTCCCTATGCCACCGATTAAAAACTTAAATTATTAAAATGAAAAACGTGGGACTTGCATTTTCTTATCTGTAATAATGGTTTCTCGCATACCTTCGCACAAAATAAGTAAGCCCACGCCATAGCGACGTGAGCGTCCGCTTACCTTTTAACACTTGTGAATCTGCGAGAATTCTTATTACAAGTTGATAAGTTTACGCTTTTCGTTATCTATTATTTATTTTATTCTACATATTTTGTTATATTATTCTTTGTTATTTATAATTTCTATATGTTTTTTCGTTTCGTTTTACGTATTCGAGCAATAAAATGGTTATTGCACCGTCTAAATATTCAACAATCAAACGATAATTCCCTGTTCTTATTCTGTAAATAAATGGGTAGTTATCTACTGGTTTTACATTGGAAATTTCTTTTAGATTGTTTGCATTTTTTAACTTTTCTATAAGCAAATCCAATCGTTTCTTTGCAAGGCTATCCTTTATTTTTCGGACTGATTTTTCAAATTCCTCTGTACGTGCTATATACATTTTAAGAGCGTAAAAATTTTTGCAATTCAGAAATATCAGTTTTACAAATTCCAGATGCCTTTGATTTTTCCCATCTTTCTATTTCTTCTGCTGTGGCTATATATTTCCTTTCAATCTTTGCACCTGCAATTTTAGAGAAAAAACTCAATAATTTGCTTACAAATTCACTTCTAATAGCGTATTCTATCTGTAAAGTTTCCATAATTAAATTGGATTTAAAATTTCTGCAAAGGTATAATTTTTTTTTGAATTACGTAAGATTTTATTTTTCTATTTCCAAAAGCAATCCTTTCAATTCTTTATCAGACATATCTATTTGTTCGTTTTTATCGTAAATAGCAAGAAGAAAAACAGTATCATTTTCTATATAGAAATGTGTAATTACACGTGCCCCGCCTGATTTTCCCTTTCCTTTTGATGCTATTGCCAAACGAATTTTGAAACAATTATTACCTAATGGGGTTCCCATTTCTGGATTTTGTTCCAATTTTTCAATCAGCAAGACATATTCTCTTTTCAACGATGGAAACTTTTTTACCAATCGTTTAAATTGTCTATCAAATGGTTGTATTGTTAGTACGTTATATTTCATTAAGCAATTCTTTTGCAGGACGTGCCGATAATTCACCTTTTTTTATCAAATTCACAGTATCCACTGCTTCTTTAATTTCTTGCAACAATAACGCCTTTTCGTTAGTAATCGGATGAACTTTTACAAACGAAAAATTTCTAAGCAACTCCATAAGAAACAACGCTTTACTCTCCCTTACATCTAATAATACTCTCATCGTATTTTACTTTTATAAATCAATTGCAAAGATATAATTTTTTTTGAATAATTTAATTTTTTGTTCTTTTTACTTATTCACTATTCACATTTTATATCTGAAGGCGTTTTTTTAGACGTATCTTTTAAAAAATAAGACAAAAAAACTGCCCCGCCAACATTGTCTTTATTTACATCTTGAGAAGAATTGGAGTAAATATCTTTTATTTGAGCGTCTTCATTTTCAGTTAGATAGTCAAAAAATTGATTATTAAATTCTACAATTTCTTTTTTGGAACGGTAATTTTTTTGCAGAAACATTTTTTGATAGTTGTATTTCAGCGTGTTTTCCTGTTCCTTACTAATTTCATTTTCAGAACTTTGTACTAATTCTGGCAACGTTACAAACTGCGAAACATCACCCCCTCGAAACCGATAAATTGCTTGTTTGGCATCGCCGAAAATAATCACTTTCCCCGATTCCTGCCCAAACAAAATCGAAGACAGCACCTCCACTGCCAACGGAAGAATATTTTGCCACTGCATATTAGACGTATCCTGAAATTCGTCAATAAACAAATACTTATACTGCTCGCCAATCCGCTCGTACACAAATGGAACAGGCTCATTTTTAATGCTTTCAAAGATAGACAAATTGGCTTCGCTAATATGAATCAACTTGTCGGTTTTTTTCAGTACTTCCGAAGTACGCCTAATTTCGTTGAGCAAAGCCACAGGGTAAATATTTTTCCGAATAGCCTGCAACAGTCTGTAATCCTGTTCATTAGAAGAAATGGCAAAATAATATTCTTTTAAATCAAGGGCAATATCTTCAATCATTTTTTTGCTTTTACAGGAAGACGAATACCAAACGTCCTCATTTACAGCCTTTAAAACATAACTATTCCCTGATAATTGCTCAAAATCTCCCTGACTTTTTTTGTAAAACCACTGCCCAATTCCTTTTGCACCCTGGTAGAAATCATTAAAATCCACCCCATTTTTCATTATGGCATAGCAGGCATTTTGAGCCGATTCTGTAATTTTATTTTCTATTATTGCAATCTTTGCGTTAATTTGTTTAACAATCGCATCAAAATCGCAAAATTGCAAGGTTTCCAATTTTGTAAGATGCGAAATTGCCGTTTCTTTGTAAATTTCTTTGCCTATTTTTGCCAATTCTCTTTCGATGTGCCAATTTTTTTCATCTTCGATATTTGAAAAAGAAAAATTGAGAATTGCCTGCGTAATATCCTCATCATAGCCAAGTTTTGACAAAATTAAATCCACAATTTGCGACATCAACGCATCTGAGTCCAACTCCAACTGATGATTGAGCGGAATTTTCAAATCAATAGCAAAACTTTGAACAATCCGCTGAAACAGACTGTCAATCGTATAGATAGAAAAATGGCTGTAATCGTGATGAATAAGGTGCAAAATTTCCTTTGCTCTGGCAGAAATGTCCGATTTTTCGATATTTTCAGACAATTCTTCCAACAAATTGGGGTGTTTATTTGCTGCAAGCAACTCCAAAAACAGAAGTATTCGTTCCTTCATCTCATTGACAGCCTTGTTGGTAAAGGTTATCGCCAAAATTTTCCGATAAATAAATTTATCTTGTGGAAAATACATCAAACACAGCCTAATATACTCTTTTGCAAGCGTATAGGTCTTTCCGCTCCCCGCCGATGCTTGATAAACTATGAAGGATTTTTTATTGTTTATTCTGTTTTGGTTTTCCATTATGCTTTATTTGATTTACGATGAAAGTTATGCTTATTTTCGTAAACAAAAATCCATGCCATAAAAATACTTTTCGCAGCAAAGTGTGGTTTAAAAATACAAATCACGTTCCCCTGCATCAATAGAGGTTAGATTTTCTTTTATTTGCTGTTTGTGTATGTTTTGCGGAGCATCTTGCAGAAGTTGTTCTATCAGTGCAAGCCCTTTTTTGCGGGTCTGCTCTGAGGCAAAATCAAGCAAATATTCTCTAAACGTAAACAAGGCATTTGGAAAACAGTATTGTTTTATTAGTCCCGGTTTTGCCAAATCCATAAAATCGTTTCCCACCCTGCCCATACGGTAACAGCCTGTGCAGAACGACGGAATGTACCCTTGGTCTATCATATCGGAAATCACCTCTTCCAGCGAGCGATGGTCGCCCAAAGAAAATTGACTTCCTGCCTCGGTATCATCATTATATGCTCCCGGATTGGTTCGAGAACCTGCTGAAACCTGACTTATTCCAAAGTTAAACAATTCGTTACGAATGGCATCATTTTCGCGGGTACTTAAAATAATTCCTGTATAAGGCATCGCAATGCGAATGATAGCAATTATCTTCTTAAAATCATCGTCAGAAACAGGATTTGGAACGCAACGGCTTAATTCTGAACCATCTGCAGGCTCAATGCGGGGAACGCTTACCGTATGAGGTCCGCAGCCAAAAATGGCTTCCAAATGCGCCGCATGTTCCATTAATGCAAGTACTTCAAAACGATAATCTATCAAACCAAACAAAACGCCCAATCCAACATCGTTTATACCCGCTTCCATTGCTCTGTCCATTACTAAAAGACGATTTTCATAATTTCCTTTGGGGGTATTGCCCGGATGAAATTTAGCATAAGCAATCGGGTCGTATGTCTCTTGAAAACAGATATAGGTACCGATTTTTTCGTTCTTTAATTTTCTAAAATCTTCGACAGACATCGGTGCCAACTCCGCATTGATGCGGCGAATACTATTTTTACCATCCTGAACGGCGTAAGTTGTTCGTATTGCGTTACATATATAATCAATGTCATTGCGAGGGGTTTCTCCGCAAATTAGCAACACACGTTTATGACCGTCTTTAAGCAGGATTTTTGTTTCGCTCGCAATCTCTTCCATAGTAAGTATTCGACGCTTTAATTCTTTATTATCGCTGCGAAAAGCACAATACAAACAATTATTTACACATACATTTCCGGTATAAACGGGGGCAAACAATACTAAACGTTTTCCGTATATTTCTTCTTTAACCTGTTTGGCTATATCCATAATCCTTTGAATATGAATAGTATCCTTTACGCGTAAGAGAAGTGCCACATCGTCCAAAGAAAGTCCTTTCAATTTAGACGCTTTTTCCAAAACAATCTTCACTTCTGATTCGGAAGGAACCGTATCATCAATGAAGCCATAGAGTTTATCTCTATCAATGAAGTTTACAAATTTTTGCTGTTTCATAAAAAAAAAATTATTCCGTTTTAATAAACATTGATCTTACTTTTACCCCTTTCAAACGTCCTAATTTTCCTGTGAGAGCATTTATTATATCAGTATGGCTTTTGACGACCAACGAAATGACAAATAATTCTTCTTCCCGCAAAGGTATCCCTTGCCTTGCCACGATGATGCCGCCAAAACTACTCAACAAATTGTTGACATTCTCTACAATCTTTCTGTCTTTAATCAGAATGCTTACAGTGCCTATTTTCTTCTCCATCAGTTAAATCACTTTTGAATTAGGAATAAAATTTTCTAACGAAGCGATAAAATCCCCTCCTTAGAATTTCGGCTGCAAAGGTACACTTTTTTTTAATACAAACTCATCTGACGCAGTTGAGTGCATTTCAAATTGTCGCCTTTCTCATGCGGCTCTTGCGGGAGGTTTTCGTAAAATAGTAAAACAAAATATTTTCTCAATAAATACGTTTGTATTTAAAATAAAATTGTAATTTTGTAAAAAAAATAAAAATAGGGAATATGGCAACACGCAGCATGATTTCTTTTGATTGGGCAATGAAACGCTTGCTTCGCAGCAAGGCAAATTTTGATATTTTGGAAGGCTTTTTGAGCGTATTGCTTTGCCGTGAAATCAAAATAAAAAATATTTCAGAAAGCGAAGGAAACAAGGAAAATAAAGAAGACAAATACAATCGGGTAGATATACTCGTAGAAGCCGATAATAAAGAACTTGTAATCATAGAATTGCAATTTTACAGTCAGAGCGATTATTTTCAACGTATGCTTTACGGAACGAGCAAGGCAATAGTCGAACATCTTCACGAGGGCGATGATTATGCTCAAATCCGCAAAGTTTACTCAATAAATATTGTTTATTTCGACCTTGGCAGAGGCGATGATTATGTCTATCATGGCATTAACAACTTTACAGGACTTCACACCCACAACGAATTGCAACTTGATGATAAACAAAAGGAATTGTACAACAAAACGTTTATCGGCGATTTGTATCCAGAATATTATATATTGAAAGTGAAAAAT
>Ga0209628_10001947_pt1 | contig 13770 bp, 6 predicted proteins | sample TergutCu122P4_FD_187285 | JGI IMG/M metagenome (GOLD analysis project Ga0209628, IMG submission 187285) | Cubitermes ugandensis P4 segment gut microbial communities from Kakamega Forest, Kenya - Cu122 P4 (SPAdes) (version 2) | ecosystem: Host-associated > Arthropoda: Insects > Digestive system >...
AAAATCCATTGAGTGTTCGTCGGAAAAACAACAAAAAAGAAAGGCTAAACTTGAAAAAATATCTTATAAAAAGAAAAACAGCCTAAACTGTTTTATCATTTGACTGTTTTTCTTTTATTTACTGAATGTCCCTAAATGTATTCAATATTATTAATTATAACGCTATCAGTTATTAACGTAGCAGAGTCTTGGTAAATCCAATAGCTCACTTGTCCAAAAAGGCAGTAGTCTTTTTTAAAAATGTTATCATTAAATCTATGGTGTCGTAGTCTTTTGCTTGTTGTTCTTCTGATAATTTTTCCCAAGTTTCCAAACAGTTGTGCCGTTTAAATTCATTATCTCTTTCGCCGAAAACCCAGCCGTTTTCATATTTTTCGATTACCCAACGACGGTGTTCCATCATAGCCAAAGTTTCCCTTTCATTATCCGAAAACATAATTTCACTATTTTTGAAATCACCGTCTTTATTACCAAAAGCAATATATGATTTTAGGTTATTGTCTAAAATTTGATTTCGGCTCGATTGCTTGAAATGCTCCGACAAGGAGTCCCATTCGGTATTCATTTTGTAAATATTATTCCAAAAACGGTGGGCTTCTTTTGCTTTATTTTCTATATTTTTATCCAATTCAAAAACATAATCGGCTAATTGTCCAAAAAGATTTATCGGGAAGATATTTTTATTTTCTAATTCCTTTTTTAACACAATATTAAAAGTATCAACATCGTTGCAAAACAGAAGGATATTCGGTATATTTTTACCTAAAAGATAACGGATTTCTACAGCTTGAATAATTGCATCTGTTTGTTTTTCAGTACCAATAAAAATAGATTGAAATATTTTTTTTGTACAAACTTTTTCTACATTATTTAGCATTTCTATTTCAACAAAATCTTTTAGATAATGATATTTTTTTTTGAAAGAATTTATTATTGTTTCGTTTTCTTCTATAACAGTAAATCGAAATATGTTACGCTGCATAGTCAAACAATGTGCTAAATTAAGGATAACATTTTCCGTTTTTTCCGTAAGCCCTACCATAAGAATTTCGGGCGAAGTTTCTATATTTGCAGGCAATATCTTTTCTATATTCATACAGACACTGTATTTTATTCCTATTTTGTTGATATTAAAAAGAATACCGTCAAAATTTTTGGTTTTATATTTGAATAAAGTTGCTTCTTCCAAGATTGTTTTCAGTTCACGGTCTGCAATAGGAACAAAACACCGCAAAGCATTCTCCCTATTTGCATTTTCTAATATGGAAGAAACTACTTGTGCTATTTCAACATTTTTCTTGTCGTTGCCAGTAAAAACAAAAACTACTTTTGCCTTGTAAATCTTTGCAAGTTTTAATATTGTTTTACTATTATAATCGCCAATTAGTAATTTGGTATTTGAATCAGGTAAAGAGCGATGTAACGGATGGATGGGGTCGTTGTCAATAAAAATTTTTTTTTGGTCAGAATATCTACGGGCTATTTCTAAAGATTTTTCTGTCAATCCACAAATAATGATATGGTTACGATAGAATAAACGTATTTTTAATAATTTTAACTGTTCGGGAACAGTTAGCAAAACAATTTCTACTGACAATAAGATAACTACAACAAAAATCAACCAACGAGAAATATCTATCAAGCTATCAGGTGTCTGTTTAAAAATATGTTGCATCAAAAAGAGTTGGAATGTATCATACAGCGCATCAAAAAACGTAACATCGTCTGTTTTAAGATAACCACATACACCTGAGGTAACACCTAAAATGGTAAAGATAATAATAATAATAATTCGTGGATTTTTCCAAAAAGGTTTTCCAAAAAAGTTTGTATTTTTCATCATATTAATGAATAACGTAATAATTTCTGCAAAGAAACACGTTTTTTGAAATATTATGCTTGTTTCTCAAGTAAAAAAAGAATAAAATTATTAATTTTTTTGCTCATAAAATATTAAGTAACATTTTTTATCTTCGCCAACTTATAATTAAAATTTATTATGAAAAAATTCCTCCTTTTAATTTTCACCACAATTTCAATCACCGTTTTCTCTCAAACACTTACCTTAGAAGATATCTTTAAAAACGGAACATTGCGTAGCGAAGGTATCTCCGGATTTCAACCCATGCCCGCCAGCGATTTTTATACCGTAACGACAAGTACAGGAATTGATAAACACCATTTCGCTACCGGTGACTTTGTGGCTTCTATATTATCTAATGAAATGCTAACATCTTTATCTAACAATAATTTAACCATTTCCAAAATTAATTCATACACTTTTTCTAATAATGAAGATAAGATGTTGCTGGCTACCGATATTGACTATATTTACAGAAGAACCACCAGGGGCTTTTATTATGTCTTTGATATAAAAGAAAATACATTAAAACCCGTGAGTGACTCAACAAAGGGAAAAATTAGTTTTGCCACTTTTTGCGCACATGGCGATAAAGTAGCGTTTGTACGTCATTTGAATCTGTTTTATTTAGATTTAAAAACCGGCAAAGAGATACAAATTACTTTCGATGGTAACGAAAATCACATTTTAAACGGACTTCCCGATTGGGTACATGAAGAAGAATTAGACATGACGAAAACATTCTATTGGTCGCCAAACGGAAAATATTTAGCCTATATGCGCTTTGATGAAACTGATGTAAAAGAGTTTTCAATGACCATTTGGGGTGACCTGTATCCCGAAGAATATAGATATAAGTATCCGAAAGCAGGTGAGGATAATTCTGCTGTTGAAATATATGTATATGATACTGAAACTAATAATACCACAAAAATTGATATTCAAGCGAGCGAAGAAGTATATTATCCTCGCTTGTTTTGGCTCTCAAACTCTATCAATTTAATGATTTTGCAATTAAATAGGTTACAAAACAAATTAGAATTTGTTACATATAATGTATTAAACCATAATAAAGCTATTGTTTTTACCGATACAAACCCTTATTGGCTGAATGTTACCAAAAACTATTATTTCTTATCCGATAATCATTCCATGATTTTGACATCAGAGCGAGATGGGTTTAGTCATATTTATTTAATTGATTTTAATGGAAATATAAAACAAATTACCTCCGGTAATTGGGAGGTCGCTTCTATAGAATACGTGAATTCTAAAACCAAGCAAATTTACTATTTATCAAATGAAGCAGATAGATTGGGACGTGATTTGTATGTGATTGATTTTGCGGGAAATAAGAAAACTCAACTTTCAAAGAGTGGGGGGTGGAATGCAACTCAATTTAGCGCCACCGGCAATTTTTATCGGAATATATATTCTACTCCTACACAACCTCATTATTATACTGTTAATGACCATAAAGGAAAAATATTGCGTACGTTGCAAGAGAATGCCAACCTAAAAATCAAAATGCAAGAATTCAATTGTGTGAATAAGGATTTTTTTCAATTTACTACTTCTGAGGGAATTACCATAGATGGTTGGATGATGAAACCTGCCGATTTTAACCCCGAAAAAAAATATCCGGTGTTGATATATACTTACGGTGGCCCCGGCTCAATGGAAGTGAACAGAAATTTTAACGTAGAAGGATGGTATCAATATTTGGCTCAGAACGGATATATTATTGCCTGCGCCGATGGACGCGGATCGGGCGGCAGAGGAGATGCTTTTAAAAAAGTGATTTACAGACAAATGGGAAAATATGAAAGCGATGACCAAATTGCTTTTGCAAGATATTTAAAAACATTGTCCTACGTAAATTCCGATAGAATCGGAATTTGGGGATGGAGTTTTGGGGGTTACCTCTCCACGTTATCATTGTTTAAAGGTGAAGATGCATTTGCTATGGCAATGGCAGTGGCACCGGTAACCAATTGGCGCTATTACGACAATATTTATACCGAACGTTTCATGCGCACTCCACAAGAGAATCCGGATGGCTACAACGACAACTCACCTGTATTATTAGCAGATAAATTACAAGGTAAATATTTAATAATTCACGGAACGGCAGATGATAACGTGCACTTTCAAAATACTATGGATTTAGTCACTGCTTTAAACAACGCTGGCAAACACTACGAAATGTTCTTCTATCCCAATAAAAACCACTTCATTACCGGCGGAAATACAAGATTGCATTTATATACGTTGATGACGGAGTTTATTTTTAGGAATCTATAATGAGGGACATTTTACGGAAAAAATTGAACGCCTTCGGCAATCATGTAAGCCTAAAACCACTGACTGGGTGCATCGCTCCAAAGAGCCTCAATATTAAAGAACTGACGTATTTCGGGTTGAAAAACATGTACAATAATATTGAAATAGTCTAATAAAATCCACTCTCCGTTGGCACGCCCTTCAACGTATGAGGGTTTTATTCCGGCTTGTTTTTTTGTAGTTTCTTGTACAAAATCGCTGAGGGTTTCTACGTGCGGCTTGGAATTACCGGTGCAAATAATGAAATAATCGAACAATACATGCTGCATCGCTTTTAAGTCAATGCAAACAATTTGTTCTCCTTTTTTTTCAAGAAGAGATTGAATAATAAGTTCTTCTAATTTTCCCTGAAAAACGGGAGCCTCTGTTTTTACTTTTTTTGGTCTTGCCATTAATTGTGATTAATACTTATCGGCAAAAATAATATTTTTGTGCAAATAAAAAGCTCATGTTCTTTTTCCGAAAAAAGCGTTCCGAAGAAAAAGCCCTTTCACTCTCCATGCTCACGTGGAAGCGGTTTAAAAAGGAAAAAATGGGAATGATTTCTCTCATTTTTTTAGGTTTGGTGTTTATTATGGCAATTTTAGGGTACCTCATCACGCCGGATAAAACGCCTTATTGTAACGAGCAACATTTGGAAATTGCATTGCAACCACCCGGATTTTCGGTGTATTTTTTGAATATACCCAAAGAACCACCGGTAAAAAAGGTGAGTTTTTTTTATAAAATGTTGTTTGGGCAACAAGCGCGGTATAATTCGGTGCCGATTTTGGATAACGATACCGAAGTGTTGCACACAACGTCACTACAATCGAAAAAAACATTTGGTTTAGGCACCGACCGTTACGGTCGCGACGTCCTCAGTCAATTGATGTTAGGCACTCGTATCAGTTTGGCTGTTGGTTTGATTGCTGTTTTTATTGCCTTGTTCATCGGTGTTTTTGTGGGTGCCACTGCTGGTTACTATGGTGGAAGGGTTGATGCGGCACTCTCTTGGTTCATCAACGTAATTTGGTCTATCCCGACATTGCTGTTGGTGATTGCCATCAGTTTTGCACTCGGTAAGGGTTTTTGGCAAATTTTTATCGCCATCGGCTTAACAATGTGGGTAGATATTGCGCGAGTGGTGCGCGGGCAAATACTGGCACTAAAACAACAAGATTTTGTAGAAGCCGGACGTGCATTGGGTTTTTCTAACTTTAGAATTATCTTCAAACATATATTGCCCAATATTTTAGGAACTTTGGTAGTACTTTCTGCTGCTAATTTTTCCTCCGCCATTCTCATGGAGGCAGGATTGAGTTTTCTCGGTATGGGCGTACAACCCCCAATTCCTTCCTGGGGCATGATGATGAAAGAAAACTATGCTTACATTGTGTTGAACAAGGCGTATTTAGCCATTGCTCCCGGAATTGCTATTATGGTGTTGGTTTTGGCTTTTATGCTCATTGGTAGCGCGTTGAGAAATGCGATGGAAGTGAGGCGGTAGAAAACAAGGAACCTTTAACTAGGGATATTCAGTAAATTCAAACAAAACAGCCAAAGACTAAAAGAGTTTTGGCTGTTTTTCTTTTTCCTGACTTCCGCGTTCAAAGACATGAATACAACTATTTTGGTGGGATGCGCAATTTTTGTCCAATGCTGAGCGTATGAACATTTGATAAGTTGTTGTAATTGCTTATTTTTGGTACTGTTGTACCAAATCGTGCGGCAATGGCACCCAAAGTATCTCCTTGTTTTACAATATAAATAATCGGCTCGCCTGTTCCTTGTGTGCCGGTACGCAAATCAACAACAGTAGTTGTGGTACGGGCAGCATTTTGCTGTTGTTCTTTAGGTTTAGAAGAATCGGTAGATTTCAAATATTCATAACCTACTAAAAGTCTTTGTTTTGCTTTTATTGAGCTACTACTAAGATTGTTCATTTTTTTGAGTTCATATAGTGCCAATCCATATTTATTGGCAATGACGGATAAACTTTCTCCCTGTTTTACAGTATGATATACTTTATTATAATTAGATGAGTTTACGGGAACTCCGGTGAAAAAACCTTCATAAACTTTCATTGGAGTGAAAATATCTTCATAATTATACTTGTAAATAGAGTCTTCCAACTCAATAAATCGCAAGACATCAGCATGTTTCAATCGCAATGGGTAAGGTTCCTTATATGCCGGAATCACTAATCTTTTATATTGAGGATTTAATATTTTGAGTTCATCTAAATCAATATTTAATACCTCAGCTACTTGTTGAAGATGTAATTCCTTTGTTACCATAATAGTATCTACAGCAAAAGGGATGGTGAGTTCAGCAAAAGGGATGCCATGTTCGTGGTGGTAATTTACTAAATAAAGTATTGCAATAAATCGGGGAAAATAGTTTTGCGTTTCTCTTGGTAGAAAGGGTTTTATGCTCCAAAAATCTTTTTTCCCGCCAGAACGGGCAATCGCTTTTCTCACGCCGCCAGCACCGCAGTTATAGGCAGAAATAGCGAGCCCCCAATCGTTAAAGATATTGTATAAATCTCTTAAATGCCTTGCAGCTGCATCGGTGGCTTTAAACGGGTCGCGGCGGTCATCCACAAAAGTATTCACTTCTAATTGATACGCTTTTCCTGTGGCGTACATAAATTGCCAAATTCCGGTAGCACCCGCACGAGAAACGGCGTTGGGATTAAGCGCGGATTCCACAATTGTCAAATAAACCAACTCTTCAGGAACATCATATTTGTCAAAAATTTCCCGCATCCATGGAAAATAATACTGCGAAAGCCCCAAGATAATTGAAGATGAGCGCTTTCTTTTACAAACATAAAGTTCAATCCTTTTTCTTATATCTTGATTGTAAGTTAATGGCATCACCGTATGCAAATGCTGCATTCTGCTTTGTACTACTGCATCTATTAAGCAATCCTCTTCATTGTTATCGTTGAGCATTCCCGCATTAATATTCCCCACTTGCTTTTTAATGTACCACAAATCGAGTAGTGCATCCATCTCGTTTAGTATTTCATCTTCTATACTGTTTTGTAACGAATCTTCCAACCATACTTCTTCCAATAAAATTTCATCCAAAATTATATTTCTCTGTTCCTGCGCAATAGTCGTTATTAGAATTAAAAAACAACTACAAAGAAAAAATATCTTTTTCATATTCAGTAATTTTAATACCCATCAATCCAACTCCAAGTATCTTCATAATGTTCGTGCATAAAGTTGATATATTTTTTAAGCAGGTAGTAATCATAAGCGTCAATGTAGCCATCGGCGTTCAGGTCGTATTTGGGGTCGTAGCCCATGCCTTTGTAGTAAATACCTTGCTCTATTAGCCTTGCCAATTCTGCGGCATCGTTGGTAAAGATTTTCAAGTAGGTGGGGGCGTCGTCGGTAATAACGTAGCCGGGGATGATTTCGCGGTGTTTTAGATTTTGCACGGCATCTGTATTGTTTACCGTAATCTTTGCCCAGCGTACCATGTAGCCGGCTCTGGATATTTCTAAAATATAATCGCCGGGGGCAACATTGGCAAATTCATAGAATCCAACGGTGTTGCCTTCAATGGTAAAGGGCGCTTCGTTGTTCAATAATATTCTGGGAGACCCCGGTACGTGTGTTTTACCGATAGGACCAAAGTTAATGATTTCTCCGTAGTTGGTAAACTCTCCCAATGCGCCCGGATGTTCCGGTGTGTTGGGCACAAATTTCGCTCCCGTATAAGGAATAGCAGTAGTTGAATACAGTTCTGTTCCGTTGAAAAATGCAGCAAGTTGCGCTTCGGTGGGTTTTGAGGCAAAGGTAGGAACCGCTTTTAGTTTTACCGTAATGGGAAATTGGCTGTTAAAGCCTGTAGCAGAGGCATCGCCCTCCCCTCTATTTACAAACGGGAAAACGGTACCGCGAACGGTAGTATAGGGACAATTCACCGTAACCGTAATATCTTTATACGCACCCGCACAAGTGTTCAAGATTGGCGTTACACGATACACTACAGAACCCGAAGTTTGACCTCCGGTTAATGTAAGTGTATGATTGATGGTAGAAGTAGTTCCTATTGTTCCCACTGCCGGAGTTGATCCGCAATTGGTATTGGATATTACTTCCCATGTATATGTTGCGCCGGTGGGCGAAGAAGCAAGCGTTATATTGGTATTAGTGCCGTTGCATATAGAAAAATCATTGTTAGTAACAGAAGGCAGGGGGCGAACCGTCAGCGTATAGGTTTGCGGACTACTCACTGGCACTTTTTGACAAAAATCATCGTATGCTTTACGAGTATAAACAATAACAAGGTCTGTTGTTCCTGTATTTACTTTATCCCCATTTGGAATAGTATAAGAAGACGTATTGCTACCCGAAATAGGATTGCCGTCTTTATACCACTCATAGTTAATCGTACCGGCTAATCCGCCGGCAGCTGGAGCATCGTTGTCGATAGTAATTGTAGTATTATCTCCGGAACAAATAGTTTTGGTTCCCGCTTTAATATAACCCGCAAAGAAATCTGGCAATACCGTAATTTTCCAATAGGTTGTATCCGGTTTACAAGAAATGGAAGAAGGAACAGCAATAGCTTGTATTTTAATAGTTTGTGGAATAGTTGGCGTATTGCCATACTGATAAGATATTGTTGTTCCACTTGTGGTAATAAGTTGGGGGGAGACTGACCCGCCGTATCCGGGCATAAGGCTAACATTAACCTGACTAACTCCTCCTTTAAAGGTTACTGTATTTTGTGTGGGTGTATTGCCGCATGTAGTGGAGGTGTCAGTTGCTAACGTAACTTCGGCAGGAGTAGCAGTACAAGTACAGTTTACAGGAATGCTTGCCTGTGTTTTAGTACAGTTGTTTCCGTCTTTAATGGTAATGGTATGAGCGTTTCCTGTAGGTACACCCGAAAAAATATTGCTTGTTTGAAACCCTAAACCATTCAATGAATAAGTATAGTCGCTTGTGGGAGCGGTTACGGTTAAGATTCCGGTAGTGGCTGGCCACGGATTACAGTTGAAAGAGGTGGTAATGCTTGCCGTTACTGCCGGATAAACTGTTATTTTTACCTCTTTACGTCCACTTGCATTGGCAGTGCCTTCGCAATGGCTGGAGGTTGATACAGCAACCCAGTAACTTTTTGTAGTAGTTATTGAGGCAGCCGTTACAGCTGTTCCCGTAATAGGAGAAGCATCGGTTGCATTTGCGTACCAACTGTAAGTAGGCGTGCCGGTAATGCCCGTTATACCCAAAATAAGGTCATTCAAATTCACGGTACCGGTTCCGCAAAGGCTTGTATCTCGTGTAAGGATATTGGCTGCCGTAGAACGAGGCGTTACCGTTATCGTTCCTGCATTCATTACATTGGCAGTACAGCCGCCGGTAAATACTATATCATAAGGGAAGTTCCCATCTATTGAAGGCGTGCCGCTGATAGTTAATGTGCCACCACCGCTGCTCGACCAACTTGCACTTACCCCTGTAGGTAATCCTGTAACGCTAATATCGGTTTGAGCAGCAACACCGGTAGTAGAATAAGTGATGGTTGCCATTGGTGAACCTACACATACCGTTCTGTTGTTGGTGCCTGAGCCGGAAGACAAAGTGGCGTTGCAGGGTGTCAAGCAACTATTTACTACTACCGGTGTTGTTTGTGCAGTACATAATGTTCCAGTTTGTGTAAAGGTAAAAGTTACACTTCCCGTTTTTGTTGCAGAAGCAGTAACTTGACCGCTGTTATTCACAGTAGCTACCGTTATATCACTACTTGACCAAGTACCGCCGGTTGTGGGAGATAAGGTCGTAGTTCCACCAAGGCAAATGGAACTTGCGCCGGTAACTGAAGCCGTGGGATTTGGATTTACGGTTGCCATAACCTTAGTACGCGTTGCCGACGATTCGCAACCGGTGGAAGTATTATAGAGTGCCACATAGTAATCTGTGGTAGTACTTATATTTGGAGTAGTATAGGATGCCGAAGTGCCAACAGAAGTACCGCCATTTGAAACAGTGTACCAGCGATAACTCAGATTAGCGCCCGGATTGGTAGGCGTAACGCTTAGCACTACTGTGCCGGAACCGCAACGGCTATTATTGCCGGGGGTAATTGTAATAGCGCTCGGCAACGGATTCACCGTTATTATTACTGGAGTTGTACTCGCAGAACAAGCGCCGCTGGTAACGTTCCTGCGGAAATGCGTAGTAGTTGTTAAAGGACCGGGAGCGTAAGTGCTTAAAGTACTGCCCGAAATATCAGTCCAAGTGCTGCCATCGGGGCTGCTTTGCCATTGGTAGTTGTATGTACCGGTGCCGCCGGTAGCAACGCCTGTGCTTGTGAAGGCAGCTGGTGTTTCACCACTGCATATTGTTTGGTCGGCAGCAATGGAGCCGGCGCTCGTAATAGACGGAGTTACCGTTACCGTGATGACGTTACTGTAAACATTATTTGCGCCAAAAGTCGCCCTGCGTACAATATAATAGGTGGGTTGCGTCAATGCGGGTGTGGTAAAAGTGGCCGTATTGGTAGAGGTGGAAAATGCAGTCCAGGGACCGGTATTTGAGGTAGTACTGTACATCCAAGTATAGGTAGGAGAACCTGAACCGGTGGCGGCTGTTACGTTAGTTAAAGCAACTGTGCTTCCGCTACAGATAGTAGTACTTGCTGCTCCTATGGTACCCGGAAGTGAGGGAACACCTAATGTATAGGGACCAAAACCGCCGCAATTGCGTAGAGGAGTTGGCGGCGCAGGAACATCTTCGCTATGGGAATAAGCGGTACCCGATTCCACATACCAATGAATATAATAAACGCCATCCGGCAAGGTGTTAAAGGTTACAGTGGTGTTTATGGGCGTATTATTGGTAGGAGATATATGCAGTTCGTTCCATGTATGCAGCGGGTAGTTTTGTACCGTAGTAGCGTAATCAGGATAAGGCGATACTATATATTGCGCCCTTACTGCAAATTCGTCGTATGGAGCATTCATTCCGTTGTGGTGGTTAATCAGCAGAGTTAAAGTTTCTGTATTGGAAGAGGGGGTTATGGGTGAGTTAAAAGTACCCAAATGGGCGCTTACGCAAAGATATTCATTGGTAGCGTCATGGTCGGCTACGCGCTGCCTGCCTATTCGACGAAGGTGGTCGGGTATGGGAATTCCGTGAACTCCCCCTATCTTCAATACGTCTGAATATAATCCAAGTGGTTTGTTCTGGTCAATAGGAATAGCAATGCAAATAGACGAGTTTGGAGCAATACTGGTAGGTGGAGGAATTATTGGGGTTACACAGTCTCCTTGATAAAATTTTAATGTATTCGTATTAAAATACCTTTCATTTTGTATGGCAAATGTCATGTTTGTAATCGCTGTTGAAGGTTCACAATTGGTAATTCTTAGCCGGTAGGCGTTATTTAATGCTTCTCCTATACTATACCCCACCATAAGCGGAACAGACCATATATCTTCGTATATTATACAACTTGGCAACAAGTTAAGAACAATTGTTGTGCCGCCTGGGGCAACTACCTGATTCGGCGTATTGGAAAGGTGAGGACGTCCGTATGGCGTAGGGGTACCGGGAGTTAGTGCAAGCGGAGTGCTCAGAGTGGTGGTGAAAAAAGTAGTGGGTCCTTCAAATAATCCATGAAACGATATTGTTCCCGTTGTGGCGTTCGTTTTACCTATACCTACCATATTTAAAAGAAAGTCGGGATAAACCACATCAAAACGCTGTTTCAATCCCGGATAGGTAGTAAGGTCTAAATAAATTGGAGCCTCCGGCTCTTTATATTGTGTTTGCACGGTAATAAGCGGTTTTTGGGGGTCGTTCACGTAGGCAATAAAGGCAGACCCCGCAAGCGCCAGGTTATAATCAGGAGATGTTAATCCTGCGTACATACTAGCTCCGAAAGCCGTGATGGTACTGGGTGGCAACGCAATGATAGCACTATTGGGAGTATAACAACCATTGGTTAAAACTCCGGAACCTTTTGGACAACCGGAACCGATACCGGCGCCATGTGCTGCGGTTCCGGCGTCAACAACTCCACCATATATAATAATGAGTCCATCGTAGTAAGTACGATAACCGCCACCGATACCGGCGCCATGTCCGCCACGAGCATAAATGGTTCCACTGCCAATAAAAATGTTGCCTCCGGCGGTTCTCATACGTCCAGGAGTAGGATTAGTTCCACCGCCAAATTCACTTTCGCAGGTGGTATTGGGATTGTCCCAATATCCTTCACAAACGTTACTGCCAAATTGGGTTGAGGTATAATTGTACGTTTTAGCACCAATGGCTGCAGCACCGCCGGCCTGACCCTGTACACCACTGACAGGAGCCGTACACTGTGCATCGAGTTTACCACTGTTATTATCATTAATATTAATTGCGTTGATATTAATTTGCGCTCCTTGCTGCACCTGAAGGGCGCAATAATTTTGGTTTGTGTAATTGAGTACATTGTTTCCTTCTAAAATAAAATCAACTTTGGTAACCGGAGTTAGGTTGGAACAATTGTATTGCCCAACAACCGTAATACAAGACAAATAGTCGTTTGTAGTTAAAGAAGTATAAGCAGGTGTTGCTGCTCCATGATTGTAAATAGAGTTGTTACTGGTGAGGTTCAGATTCTTTAAGGTAATGATACCCTGGTAACCGGAGGCGATTCTTATAGTTTTATCTATTGCTGTACCTGTAAAAATGTAATTAATGTTCGGAGTATTCGGTACATCATAAGTTAATGTAGAACCCGGGTAACATCCAACTCCGCTCGTAGTTGCAGGATAAAATGTAGTATTGGGTGAGGCGGAGGTTAGTGTACTCATATCCACCGTTATGGTTGTTTGTGCAAATACGGTATTTGCTGTAAATAAGGCAATAGCAGCAATCGCAAAAATTCTTGTCATTTTGTTTTTAAAAAAATCGTTCATCTTTATCATTTTTTATTTTTTAATTATTAATTTTATATGTAAACATCATATTTTTAATATATTTTTTTTATATACATTTAATTAACAGTTTGTTAATATAATTTTTTTTAATTTAAATGGTTTTAAAAATGAAGCGGCGAATATATAATAATATGCCAAAGATTACATATAAGAGAAAAATAATGCGCTTTTATAGTACAATACAAACTTTTTCTATTTTTGCAACCAAATATTAACCCAATATAATTTTTATGTAATATTTAGAAAAGAAAAACAACGAGCTTTGCCTCTTAATCTCTACTCAGAATCGACCAAATTATTATCTATGGGAGCTCTTAATTGTGCGAAAGTTCATACCCGGAAGGTGTGAGTTGCTTTCGTGCTTATTTCCATACAAATGCTTTGGTCGGCTATCAGGATAAAATAAGTAGTTTATGAACAAATTCACGCCTTTTACTTACCAAAGAATATTCAAAAAATTTTCCATAGCGCTTAATAATATGTGGATATTTGAAAAAACGGGTCAATCGGAAAATCGGGTGGGAGGGTTTCTGTTAGACAAATAATTTTTCGAGTCTGAAAATAAAAAACGGAATATCTCGCACGCCTCTGAACTGTGAGCGAAAGGCTTTGATTTTAGCATTGA
>Ga0209628_10001948_pt1 | contig 13768 bp, 12 predicted proteins | sample TergutCu122P4_FD_187285 | JGI IMG/M metagenome (GOLD analysis project Ga0209628, IMG submission 187285) | Cubitermes ugandensis P4 segment gut microbial communities from Kakamega Forest, Kenya - Cu122 P4 (SPAdes) (version 2) | ecosystem: Host-associated > Arthropoda: Insects > Digestive system...
GCAAGTGCTCACCGCCAAAGACCTTGCCCAAACTATGGGCGGCGAGATTGTTTTCTCCGACATCCACGCCCATGACAAGGCCGGAGGTCTTGATTGCCGCATCGGTCGATTCGACTACGAGGTTGAAATACCAACTGCCTTTGCGAAAGACCAACTCTGCCTCTCTCGGCTGGCCAGAGGACAGAATGCGCTTTTGGTGCTCGCCCACCAACCAGTGAACGGTGATTCTGCCATCCAAGGTGTACAGCGAGACGGCGTTATCCTTGATGGTGTAGGTGCGTTTATCGAAATGCACCGACGCCCGGTCAAAGTGGATAGCGGGAACGAGTTTGTCTTTGGATATCCGTCCAAGTTCCTTCTGCGCCTTGTACGCCTTGCAGACTGTAAAGATGGCATTACAGCACATCTGGCTTCCCAAAGAGGAAACGGATCGGAGGTTGGTATAAACCATTTGATGCAGAGCGACACGGTTCCAGACCCGATGCTCCCGAACCACCGGCACCAACATGTTGCAGGCATCCGAGTAGGCTTTTTGCAAAGCAAGCAAGGCAGCGGCCTGTTCCGTCGTCGTCTTGAGTTTGATCGAGGCTGTGCGCATCATGGATTATCGCCGTTTGGTAACATGTGCCGACCGCTCGATATAGCGCTTGATGGTTTCAGCGCTGACATTGCCCGCTGTGCCGACGAAATAGGAGGGAGACCAGAGGTTATCGCCCCAAAGCCTTTGCTTCAGATCAGGATACCGGAGAAACAACAGTCGAGCCGTGGTGCCTTTGAGTATCTTGACCGCGTTGGAGACTGCGACAGAGGGTGGAATGCTGACGAACAGGTGAATGTGATCCGGTTGAATCTCTTGCGAGATCAGCGGCCATTCGTGATCTGTGCAGATCGTTACCAACAGAGATTGCAATTCAGTGGCTACCTCGCCGGTCAGAATGTCGTGCCGGAACTTCGGACACCATATCACATGGTATGCGGTTTGAAAGACACAATTCCTTTTGGTAACTGATTGTAACATACAACAATCATTAACACACATGGTGCGATTTGTAAAGACAAACAATCTGTCAATTCCCAATTCCTCCCCTGACTGAAGTCAGAGGTTTCCTTGGAGAAATTCTATGATAGCCATCATCAACCGAGGGCCGGTGAGCGATGATCCGGATGACGACAGACGCTTGTATAGTGTTCAGATCAATACCAAACCTATCACCACCTTCGTGCATAAACGTTCAGAAGGAATGGCCGTGTGTCTGCACAAGGCAGCAAGAGCAGTAGAAGAGTGGCAAAAAAGAATATTGATCGATGCTGCGCTGAACAGCGAATAAGGCTTGCTAGAAAAACAAACAATAATTTCTCTATCTGGCGGCGGCTGCCTTTGCAGCCACTCTGTAAAACATTCGCAAGAATATTCCTCGTGAAACCTCCCGCCGCCGCCTCCAGTGACAAATTTTCTTCGCATTCACAATCAAATCTGCCAAACTCCAAAAAAAATTCCCTAGAATAATCCTCGTGAAATTCTTTTTGCAATATATATCCATTGGGTATAATGTTGATTCAACAACAGGGGATAACCCCAACCAGCCCCTCCTGGATCAGGGGCACAAATATCGAAAAGTGATCAAAATGGCATCTTACATGTTTTATTGCGGCAACGAGTTTGTTGTACAGATTGAAGGATACAATATTGAGGATTGTATCAAGAAATTTCCTGTTGGGGTTTCCGTATCATCGGTGATTCCGTATTCAGGTGGAATGTGGAACCACACGAGCCAGTTGAAAGAACAAAAAGAGGAAAAAATGTTTGTTGCCAGCGATATAAAAACCGGCAAACTCATTGCATTGAAAGAATTAAACTCAATATCAAGGTAATACTATGGATCAAATAGTCTGGCTTAAAAAAAAATATTGCACAAGTCGAGCAAATGCTCATTGAAGACAAAAACAGATTTCAGCAAAATCATGAAAGTTTCAGTGCAAAGCTCTGCCTGCAAAGCACTGAAAATCATCTTGCAGAACTGAAAGAACTTTTACGGATCGAAAAAGGAGAAAAATAGATGGAAACTCTCACCAGCGCCAAAGGAACAGTCTTGACAATCAACGATAATGGTTGGGTTTCCGCACAACTTCCTGATTCAGGAGATACATTTGGTTTTTGGCTTTCCGATGTTGTTGACCGGAACGACGGCAAGATCCACGGGTGGGTTGAGGGCGCGGAGAAAAAAATTGGAAAAACTATCAAGGGATACGTGCGAGAAAAGGCTGTATTTCTTGCTGATGATCCCATCAGCGACCGTTTACTTGAGCTTGCCGCTCAATTCAAGGCCGCGCAGACCGAGGAAAAAGCTGCCGAGAAAAAAAAGGAAAAAGAAAGATTCGGCAGACTGGTTGAATCCGGTGTTGCTTTCCGTACAGCCGAAGTGCCCGCGCAGTACGATTGTGAACTGATGTGGGCACGAAGATTCACAGCGGAAGAAAAGGCACAATACACGGATTGGTTCAAGGAGCTTGGTGTATATAGCCTGCCGGCTGGTGGCCGGATAAAAGTTGAGCGTGAGGCGATTATGCAGGTTGTCGGCAATCGACCTGCTGATGCGCAATTCAACGGCTGTACCAACGAGGCGTGGACGATCACCGAAGACGAGTGGAATTCGATTGTCAGGCTTTCAGGGGAAATTCGTGCGGAAAAGGAGGCCAGGAGAAAACGGAACGAAGCGGCCGAAGCAGCCGACATCCAGGCAAAGATTGCGTCGGGTTTTTGCTTCAACTGCGAATCCTGGTGCCACGGCGACTGCGGAAACTATTCCAGCGATCCCAATGTTCTTGCAGTTCGAAATTTCAAACGGGCAGTAACAGAACAAAACTACGGTATAGAAGATTAAAGATTTTTTTAGTTTATCAGTCGAATAATTCAAATTCAAACAAAAAAAAATCCTCATGAAGACACAACGATATTTGATTGTTACGGAAGACGGTACAGCGTACCAAGCGGATGCTATTACAAACCGCGAACTATCCGAATGTGAGAATGGTACATTGGTACTGTACCGTATCAACAAAGAAGGGAATGGTTTCGATGAGTATGTAGACGATATAACTGGATGGGAATCAGTTGATACCTGGTTTCAAGATGATACGTGGATGCCTTACGAAGAGGAGTAAAAAAAAAATGAATGAACTTGAACCGGGAACGTGGGTTGCGTTGCGCGAGCCTTTGTTTGGCTACACAAGCGCACAACTCGTTGAATTTATATGGCCGAAGTGGTTGTTGAGTCTTTCTTCAGGTTACGAATTTTCTCTGTACGAAGACGAGTTTGAAGTTGATTGATTTTGTTTGATTTTAGAAACTTTCCTTCCGTTTGTTTTCTCTGTTCAGATCGTTCGCAATAAATTTGCAGTTCTTTTCTCAAAATCAAAAAAAAATATACACCGGCAAAGAAAAAGTTCTTTCATTGTAATGTATCAAGTGCAAATTCCTTTTGTCTTTTGAGGTATTTTCTTGAAAACTTGCCTCGGCTCTGGTAAAGTTTCAGAAAATATCAAACAATACATAGGTGGTTCGATGAAATTTGCAAACGGTTTCCAGCAATCAACAATTGATGAGGAACAATTTTTCCCAACTCCGCCAGAACTTGCCCGAAAGATGGTGCAAAAGATTGTGGGATGGCCAACCGACGCGCTTGATCCCTCTGCGGGTGAAGGCGCTCTGTTAGAAACAGTCGCCGAAAAGTATCGTTATGACCGCTCCCATACTATGCCTACATTTTACGCCTTGGAGATCAATAGCAGGCGTCGGGCAATTCTGACCTCAAAGCGGCACAACGTTATAGGCGAGGATTTTTTAGCTTGGTCCGCCCCTGATCAGTTTGATCTGATTATCATGAATCCCCCGTTCAACGATGGCGCGTCTCATCTGCTGAAGGCCATTGATATTTTATATTCCGGCCAAATTCTTTGCCTCCTTAACGCTGAAACCCTGCGTAACCCTTTCACCAACGAAAGGAAGTATTTGGCCAAACGGCTCGAAGAACTCAGCGCCGAGGTCGAGTACATCGAAAACGGTTTTTCTTCTGCTGAACGTCAAACAGAGGTTGAAGTTGCCTTGATCAATATCGTTGTTTCTCGAAAGATCGAGGAAGATCTGTTTGCGGGATGCAATGTGGCTGATGCTGTAGAACCTGACTCGGAAATACCCAAAGAAAAAGCGGTGGCCGATCCGCGGCGTAAATTGGAGGAGTTGGTTAAGCAGTACAACCAACAGATTGACGCATGCAGAACAACAATAATTGAATATTATCGCAATTACAGTCTGGTGCATAGTGTGCTCAGGCTGAACGAGGAGGTTAAGGACACCACTTATAACGTCCGCATAGGCCGCGTGTCTTTTGATGATATTGATCTTACTGCCGTTATGAAGCGCCAACTCAATGATACAGTGCGGCTTTTGCGTAAATTGTATTGGCGGAATGCTTTGGATTTGCCTGAAATTCGTTCAAGAATGACCACTGCAAGAAATAACGAATTTGAAGGAGCTATTTCTAATCAGTGCCATTATGATTTTACAGAGGAAAATATTAGAACATTTTTAATTAACCTTATTGCTGGATTTGATTCGGCTGTGATGAAGTCAATCATAGATCTATTTGACCTTATCACAGTTCAGCATGCGTATTACAACCATAACGGTTTGCGGTCGAATAACATACATTTGTATAACGGTTGGAAGACAAACAAGGCGTTCAAGGTTGGAAAAAAGTTTATTTTGCCTTTTAACGCTTACGATGACACTTTTAATAAATGGAGGCTCGATTACACAAGATATGAAAATTTGATAGATATGAACGTTGTTATGAATTATCTTTCGGATTTTCCTAGTTTTTCCGGTCTGAGTTGTTTGTATGGCCGAGATTTGAATACGATTTTAGAATATCATGACGGCAAAAATGTAGATCTTGGTCTACTCACTGTCACTGCTTACAAAAAGGGGACTATGCACTTCACCTTTAACGACGAGGCCATCCTTCGTCGTTTCAATGTTGCCGCCGCAATAGGGAAGGGATGGTTGCCTATGGACTACGGACAAAAGCCGTATGAGTCCATGCCTGACGATGAAAAAGATGCTGTCGATGCCTTTGAGGGCAAGGATTTGTATACAAAACATCTTGGCGATTCGATCATTCACATCACAGGCGCGAGTTCAATTCTTCCCGCTTTGCCATATTTTGAACTTGAGAAGGAAAACGATAGTGAAGTCGTTGTCGATGCGCCACAAGGTTGCGAGGTTTTGCTGGATGTAACGGAAGAGGCAGAAGCCGATGAGCTTGAGTCGCTGATGGACTTCCTGGAGGACTTGTAAAAAAATGTATTCGACAAAAATTTATTTTGTGGTCGAGCGCAGCGATTTTCCCCTGGCCGAGCTTGTGCAGGTCTTTGATGCGGCCAAGGCTGGTTTTCAGATAGCGCTGCTGCCTGAATGGCTCCGAACCGAGCAGCCCGAATTTTTCGAAGGATGCAATCAGCCATTTTTTTTGCATCATGAGCAGGTGAATGATGCCTTTGGTTTGCGGAGAATTATTTTTTCGCAAACCTGGGTTGACCTGTCAGACGAGATCGATTTCATCGGCTATGTCATTCACACTATCTTGAAACACTATAAAAGCAAAAGCTGTGTAGGCTTTGAGGTTATTTTTGATTGTTCCGAGCCAGAAATTGAATCTCTTGGCGGTTGCGCCTGTTTTATCACTTCTCATGACGTTGAAGTGATGAGCACGAATGAATGGTTACATTCCAAGAAACTAGACTACCAGGACAAATTAGAAGATAAAAAATATAATTTCTCTTGAAAAATTATTCAATATCTTGTGTTCTTCTTGTTTTTTCTGTCGATTATGTTATTATACATGCAAACAATTGACTGAAAAACTATTTTATGGAGCCGTTATGTCAACGTTCAATCAATCAGCCGCGCCTGTTCGCATTATCGAGTACGGTTTTGCAACCAATCACCTGTTGACGATCTCGCTTGTCCGCAAAGCTCCAGACAAGGAATACAAAAGTCCCTATTTTGCTTTTTTCTCCGGAGCGCCCGCTGGCAAGAACGGCAATGACAAGACCTATCTCCGCGATCAGGAACATTCGGTCAATTTCAAGCTGGATTTGCCGCGCCTGAATGCGGTTCGATTCGCCCTCATTGCCTATGCCAACGGCACCGGACAGAACATCGGGAAAAACTATATCCATTGGGCCGATCCGTCCAAGGCCAACGATGCGCCCAACTCAAAGATTACCAAAGGAAAAAATTTCTCCATCTCAGCAGCCGCAAATACCAAGGCACCCGGCGAACGGCTCGTGACCATCGCCTTTAATTCGGGCAAGTTGGCTGAAAATGGCAATGCCAAAAACGAGGACAAGGGCGTCAGCTTCCAACTGACCTTTCATCCGTTCGAGGCCATGGCCATTGCCGATGCGATTCAATACATTATTGCCAAGGCCCGTGAACTGGAGACGGTCGAGCGCGGGCAGGTGAATGGCAAAGGCGTCACGCAGCCGAAAGAACAAAACGTTTGGCAACGTGGCGACACGAATACTGCGCCGCCGCCTGAACAAAGCGCGTCACCCGGCCCGGCGACCGGAAAGCAAGCGAACAGCGCCAGTGGATCCGCCCAGGGTTCGGCCGGAGCCGCTGCGCCCTCGATGCCGCCACCCCAGGCTCCGCCGCAGACTCCGCCACCGTCTACTGCTGGACAGCAAAACACAAAAAATTCCGCTGAAGCCGCTTCGAACCAACGGTTCAGCCCCAAAAAACCACAACCAACCAGCAATAACCGGCAGTATTCAAGCCCGCCCGCGGGTAAACGTGAATACGAACCCTGCATTTTTTGAACAATACCCCTCGCATTCCCCTTCCTAGTCCGCGTGAACAGGAATCCGACCTTGAAGCAAGAGATCTGCAGGACAGGTGGGGGTCAAGAGGGTTTATGTTTCGTTCGTGCTGGAGTGCCTTGGACATCAACATACGCCCGAAAAGTGTCCAGGGTGGTTCCTCCGACACTGCTGACTAAGTAACAATATGGAACGCCGCAAAGTCACCTTCAAGTTGTATCCAACCAAGCAGGAAGCCGAAAGGCTTACCTGCTGGCTCAGCTTGCATTGCGAGTTGTATAACGCCGCTCTGCAAGAGCGCATCGAGGCGTACCGGAAAAACGGCACGACCATTTCCTATTACGACCAGCAAAACGCGCTACCGCAAATCAAGGCGGATCGACCAGAGTTCATCGAACTCGGCAGTCATGCCTTACAGCAAACCCTGCGGCGTCTTGATCTTGCTTTCCAGGCATTCTTCCGGCGCGTCAAGGCTGGAGAGAAACCCGGTTTCCCTCGATTCAAATCCTGCAAGCGCTTCTCCGGCTTCAGCTACCCGGATCCCGCTGGCTGGAAACTGCATCAGGAAGGAAAACGGGGCGGCATGCTCCGCCTGGGCAGCGGCAAGCAGGCAATGCGCATCCGGCTGCGTGGCAAACATCGCTTTGGCGATGACGTTCGACCCAACGATCTGACTGTGATGCGGAAGCAGGGAGAATGGCTTGCGTCCATCACCCTGCGAGTGAGCACAACCTCATGTGCGCGTGTGCGTACAGATCATCAACATCGCGGTATAGACTTCGGCGTCACGGATTGGGCTACCTTCGATAACGGGGAAGCGATTGCGAACCCGCGCTGGACCCAGACCGAATTACCTCGGCTTGCCGATCTGCAACGGCAAAGAGCAAGAAAGCGGAAAGGATCGCTGCGCTTCAAACGTCTTACCAGGAAGATAGGACGGCTGTACGATCTCATTGCCAACCAGCGCCGTGAGTTTGTGCATCAGGAAACCACCAAGTTGATCAAGACGAGCGCTGTGATTGCGACTGAGCAACTGGCCCCGAAGAACATGAGCCGGAGCGCCAGAGGAACGACAGCGAACCCTGGGAAGAAGGTGCGGCAGAAATCGGGCCTTAACCGGGAAATACTATCAGCGGCCTTTGGCATGGCGCACCAGATGCTCTCGTACAAAGCGGTAGAAGCTGGCACGAGAGTACATCTGGCCAATACACGCAAGCTCAAGCCATCGCAAAGGTGTGCTCAGTGCTGGCGAATCGTGCCGAAGACGCTCACACAAAGGATTCATGACTGTCCGCATTGCGGACTGGTCATGCCAAGGGACAGAAACAGCGCAATGGTCGTGCTGATGATCGATGCGTTCACGCCTGGGACGGGCGTGGCGGCGAGACAGAAACCTCTGACGCGGCAACGCGCCAAGTCAAAGTCCTTGACCCGCGAAACCCACTCTACAACACCATACGAGGTTGATTATGGTGTTTAGTGGGGGAGAGTTCATAATGTGCGCATCTGAAGACAGCAGCGCTATCCCTGGGAATCCCGGCGAGCAGTTGAATCGACTGGAGGTCATAGTCGAAACGCAGATTTTTTCGGCCAAGGATACAGGCTTTTCGGTTATCAAGGTTCGACCGTCATCCTGCAAGAAAGGTTGTTATACCTTTATTGCCAGCGGTGTGACCGGGGAGGTCCGCCAGGATGAACGGTTGGTCGTATCAGGTGAATGGGTTCAGACCAAGTATGGTGTCCAGCTCAAAATCGCAGAATTTGAGACGCCAGATCTGTCCGGTGGCAATATCCGTGAGTTTTTAACCGGAGGTTTTGTCAAAGGCATTGGTCCCAAGCTCGGCGAAGCGATCTTCAAAAAATTCGGAGAAGATACTGTCCGAATCTTTGACCAGGAACCTGAACGGCTCCTGACGGTCAAAGGAATCAAAAAATCAAAATTGGAAAAAATCACCGCGGAGTGGGCCACTGTCTGCGGCAAACGGATGGCCCTGGTTGAATTCCAAAAAATGGGTTTGCATGCCGGGATCGTCAGGCAAATATTTTCCCAATGGCCGAACCCGGCCATGGCGGTGGAAAAAATCAAAAAAAATCCGTATCTGCTGGCCTGGGAGATCCGTGGCGTCGGGTTTCTCACCGCCGATCAGGTGGGCAAGAAGTTGGGGTTTTCTGACAACAACCAGCACCGCCTTGCCGCTGGCCTGCTTTTCCCTTTGCACGAGGCCCAGGGTGAAGGCCATTGCTTTCTCTTTGAGGACGAGTTGTACCAGAGATTTTGTAAACTCGTCGGCTATCAGCCGCGGCAGGTGTTTGCGGATGTTCAGTGCCGGCTGGAGGGCGAAAAGCTGATCGAGCTGTTTGTTCGATCCGAGGGTGTTTGTGTGTATCTTCCGTCGCTGATCCGGGATGAGCGGATTGTTGCAGACGGAATCTCACGGCTGAATGGGAAAAAACATTTTCCGGATTTGCCCCAACGGTTGGCGGCGTACATGCAGAAAAGCCGGCTCAAGCTTCATGACAACCAGGAAAAAGCCGTGCGTATGGCATGTGAAAACCAAGGTGCCATCATCACTGGAGGCCCTGGTACTGGAAAAACCACCATTATCAAGTGTATCTTGGCCATGCTCGATGAAATTCGGCCAAATGCCACCATAGCTCTGGCAGCGCCAACCGGTCGAGCAGCAAAAAAAATGTCGGAAAGCACCGGCCATGATGCATCGACCATCCATCGCCTTCTCCAGTACAACCCTGCGGAAGGTTTTTTTCATTGCGAAGAAAACCCGCTGTCGGCGGATGTGGTCATTATCGACGAAAGCTCGATGCTCGACATCCGTCTTGCCCGTCACCTGATCGATGCCCTGCATGAAGACGCAACGCTCATCCTCGTGGGCGACGTTCATCAGCTCCCTTCGGTTGGGCCAGGATCGATTCTCAAAGACCTGATCGAGAGCGGTCAGGTTCCGGTGGTCAAGCTGTCCCACATTTACCGGCAATCCGATGATTCTTTTATTTCTCTCAATGCCAAGGCCATCCTGGACGGTCGATTCCCGGATATAAATCTCACCAACAAGACTAAAGATTTTTTCTTCATCAGCCCCAAGAATCAAAAAGCGATACCGGAAGAGAAGCACCAGGAGATTTTAACTGGCATCATCAATTGCTATGCACGGCTTCTCGAAAAAGGATTTCAACAAAACGAGATCCAAGTGTTGACTCCCATGAAGGAAGGAACCATCGGGGTTCGGTCCTTGAATGTTGTTTTGCAACAGAAGTTCAACCCCATGGGTGAAGTCCTGTACAAGGGGCGAGAGCGGGAATTTCGCCGTGGCGACAAGGTGATGTACCTGGTCAACAACTACACGAAGGAAGTGTTTAACGGCGACCAGGGGGTTGTTACTGGTAAAAATGAGGATGATGAAATTTTGATCAGATTTGAGGATGGACGGCTTATACCGTTTGCATCTTCTGATTTTTCAGAAATTGCTTTAGCCTACTGCATGACGGTGCATAAAGCACAAGGTTCTGAATCAAGAGCCGCAATTGTCGTCTTGGCATACGCACATTTTGTGATGTTGTCACGCTCGATTTTTTATACAGCAGTGACCAGGGCAAAAGAGATTTGTGTGATAGCCGGTGAATATGCGGCGCTCCAAATGGCTGTGAAGAATAATAAAGTAGCAGCAAGAAATACAAATCTAAAACTGTTTGTAAACAAGGAATGATCAATATGGTATCAAAAAACAACCAACCAACCAACTTCTTGTTTGTCTCAATATTTCACAATGCATCAATCCTTGGGCTTGTCATTCTATCAATATTTTATAGACAGGATGACATCACTATCCCTATTTTGCTGACCATATCTATATTGCTGCATAGTATTTCAATTGGTTTGTTGCTAAAATTATCCGATGCAAAAAGTTCCAAAATCCTATTTAAACTGGCAAATTATGTAATAATTTTTTCATTTTTTATTAATTTACATAATATTTTTCTTGTGAATTTCAATTTAAAAGGTATGGCAACAATGTTTCTTTTGTATATGCCTCTAGGATTGTACCTACATCTACTAGAAGAAAAATTTTTCTACTTCGTAAAATTCTTTGAATCTTGCGGTAAAATTTCTTCACGAGTAATTGAAAAAACCAACTTTTCTTGAGTTCACCAATTAGCACATGAGGATTCCGATAATGTCCACGCCGAATGGAAGGATGAGAAGACGAATAAGCAAAGGAAGTGTATACGAAATGAAACGGATGGGCTTTCACGGTTGATCCAATAGCTTTACAATCATTTCTTTCTCTTTTTTTGTTGGATAAAATTCTTTTTTGTATAATGATTGAAAAAATAGCGTTCCATGTATTCCGTTTACTTCTTTTTTATTAACTTTATTCTTCCAAAGAATACTAAAAATTTTTATTAAATTTTCTTCACCTATTCGTTCATATAAATCTTCTACGAATTCAATATCATGATTGTCTGGAAAAATAATCTCGAATTTTTCTTCATCTATACAAAAAATATCATAAGTACAATTTTGAGCGCCATCAATTATTTGTATGTTTTTCATTGTGCAAAAGATTCAGACTTCACATTTATTGTAAAGCTGGAAAAACAACAGGCAATTTCAGCTCCGACTGATGGTTCAAAATATATAATCTTGTTATCATGATATAATCTTAATAGTTCATGTTCGATGTTTAACACCTTGCAACAATGAATATAATAATCAGATGTTTCTATTTGCTCAAATAATAATACATCTAAAATTACATTTTGCATTAGCATTTCTGACATGTAAAAAGATTTTACGTTATGAAATATTATTAACACCTTTTCGTTACTGTCTGGATTGGTTATATATAATTCAACACTATTATTAATCCGATCTGTGCAAATACATGTTATTTCCCAATCGTGCAGAAAATGTAATCTCTGATTATTGTTAATCATATCTTTGTCAACTATTTAAATTTATTTTATAACTGATGCTGGAACTCCAGGGCCTCTAACACCATTTACCCAGTTATGCACATGTGGTACACCTTGACCATGATCATGCCCATAATCAATATCCAATTTTGGGATTCCATCTTGTCCGTATAACCTATCTTGTTTTCCATGAGAATGTTCTACCCATCCCCCAGGTGGACCAATAACTGGATTTCCTCTTTTACTATTTTCAACAGAACATTGTTCTTCTTCTTTGTTTTCATTCGCAAACCAATTCTTCACTACCCATTTCAGTGCTTCCTGTCCTTGAGGAGATGCCAGCCAACCAGCGGAAGCGGTGCCTACTGTAATTACAATATATGCCCCCTCGCCAACGCAGGCATCCCACGCACATAACCCTTCCGGATCCACCCCATTCACCGGATCCCCACCGACATACCCATACAGGTTCAACCCACCTTCAAGGCCGATGGGATCCGGAGAGAGATAACGGCCAAGAACTGGATCGTAGTAACGGTTCCAGTTGAAGTGGAGATCGGTTTCTTCGTCGTAATACTGGCCGGGAAACCGCAAGTTGTTGGTGATGGTGCTATTGACTTGAACCTGAGCTTCACCGTAGGGCAGGTAGGCGGCTGACCAGACCACAGCGCCGGCGGTGTTGATCAGCTTTTGCGGGGTGGCAAGGTGATCATTGAGGAAGAAGTACAGGCCAGGGCTTTTTTGGTATTCCCGCACCGCCAGGGGTTCGTTGTTCAGGTAGACATAATCGCGGATCGGTGTTCCATCTGCCGCGGTCTCGGCGATCAGGCGGCTGTCCAGATCGTAGACATAGTATGTGGTTGTGCCGCTAGAGGTCTTGCTAATTCTACGATTCTGAGTGTCGTAGAGGTAGGTGGCCAGGACCGTGCCGTTCTGTTTCACCTGGATCAGGCGGTTCAAGGCATCCCAGGTGTAGCTGTTGATCCCGTCCGAGAGTACGTTGCCGTTAGCATCGTGCGTCCAGGTCTTGCCACCGACGCCGGTGATCCGGTTACTGGTGGTCTGGATGCTGGTGGTTGTGGTTTCGGATGACAGTTGCGGATCGATCAGCCCGTCCGAGGTGGTCAGCAGGCCGGACAGATTGCGAGTATAGCGGACATCGTAGGTGCCGGCCTGAATCCGGTTGGGCTGGTAGCGTTGGTCATAGGTCCGGGTCTGGTTTGTTGTATTTCCCAGGGTAAGGTTCTGGACAGGACCAAAGGGTAAGTATTGGATGGAGGAGGCCAGGGGCGTGTTGTCCAGGCTGATGCCGGTGATCTGCCCCATGGCGTTCCGAGTGTAGGCTACAACCGCGCCGCTCGGGTAGGTGAGGGTTGCCAGTCTGCCGGCATCGTCGTAGGTGTAGCTGGTCGTCGTGGTGACTGAGCCGATATTTTGGGTTTCACTCGCAACCTGACCGCGGCTGTTGTAGGTGAAGCTGCGGGTTGAGCCTTCCTCCTGGATTTCGCTTAGTCTGCCCGGATAGGCAGTGTCCCAGGTATACAAAATGTCGCGGGAGCCGGGGTAGCTTTGTTTGATCGGTCGGTCCAGGGCATCGTAGGCATACGATACCGTCTTTTTATTCGCATCGACTTTTTGTATAAGGTTGCCGTTCAGGTCATACGATAAGGAGGTCAGGCCGGTATCCGGGGATTGGATGGTGCGAACTTTGCCAAAATCATCCCAGGTGAATTTTGTGTTATTCAATCTACCATCGGTCAGGCTGGACAGGTAGGTTTGATGGGCGGTGTAGGTCCGGCTGCTGACCGTCTCGCCGGCCTCTGTAGTGACCAAGGGACGGTTTCTCTCGTCATAGCTGATGGTGGTCTCCATCCCCATTGGTGTCTTCGAGGAGATGAGATTGCCGGCTGCGTCGTACTCAAAAAACTCTTCGGCGTTGTCCGGGTATTTTTTG
>Ga0209628_10001949_pt1 | contig 13764 bp, 15 predicted proteins | sample TergutCu122P4_FD_187285 | JGI IMG/M metagenome (GOLD analysis project Ga0209628, IMG submission 187285) | Cubitermes ugandensis P4 segment gut microbial communities from Kakamega Forest, Kenya - Cu122 P4 (SPAdes) (version 2) | ecosystem: Host-associated > Arthropoda: Insects > Digestive system...
TATAAATTTTAAAGGGGATATAAAATTTTTATATTCTAATTATTATCAAATACAAGCAATACTGTGATGCATTCTGTATTAAGGACAAGAGCAGTATCTGCATTACTCTATTTGCAGATTAAACACATTTATATTCCCCAATTTCTATGCTTTGCCTTCAGTAGTATCTCATGAAACTGATGGTGAGTATATGAGGTTTAAAATTATTCAGCTATAACAATCACATCGTATCACACAGCACCTCAATATACCCACCTTCTGGCAAACATCTTTTAAGTGAGACATGTAAAAAGTAACACATATTTCACATAACTTATTACATATGGATGCCTGTGGCAATGCGGCAATTTTCTTATACATGCAGCCTCCACCTTAAGATTTTTAGCTTACAAGAATTTTGTACTGACACGATTCTGTAAGAACTTCATTCTTTTGTCATGAATAAATGATAATGAAATAAACTGTTAAGGAAGGGGACAGACTCATGTGCTAAAATGATGGTTTTAAAATTAACTAGCTTACACATATTTCAACGAAGATTTAAAGCACTGTAACAAAGGAATAACAAAAATTCTTAGTTCGATAACGACTAATTTTGGGAATGCTACTTTAAGGTTGCATGACACACGCAGAGTTGCAGATGGAAATGCTTTTCACATTCGTCTGGAAACACAATGACTGATGTACTTGATATAGTTAGATCAAAAGCATATGTAACAGCAAGGTGCGTAACTGAGTCTAACATTAAATACCTGTTGTTCAAGATCAGTTTGACTAATAAAACCTCACTGAAACAGTGCCCATGTATGGGAATACACACATTAGTGACACTTAGTTCTTACACGTTTATTGCTGTAGGAAAATTTAAATATCCCCATACACAAGGCACATACATAAAACCAATTCTTGTAATAAAAATCACAATGTTCCTACTGAGTTATACAATCCAGGGAAGAACATTGGGTTTTTCCACTTTTACTTGGTTTTGTACATATCATTATGTTTTGGCCGAAAGGGAAGTCAATATTTGAAACAAGTTACTGTTTTTATGCACAATGATCGATTTATGTGGACAACGACAAGTAAAATGATAGGTTTTGTGTTGTACTGGAGTACATGGGTATTTGCTTCCAGAAGAGTAAGCTGGGCAATCAAGCTGGAAGCAGCAGTCATTTGTATGCTACTTGAGATGGAAGGAATGACCAACACAGTCCCCATCTGCTGCTTCCCGTAAGTACAATGTTCATACCAGCAGACATTCTCATTTTCAAGGTTTTTAAGAGATTACTATTATCCAGCAAAAGAGTTTGTACACTGTCCTCCAGCACACGTGGCAGAAATTCATGGAACCATATGTCACATAAAAACCAGATGCTAACATAAATTACACAGCCTAAGACATCATGCGATAGCTGTTATGGTCTGATAGGAACAGTGAACAATGCAGGTGTAGCCAAACTCATATGGTCAGGTCAAAAGTGGATTACTAGCATCCATATCTTCACTTCCTTAAAGCCAGAGACAGAATCACAGGTCTGATTACAAGCAAATTATAAATGTAAATAATCAATTCGAGTTAGGTGTACTGCAATTATTTCCTCAATGATGCCTCTATGAAAGCTCCCAATTTAATACAGTATCCTAATCAAAAAGACAAGGAAAAGAAGGGGCAGGGGTTTCTTGTAGAGGGAACAGTGATTGGAGATACATACATGTTGACACTGGGTATTGACTAGATGCAATACAACTTTGCTATCATGAGCTACAACAGACAAGGCCATCTGGTACGTTTACATGCAGGGTAGCTTTGCTATCACACACTACACAAGACAATGCAATCCAGCAACAATTTGTACTTTGTAAACTGTACTCTACTTCTTGCCTAGTTTAATAGTCCATCTTAATGGTAAACAACATAAATTTTCACTTAGGTATAAAATAAAAACGATTTTTGATAATAAAGTTCTGTGAATTCTGATTAAGATTTTAACACATTCTAAGTATATTATTCACTGATCTATAAGGAACTATGTACCACCATCTCCACACATTCTGTGTATGGACTGCAGCCACCCCAGTTACCAATTGCCATGATCACTTCTGATTCTGTTAACTGCGGAAGGACATTTAGTCTGTTAAAACATATTAAGCAAGTGTCCAACCAACCATTAATTTTATATCATCATCTGTCTCATAATGACAGCTGTAACTGAGTGAACACTTGTTACAGAACTGTGATTCTGATGCAAGGCAACTCCTTTATCACACATTACACCACACCAGTGAGTATTGTCACTCTAAATATCAAGTGCTCTCAATAATTTACATGCATGTGCTTCAGGTTCACCTGCTTTGCACAGAACAGAAAACTATACACTAACCTTACCTAATATAATCTATCACTGTTTGGAGTCTGACAGTTTCCTTCATTAATATTAAGCAGTGGCTTCCTAGAATAAGCATTCCAGATATTTTTCTCTTCCAGAACACCTCAGATAAATGTAACATTTCAAAATCAGTCATTGGTTTTAAGTAATTAGCCCATGGCAATGGACTTCCCATTAACAGGTAAATAATAGGATTTATGTTCAAAACACCACACTGTAATGTAAAGCATGCATTTTCTTGTGCAGAATATGTTGTTATTTTGCTACTCATATTTTAGTAAAGACTGTAGTGGCTCAAGAAATAAATTTATAGCCATTTCACTCTCTATCACTGCTACATCAGACACTAAAATATATCGCACAATACAAAGTGTCAGACATTCGTTATACACGATGCTGGCTGCCATAAGAAATAATGGACATCTAGTCACTCAACCAACTTGCAATAATCTCTGAATCTGTAGAATGATTACTTAATTAATTTTCTCTCACTTTGTAATTATGAACTGCAAACTGTACTAAATTTATGCCACAAACCATAATTTCAGACTGAAAGTAATTTATGAAATAACAGAAACATTACTGAAGCCAAAGATTTATCCTCTTCACACCCCTCTTGCAGTGTTACACTTTAGATGTCTGGTCATTATACCATTCCAATCACATAAATGTTCATAATTATAATCATATGACTTCAATAGTGACAAGCATTTTGTGCTGACTGATGCAGGCAGGAGAGGACTAGAGGGGAATATAACAGCAGCCACAAAGGCGGAAGCCTCCAGTGTTGCTACCTCTACCATCCTTGAGACTTCTTCCTACGGCTTTGATCTAGCTCCCTGAATTTTGTACTGGAATGCTGACACTAAGATAACCACAGACCTCAACAAGTCAATTTTGTATGTTATACATACTTCTTAGAACAATACAATTTATCTGCAGCAGGTGGCAACAACAAAGATTTGAGAATCTCTATGACAGGCATAGTATGTCCATACAACAGGAAAGTAATTACATAGCAAATAAAACACAGTAACACAGCAATTGCACATTAAATCAAGATGTTCCGGAAGGCTTACTTCTGTCATCTGTTGAACTATAAAAAAGAAAAAAAAAAGTGGAGGTAAGCAAATACAATACCAATGGAACCAATATACAAGTTGTTAACCATCCACCCTCAAAAATAAAGGGGCTAACATGATGTACACTACAAAATATTTTTTGCAGTTAATATAAACAGAATAATAAACCTAAACTTAGGAAAAAATTTGCAAAACAAACCCAGTTAGTACTTAATTCTTTGTAATACTCAATTTGGGTTGGTATGCCAATACTCTGAACACTGCAGAAACTGGCAAATTTTCTGTCTTCTTATCACAAGTTATTGATGCCATGTTTTTCACACTTAGATCTGCATTCATTATTTCTTTAAAAAGGAGTCAACTGACCTTTGTTTCATACTGTTTTTATACACTTCTGATATAAAATCTTGCCGTTCATCCATAGCTTATACAATTCTCTCATATGCATCAAACTTCCTACTGATTTCAGCATCTTCATGAGGTAGTCAGGTGGGAAGTGGCCATATTTCCTGTCTTCTCTCTTTCTATCCCATGACAAGCATGGAGCTGGGGCCAGGGCTGTCCAAACTTGTTGGCTGATCATCAGTTTTAGCAACAAATTTGTTGACATTAGGAAACTTGTCAAAAGTACTGGTGCAATCAAAGTGGCATTGTGGTTAAACCCATTCAGTTTTCTTCATAATTGTTGGTGATGACTAAACTTGCAGTGCTGAAGCCACATTTCACAAAGCAGTTTTGATGGATTTCCATGTCACTGTAACAACTTGCATGCCATCCATAAGGTTCCATTTTCTTACATTTTCTGCAGGAACATTACTATTACTTCTTGCAAAAAAAAAAAAGTACCACATTCCTTCAGGCTGCTTGTTTTATACAGTATATGATAAGCTGGTCCAGTGGCTGCACATAAGTGGTGGTGTTTGGCAGTAGGTTTCAAGGAAATGCTCTCGTCATTGTGGGCAGCACACAGCTCCACAGAGCAAGCACATTCTTGTTCAGGCATGCCATCCTCCTCTCCAAAGAGATCAGCCACTCTCTATAAACAATCTTTCAGGCATTCAAGCATTTTTTATGATCTGTAGTCACACAGGTAATGCCTCCAATCTTTAGAGGAATGGCTTTTCGAACTTACTAGCAATTAATGGATGAAGTATTTCACTGCCAACAGCCCTGCAACACAACAAGACTATCACTCTGTCTTTTAACCTTACCCTCACTGACATTTCTCACCCTTTAATGCCAGAGTCTCCTTCAGGTTCTCATTACAAAAAAGTGCTAATTCATCCAGATTTAAAATTCCCTTTGAGGAATACTGGGTAATGATTGGTTTTACATGTTCTTGCCATTTACATGCAAAATCAACATCTGCTGAAGCACCTTTTCTGCTCATTGATTGTAATGTAATGTTCCATCTCTCTTAAAACTGGTACAGTCATCCAGTGGAGCAGTTAAAATCAATGCCCATCTACAGGGATATTTCATGACACTTCCTTTTCACCTTCTGGCCATCCACGGCAGTACTGTTCTATCAAGCATGGCAAAACAATTAAAACAGCTCATTTTTCATATCGCCATGCTCTGCTCCACATATTGTCAAGTGTTCTGAAATACCACCCATTGAAAAGCCTGCTGTTGAATGGAATCCACACTTTTTAAATATGTCAACAGAGTGGAGAGTGGGATTTCAAAATCCTGGGTTATTTCACTTGTACTTCCTTTATTCTGGTCAACTTCTGTAATGACATCTGGTTTCCCTGCTACTGTCTTAACCACATTTTTCTCTTCTTTTCACTCACACTTCCTGCACTGTGTGGAATAAAAAATTCAAAATACAATATGTGATATGTCATGGCATTTTTCAATGCATCAAAAGATGCATCTTCTTTGTTTTGAATTTCACAGCAGCCAGCAGAACACATAATGACTTGGCATGTGCCATGTTTGCCTCAAGTAGGTTTGATGCTCAACAGGAAACCCACTCAAGCACAACTGCATTTTACATGGCTGAAAGAATTTTGAGGGGTGTAAAATGAACATACTACTGAGATTTTCATTTACATAACACCAGTCCACGCTAAAATAGTTTCAAACAGTATAAATTTTAGCCACTGTTGGACTGGGAAACTGCTTTGAACTAAAAACTAACCATATTTTGAATTAACACTTTAAATTATACTTTCAGCTGGGGAATGATGTATGCTTCAAATTAACATGTATTTTGAATTAATCAATATTCAATTAATGAGGTTTTACTGTGTATGACAGAAACAGGGAATGTAATGAGTTCTGGTTACTTTAAACAAACAAGCCAGCCTTCATAAACATGACAAATGTTACATTACATGAATTGGAACCACATACGGCGAGGTGATGAGCACACAATTACCTGTTATCCTTTCTTTGTTTTTGTTCTTCTTTTTCAGGTTGGTTCCCTGGTCCTATGTCATGCTCTTGCCTGGATGCACCCAACTCTCTCTGCACTGGAAATATTAAACCATTCACCTGACAAACGAATGGGTAATTTTTCATACACAAAACACTTGACAGATATGAACACAGTTAAAGCATTCACCTGACAGTATTTAAATTACAATTAGCCTCCCCCAGCTAAAGACAAAAATATCAGTATGCAAAACAACAGCTGATTAAGATTCACTACAAAATTTACTACTGTGTCGACCAACTCAGAGCATCTGCTACAAAACTACAAGGGACTTAAATTTTTTAGCCTGAAACTCAAGTACGTATCTTTTCGTTGGTAAAAAAGCTGTAAAATTTGATGGCTTACCATGAGGTACACTGGATAAAAGTGGTGGAGTCCAGCTAAACAGGGATGTTTCAGCTGTGCTTACTTTTGAGTATGTACCTGGAGGAGGTTGCTGAGGTGGTGATGGGGAACAGTCCCTGTTTGCATTCACAGATGTGTCTGGTATTTTCCTAAAAGAGATATATATCATGCTAATTTCATGCCCTCCTTAGTTCTGCTTCCAGCCACTGTATTGTCGCACAGCAACACTGACATACATACAAAAAAATCCTACTTCTTAATACTCAATACCGTTCCATTTTATATGGGTTTGAACATAAACAATTTTATACAGGTGGATTTAGTTCTAACTTATTGCATTAGTTCATATATAAAAGTTACTCCAACATGTTTTGGCCACTACACACGGCCATCCTCAGGAAGTACACATTACACACAGGCTACATACAGGGTGATTCAGGAGGAATCTGCAATACTTTGGGAAATGATAGTATGTGTGATTCTAAGCAAAAAAGTTCATACGAACATGGGTCTGATTTTGGACGGTTACGAAGTTATGACCGCTTGAAACTTAGAATAGAAGGTAACAATTATTGACAATAAACGGAACAAAATAATAAACCAGCATAATACATGATACATTTAAAGTATAAATGTAAAGTTGACTTCGTGAAATTACCTTTAATTTGAATTGACCTGTGCTTAAAGCTGGTTTTTGAAAATGCCACCGCCGGCCGCAAAACAGGCGCCGCTCGGTTGTGAACTGCGCGAGTCATGTGACACACATAATGCTTGCAACACAAACGATAAGCTACCAAGTTGAGTATGTCACCCGCCAGCTGGTTCTGTAAGACGCGGTTCACACAAGGGCGTGTACGGGAATTAATAAATGCCCATAACTCCATAACCGTCCAAAATTGGACCCATGTTCGTATGAATTTTTTTGCTTAGAATCACACATACTACCATTTCCCAAAGTACTGCAGATTCCTCCTGAATCACGCTGTATAGTTAAAATATAACACAACCACTGGTACATGCTAAAATATAAATTGAATAATGAAACATATGTACATATAAATACAAATAATGCCAATTATGATGTTACATTTGAACTACAAATAACCTCAGTGTAACATGCATTCCATAAGGATGGCCATATGTAATGACTGCAGCATGCTGGAGTAACCTTTACATATGAACTAGTGCAGTAAGTTGTAAATAAATTAACCCATATATATTACTGTACAAAACATGTATAATATCAAATTTATACACAATTTTATTCAGGGTTCAGCTGGGCATATGGCAGAATGTTCAGTAGGAGCTACCGATTTACCTTGTTTAATTTTCTGTTACTATGTCATTGTGCTCTGTTTATAATTTAAAAGATGCAATTTATGGAGCAAAACAAACAACTTAAACTTGGGTTAAGAAGCGATTATGGCGTTTACAGTTTTGGGGCAGTCCTGCCACAAACCATAAAATTCTGGGGCAAGTTTTCATATTCTGCTTCCTGCTTAATGTGCTAAGGGAAATTGGTGCACATTAAGCAGACCACTGTACTTAATTCTTTAAAACTCCCCACCTCAACCTTTACTGCTGCCTGCTGAAGCACTCTCTCCCTATGAAGTAAGTGATATTCCACTTTATAACAACTAAAAAAGGATGTTAAGTACAAGTGAGAATTTTCATAAACCAGAGTGATTTACACATCTGTTACAAAGTCATGTTGCTGTTGCAGTGAATGCATAAAACATTTCATCCCCCATAATCATGACAAATGAAGATGTCATCCAGCAGAACTCATCTATAGGTCAGTCACAGAAACTGTTGTCAGCAACAGACAAAACAAATTTAAAGAATGAACACATAATTTTCATAATGAAAAAAGTTTAGCTACTAGTTTTCAGAGTGAGGAGCCTCAACTTCCACACAAACACTACTACCACTACTGCTGCTGCTGCAATTATTACTACTACTACTGCTGCTACTATTACTACTACTACTACTACTACTACCACCACCACCACCACCACCGCTGTATTAAAAGATAACATGTATCTTACACATAATTGACAGCACAATATTGTTAAGTCAACAGTTTTCTTGTGCAGCAAATGATGCCCCTCATGATTCAGTTAAAACATGTAAAACAAAATGACAGACCCTAAGCAATAGCCAATTGCATTCAACTTCATTAGATGCATAGTGATCAGATGCACACAAGGTCAAACAAAGTTCTGTAACTGATGCTAATGTGTAGGAATGGTTTGGCAAATAAACTGCATGCACATTGTTTCTGTTAGTTCATGTTATGACTGCCAGAAATTAGTTGTTTTGTGGTACAGCAAAACTTGGCTGCATTGACTATATTTAGCAGCAAATTTTAATGGGTGTTTAAAAGAATCAACAGGGTAGATGGGCTAACTGAAATCACCAGAACTGTTACCCTTACTAAAATGCAGGAAACAATATGGTCAATTAGTCTAAATTATCAGTTTTTGAGCTCACTGCATAAAAAAAAACATACCCAACTCTGGTGACAAGAATGGCTCTGTTTGATGAAGTGTCACTTTCGTTGCTTACTGGTGGCAAATGAATCTGATCAATCAGGTTACTGAATGCCCGAATACGTTCCTAAAATAGAATGTTTCCATAACATGTAATGTAGTATAACTTACAATTAACAACAACAACAAAGGATACCATAATTAAGTTTAATTACAATATATTCAGCTGCAATTGAGTTCTCACTGTATCCCAAAGGAAATTAACAACAGGTTCTTGTTTTCAAATATGGATATATACTTCAACAGAAAATTATACAGTTTTGAATAATTCATGGAATTCCTTCAGGCACTGCAAGTCATGTAAAATGATTTTCCATTAGGTTCACTTACCTCTCGCCAAAGAATAGGGTCAAAATAATCTGATGAATGTGTTAAATGGCTCGGTGTAGAAGTAGCTGCAGGGCCTTGACCCTGTCTACGCAAAGCCATTGTTTGCTTTGAAGCCAGCACATTCCGGGAAGCTCCTAACGAAACTATTTGACATAAAAACAACAGTAAATATCACAGTTTCTCAGGTTAAAGAGATGTTCCACAAACTATCAGCTAAATTTCAGATGGTTATTCAATAAAAATTAATACTGTGAATGTTGGGATAAATATTGTGATTCAAGTGGTTATTTTGAAAGTACAATGCCACATCAACATGGTCCAATCAACTGTCAGGGTTGCCAAGAACATAATGCCCCATATCTTTGATTAGTATATATTTGTTCCTAAATCATAAAAATGACACATAATGAAGAGTGACTGATTGACTCCAGAACCTACTATCATATAAAGTATCCATCCATTTCTATGGCCTTGTGCCAACAAGGAATGAGTGTGTGTATGCATTTTCAGTATCATGCCTTGTCCTGCTCAAGTGGCCAAGTTCTCACTGCAGGAATCACAATGTCATAAATCCCTAACTTCATACTGCATATATCATTCTTCAGGACATAAAACAGGTGGAAATATGACAATGATAGACTGGGACTGTTGGTTGGATGGGGTAGCACAGTGTCAGCATATTTCGTGATGGACTCATGAGTCTTTAAAGTTGTATGTGGCCTTGTATTGTCATGGTGAAGCAAGCTTCATGTTGGATTCTTGGGGTTGAAAATGTTTGAAAAGCTTCCTAAGTCTGTCAATGTCCTGACATAGGTGTCAGTGTTGACTGTCTCCCCTCCTGGCATCACATCCACAAGAATCACTTCTACACAGTACCACAAGACAGCAAGCATGACCTTGAATGTTGACCAAGACTGTTTGGCTTTTTTCTTCCCATAAGATTCCAGCTGATGCCATTCCATGGACTGCTTTTTGTCTCCAGTTTAATATAATGTATCCAAGTTTCATCTGCTGTAACAATCTGGAATACGAAGGGCTCTCCCTTAGCTTTAAAATTTGCCAACAACTCAGAAGAAATGGCTTAACCCCTGGTTTTGTAGTCGACTCTCAGGTTCTGTGGAGCCCATCATGTGTACATCTTCTAATGTGAGATCAAGGATGGAGTAGCACTTCCTTTGCTAATTGAAAAACTACATGCCACCTGCTGCGTTGTGATGTAATGATCCTCTTAAGTAACACATCAGCAAGTTGCAGCACCTCAGGGCTAAGCTGTGACTGGACAGCCTGAGCAAGACTGATCACGGAGCTCTTCTCTTCCTGTTTTGGAAGCCATCATCTTTCTTGCATTGACCATCAATGGTGCTTCTGTCGATTTCAGCACTTCCACACAGAATGCAGATATATTTGTGGATGTAACCCACAGATTCTTTCTTGACAACAAGGAATTCTATCACATCAAACTGTTTGTAAGATTCCACTATCTGACTCCACTTTAAAGCATTTCTGCAGCAGTTTGTCTGAAGTCTTGACAACTTTGTATGTATATGCTGGTAACTATAAGTCTGTATCACCAAAATATCACATAACTAGCTTTGTTATGGCTAAGAAAAAAACATGGGGCCTTACTTATTACTTTTTTAGTGGCCAATGTATTTGTTGAAAATTTATGAAATAAAAAGAAAACTGTTGGTTCAGTAAAAAAAATTCTGTTTAACTTATCACCAACACTATCCATTTTTTTAAATGATTGACTGCAATGTCTAACCATAATCTTACTTGTTTTACAGAGAATTTGTTGTCTTTTTTTATTTATGCTTTCAAAACTGTTTCTTATGAAAGCAGCAGCAGCAGCATCTGTGATTTACAGTAACTCATCTGCAATTTCTCTTGAAAAACCAATGTCTTCAGGCATCCACGGCACGAGAACTCAAAAGGAATGGGATATGGTGAACAGGGAGGTCATCCTTGGGGTCCTCCACAACCAATTTAACAATACTAATGACAGCAGTTCAAGTAGTCTATTGGTTGTTGACCGCAGTTAAGGTTGAATTCAACCACACTGTAGCCACATGTTTGATCTCACTACCCGGGAAGAAACTTTCCGCTAAAGAAATGGTACGCTGTTCTGTACAAAATTGAGATAGTAATTTGCAGGAAAGAGTGGGAGTCCTTTAACTTCATACCAAGTAAATAAAAATTATTGTAATCAACCAGCAACATTCCCGATGTTTCCTCAGTTTTCACCAACAGTTCCATAATAGCCAAGAATTTGACACATTTATTTTTTAAGTGTTATTTAATATTGTTTTCAGTTGCAAATATTGCAAAGCACTTGTGATGGATGATGGGTATGAAGCACTGTGAATGATACTGATGGGGAAAACCAAAATACTCATAGAAAAACATGGTCCAGTACCATTTTGTCCACCACAAACCTCATATTTCATTCACAGTAACCTTATGAAGTTTGAAAGATATTTCAAGGGACACCTGATGCAATGGCATATGATACAAATAATGGGATCATGAATGACAAATTGCATATTAAGGTACTGTATCAGAATTTCACCTGGGCAAAAAGAGGAAAATCATGGAACAAACAAATAATAACCCTGCAAAATATGAAAGCAAAGCATACTGAAGCTCCAAACTGTTTAATCAAACAGCCAGTCAACAAACTGGCTGCCACTTAACAAACCCAAATGTTCATTGCTGTGTTCAAAAGAGGCTGCCATTCACTGCATACCATCTTCAGCCACACAAATTCAGTTCACATTATCACAATCTATCTCTTCTTAATCTTATCAAACCACCTACACATAGTCTCCCTAATGGTCTCTTCCTTCACACTGTATGACTGAAAATTTAGAATGAAGAGGGGATGAATAGGAACTAGGTCAAAATATATAACATAACATATTCTTATACAAAAGTACATATATATGTGTGTGTGTGTGTGTGTGTGTGTGTGTGTGTATATATATATACCATAATTATTCAGGAAAAGTTTTGCCTGTCACCACTACTTGTAAGTCTCAAAGCAGCTGGGACAGAAAACATTACGTAAATTACTGCTGTAACACATTCAAAGTGTTATAAAGTAGAACTATCACACTACTCTGACATTTAGATCTAATATCCTCATCTCTCTCCCTTTTATAAACTTCTGCATTTTCCAGTAAAACTGAATTTAATTATACTGAGACCTAAACTCCCACATGCATACAAACAAACAAACAAACAAACAAAAAACAAACAAACCAACAAATGACAAGTCAATGCTGAAACAGTTCAACTGAACATATATCACACGTGAATTATGACCACTTGCACTCTGCTACTAGTAAGAGAAGATTAAACAGCCATAGCTTGGCTCAGGTGGTACTGGTGATAACACAAATGCAATTTGAGCAGTCCAAATGCATAAACAAGTTGAGACGGTATGTTCTGAAATCCAGGGATAAAATAATCCTACCACCGTGTATTTTACATGATGGGGGGGACTAGTAATGTATTCATCTGTCTAAGGATAGCAAAGTGTAGTATGCTTTTGTAAAAACAGTAATGAGCCTTTGGGTTACATCAAACGCAGGAAGTTCTTGACTAGCTTAGGAACTATTAGTTTCTCAAGAAGATCATTGCTCCATAGCTATTAAATAGGTAACACTGTATCTGTGAATGACAGGACAGCATATTGGGAGGGGAGTGGTATAACTCCTCCCATTGGCACTAGATGGAGGTGAGTGGTCAGGTTCACGTCCTGGCCACTTTACTCTTGGACAGTATCTTCCAGTACCCACTGAATGAGAGGCTGAGTGGGCCCTACATCCAGTCTGAGTGTTAAGAGGAAAAATCTCCTACTCCTGCCTGGAATTAAAGCCCAGATGTAGCCTAGCCACCCCTGCTACATTAGTTAGTTGGTTGTTTTATACATATGGTGATTACCCTTGGGTGCTGTGAGATGGACATCAGAGCTTGTTTTTGTATGAGATGAACTGGGTTGACTGCTGGCTAGACTTGCTGGTCCACTTGCACTCTGTGCTCCTTCATGGTGACAATTTGACTGACCACACACCAGCTGTGCCATGTCCAACTGTAGTGTATCCAGAACGCTACTACCAGTCACTAGAGTATGTTGTCCTGGGTGACACCCTGGTGAAGGTTGAAACCCAGACCCTATGCCTTGAAAATGTGTAACAATAATGATGAAAATAACAATGACAACGTAGAAGAAGGAGAAGGAGAAAAAGGAGGAGGAGAAGGAGGAGAAAAAGAAGGAGAAGAAGTAGGAGGTGGAGAAGAAGAAGGAAGAGGAGGAGGAGGAGGCTATTCATTACCTATGACAATATTGTTATCATCACTTTCATCTTCTTCTTCTGGAACTTCCAACTGCACTGTGTGGTAGACACAATAGACCAAAATGCATGGTGTCACATCCCACAAGGCCACAAGCTTAATACAGTAAAATGTCGCTGTAACGAATGCCAGTATAACGAAATGTTCAGAACTGCGAAATTATTTTTAGGTCCCTACCCTTTTCCCTATTTAATGTGTGTTAAAACATTTCATTTTAACGAATTTAGAACTTTCAGTATAACGAATTAAAATTTTGCCTTTTTGCCTAT
>Ga0209628_10001951_pt1 | contig 13751 bp, 9 predicted proteins | sample TergutCu122P4_FD_187285 | JGI IMG/M metagenome (GOLD analysis project Ga0209628, IMG submission 187285) | Cubitermes ugandensis P4 segment gut microbial communities from Kakamega Forest, Kenya - Cu122 P4 (SPAdes) (version 2) | ecosystem: Host-associated > Arthropoda: Insects > Digestive system >...
TCATCAGCCGATTTCAGTGGCGGTTGTCAGCTGAAGGGTTAATGACGTAACACGTTTGATGTCACCGTGTGTACAAAACCTGTATTTTTTTATTTAGATTTTGAGGGGGGGACTGCAGCCTGCCCCCCCCCCCCCCCCCCCGTGATTGAATAACTTCTACAGCAAAACGAGAGTAATATTAAAAGTGCTGCCATGTACACACAAGAGTGAGTGCCCTTTTGTATTGCTGGGCTATGTATGTCACTGCCAACAACGAAAAGCATGGCAAGTGCCCAATATATTTGTCCAATTTTAATCGAACTTTCATTTTCTTGGCATATTTTAGTAAAACACCGTAGTATAAAATTTCATGAAAATCCATAATTTTCACCAAATTGTCTGTCGGTGTGCCTGAGAATCAGAACTGCATGTCTTAGGAAATCCGTATATGATAAATAAATTGATTTTGTGTATTAAACTATTCTGTTTGGTTTGATACTTCAGTACTACATAACAGTGTTATAAGATGTTCATGAAACAGTTGGTATGCCAGTGGCACTGAACTCCTCTTTACCAATTGTTAGGTTAGGTCTTAATTTTTTTTCAAATTCCTGCAAGAAATGAAAACACTTCCTGTCTACCAGAGAGGTAGATGTTGTAAAAACAGCTAATTTGCAGAAAAAGATCTTTGGTGTCGTCCTGCCTGCGAAGCGAAATTCAGTGGGAAGTGAGCAACCTGAGTTTCATTGACAGTACCTAAAGGACCCACTGTAAGGCACATGACTGTACACCTAGTGTAAGCAGTTTCAAAACAAACTGTTCCTGTTATACTGAGAAGACAGAGGTGGAAAAACAATGACGACACTATTCTGTATTCATGCTCCTGATTTGCAGAAGAAGCATCACTTGTGTTGCAAGGCCCTTCTCTTCAGAGCAGTTCTTAAGGCACATATGTGTATAGAACATTGGTGCAATGATAATGAAAGGGAAAGACCGAAGTACTTCGTGGGGAAAAGAAAGTATCTCAGTGCCAGTTTGCCAGCTGTAAGTCTCACATGGACTGTCCCATACTCAAGCACAGGCCACCGGTAACTAACTGCTAAAACACTGAAAAAAAAGTGAAAGGACCTTTCTGTCCATTGCTCCCTGATGTGTAAAAGGACATTGCTTTTTTGTGCTTTTTTGAAGGTTACCAGGTTGTTCCCATCTGTTCTTCTGGTAAGAGGAGCATCTAGATGAAGATAAGTCTGGAGCACTGGTGGAATGATACTGACAGCAAGCAAGCAAAGTGCTTGGCAAACAGCCTCCCTGGAGCCACTTTGTACACTAGAATTGACAACTGACGTTTCTGTGAACTGTGTATAAAGATTTACCTCATACGTTAAAGAGAACAAACTTGTCTCCATTACAGGGACCAATCAGCAATGATGTTCAGGGAAATAAGCATTGTTAATCATGAGAATTGTACCAAACACTTAAATACACTGCATGAACAATGTGCTGAGTTTTTACATTTTACAGCAGTTGGTACATATCTTTACCATGGGGCTTTAAACAGAACAGTCCAAGTTACCACACATTATAGATAAAATAATGCAGTATGTAAGGAAAACCTTCCAATGCCGGCCACAGACATCAATTAACTGCGGTAGGCGTGAATTTCATTTACGTCATACAGTACAAGAGCATGGCAATTATTACATTTGAGAGCTTACAAATTGCACTTGTTGCATGCTGTAAAGCTTAGTAACAGATGCTATCGATATGAGTTCTGTGAAGTCTCCAGGCTTCTGGGATGTTACTTGGCACCACAGGTTTGTACAATCCTCACCAGTCATTACATTGTACCTCCTTGATTTTGTCTGAAGGTGCAAGAACGTCTGAATAATGCACTGCATCAGCAGTGGGCGACCTGTGGTGCCAAAGTAAATGATAGATGATTATCCTGGCCCTACAGGGCTGTGCAGCTTCTCTCTGTAAGGCCACATGCTGGATGCTGTGTTTGTGCTACCATTGCCAACAGATATTACTGAACTACAACAGAAGGATCACTGCAGTGATCAGGGACACATTGACAAAGGTCTGGGAGGAAGCAGAATATGGACCAGGTTTGTGCCATCTGACATGGGCTCATACTGAGTGCCTGTAGAGCCGAATGGGAACTTCAGAAGTGTTTATATTGATCTGTGTACGTGTGTCCTGTGAGTAATAAATGGCAATTTTAATTTATGTGAGTTTTTTAAATGTTTGCTTTCTTTTGAATTGTCTTTCAGTTTAGTTTGTGCCTTTGTTAAGACTTAAACAAAAATTAAATTCCTTTAAATCTGAAGACAAATATATTTTACCCTGTTGTTGCCGTTGTTGACTGCAGTATTGATGTATAGCCCTCACACACAATGTTCATTTAGCAGCATCTTGGAATTAGTACATACAGTGTGGATGTGCATATATGTGAGCATTTGTGTGTATATATGTGTGTGTGTGTGTGTGTGTGCACACACACACACATGTTAATTATATGTAATAAATGTTAATATTTATGTAATTTGAACCAACAAAATGCACACTTTTCAGATTATCGGTTTAATTCATTTCTTGGTGTCTTCTACATGTTTTGAAAATCATGCGTTTATCATCAGGTAGACCATTTGTACTCGTACATGTAGTTGTTTGTGGTATATTTTTCATGCATTTATGTAAGCAGTCTAGCAAGACTTACATACATGCATGAAAGACATACCACATACAACTGCATGTACAAAAGGTCATCCTGATGTTGAACATGTGATGTTCTAAACATGTAGAAGACACCAAGAATTGAATTAAACCATTAATTTGAAAAGTGTGCATTTTGTTGGTTTACATTACATAATTATATCACATGCACACTACACAAAACACAATATATGTGTGATCTGAATATCCAGTTTCAGTACAATCACAAGAGTGTTCAATACATGAAGTACTGTACATACTGTTCTGTTGATATTGTTGGTGACATTCGTTAACTGTGTCTATTCAGGTCATATCTTCTTGTTGACTCATTGACTGTTATTTAACAACTGAATGTTTTATTGCATTTGCATGTTTCTGAGTATAAGACTGCTGGTCATTGTGATGTGTGCAGTGACACACTGTGAGCTGTAATTTTAGTGTGAAGTCGTCATGATCCAAGATATCATCATTTATTACCTGTGCTTTTTTTTTTTTCCACATAAAACTAACAACGTTTTGTCACATTTTATTTTACTCTGCCCTGCCATTTTTTTGTTGCTTTGTCTTCTTGTCCCTTCCACAAAGACACCTCTAGTGTACTCTGTTCCTGATTGTAGAAAACCAAGACAGTGATGTGTCAAATTTTTATATTGTTTCCATCAATTTGTAGACCACAGTACATTGTAAGGAAACCAATATAATAAACCTTCCTGCACTGTATAATATTTGCCCATAATTTATGTACCACGCTGTCATGTGAAGTTCATAATTAGAAGTGGTAAAATCAAAATTCTTGAAATGAAAATTTGAAAATATAAACATCTGTTACAGGTACAGCATTCAGCCACTGTATTATTTTAACCCTATGACTGTCATGTTTTTCACACATCATTATAAATACATCATGTATATGGACTGTACTTCAGCTTGGCTTGTGTCATTTGAATCTGGCAATAAAATTCCAGATATTCACAAAGCATGCAACATGAGTGTACTGGGGCTGTGAGGAATGAAACTGAACAAAGTTAAAATCAACATATTTAGGGTTGACGCAACAGACACGCTATTACAGACAGAAGTACAGCCATTCCCCTAAGGCCTTCCAAGTCTCATAACCTACTAAAATTGGGGAAACATCAACGTCTTGGCTCTCATCCTTTTTAAAGTTTTGATGGCAGCATGGCACTCACACAGAACTTTAGCTCTGTCTTTGTCTCTTCATGTAACTCGTCAAATCAACATATGTATGAAATGAATATATATCTGATTAGTACATTGCAGCATGTCTTGTCAAGTGCTCTGCTGTTAAACACACCACAATGCTTGTGCAGAAATCCTGTGTGATTCTCCATCAACACCCTTGCATGGTTTCCTGGATGGTGCTGAAATAAGGTCCAAGTATCCCTATAACAGCCGGGTTAGATACAAATGCCGATCTGGGTACATCATTTGGGGAAATACAACCCGTGTGTGCACCAAGTTGGGCATTTGGTCGGGGAAGACCCCTCAGTGTAAACGTGAGTTTTAAAATGTGAAGTAATAATATTAAATTTAAAGTGTGTGGTTTGGGGTTTGAGTGTAGCAGCAGACTGTAGTCTGTAGGCACAGGTAAGGAGTGTAGCAGCAGACTGTAGTCTGTATCAGCAGACTGTAGTACGTAGGCACAGGTAAGGAGTGTAGCAGCAGACTGTAGTCTGTAGGCACAGGTAATCCTATTGTTACAGTGCAGAGGTAATGGCACTGGATGAAGATACAATGTCATCACTCCAGAAAATTAGGTACTTTTGTGGTTTAACTTTAGGTGTGGCTCATATTTGTCACAGCTGTACCAGTTCAAGTTTCACTGCTATTCGTTACATGAATTATAGTAATTATTTCTTAAGAAAAATTTCAATAGCCCTTCAAAGTGGCAGAAACATGAACAAGTGCCAACATTGTAGTTCCATCTGGTTCCTTCATGACTGATTAGAGCCACTGTCATGTGTGTGTGGCCACCCTGTTAACATAAACAAATTAATTTTCTACAACATTTTGAGCAAATCATCAGTTTTTTTTTAAGAATGGAGAAGCGGAAGAGATAGTTTAGCAGTAATTTCATGGGCAGTCTGTGGTTTGGGAGTTTAAAACATTACATGTTACGTGGACTGATCATTCAATTCCGGGACTGATTTTTTGTCAGTGGAAGACTAAACTTAACGGCTGTTTGGGCTTATCTCCTTCGAAGTAGTGTCCTTGTGCTTGAATCTCTTCAACGTCATCGAATCGGCGACCTTTCATTGTTTTCTTCAGTTGCGGGAACAAGAAGAAGTCACACGGAGCAAGGTCAGGGGAATAGGGAGGGTGTGGGAGGGACAGAATGTTGTGTTTCGCCAGAAATTCATTTGTGGTGAGCAGGGGCATTGTCATGGTGCAAGATCCAATTGCCGGAATGCCACTTCTCAGGGCGATGTCTGCGCACAGCGTCGCGGAGGCGTTGCAGGACCATTTCGTAGAATTCCTTGTTTACCACCTGTCCTCGAGGGACGTACTCATGATGAACCAGCCCGTCAATGTCGAAGAACGCAGTCAACATTGTCTTGACATTGGACTTCACATGCCGCGCTTTCTTCGGTCGAGGAGATGATGCAGTTTTCCACTGGGAGGACATTTGCTTTGTTTCTGGGTCATGCCCTTAAACCCAGCTTTCGTCACCAGTGATTACCGAGGACATGAATTTGGGATCGTTTTGGGCTCGCCCATGGAGGTCAGTGCAAATTGACACGCTATCGTCCTTCTGCTCCGTCGTCAGGTGACGGGGCACAAATTTTGCTGACACGCGTCTCATGTGCAATTCTTCAGTTAGAATTTTCTGGCACATACCGAATGTTATTCCAACATCCTCTGTAACCTCTCTGATAGACGTCGGTCAGCGCGAATGATTTCTCACACACATGCCACAGTCTCCTCAGTGTGGGAGGTGGACGGCGTTCCTGGGCGGGGGTCGTCAAAGGATCGGCGTCCACTTTTGAAATGGGAATACCACTCAGATGTCCTTGACTGACTCAGGCAGTTCTCTCCGAAAGCTGCTTACAGCATTTCGTACGTTTCAGCACCAGTTTTCCCCAGACGGAAACAGAAATTGATACACACGCGCTGGTGAACTTTCTCCTCCATCGTGAGATGCGACGCACACTGCAGGTAGACGTTCTCTGAGAGGCTTCAACAGAGTGAGTGCGGGGAGATACCGGCTTCCGGTTATGCAAGTACACTTGCGCAGAGTTGCCACCTGTCCTACCTTGTTGCCACTTCACTGCGTATTATAACTTCCCTGAAAAAAAAAAAATCTGTCCCGGAATTAAACGATCAGTCCTCGTATGTGTACCATGTATAATGGTTAATACATTATCAGAGCTTGTATCCTTTTGTCGTAAATATGTCGGCTACTTGTAACAGTTCATGTATGTGGGAAAAAGGATGATTTGCATGAGTCAGTTTTAATAAGGACTTCTGGCAACACACTGTATCAGCAGTACATGCATCACCTGCATTCAGGCGATGTTTATTTTTAAACATCATGGTTGTAGCTAAGAGGCCATTGGTGAGGCTTTGGAATTGTAAGAATTTTGGTAGGGAACTGCAGCAACTTTCCTCACACTCTGTGGCAGGCGCTTGAAAGCTTGCGATTTGTTGTTGACAACAATCTCTCTCTCTCTCTCTCTCTCTCGCTCTCTCTCTCTCTCTCCCTCTCTCCATCCATCCATCCATCCATCCATCCATCCATCCATCCATCCATCCATCCATACAGACATACTACGTATGTACACATGCATTTTTATCCATCAGGATAAAGCACTTTTATCATAATGTTACATATGTTGAACACAATATAAATAAGTAAATTAATGTTTAATTTAACATCCTAGAGCAAATCACCAAGCATTGCTTTGTAGCAACACTGCATCTAGTTTGGAACTAAAATATTTCCAAAAATGAAAGACAGCTAAACAAAGGATGACTTTTCCTGAAGCAAAAATGAAAACCTTAACATTTTTCTAAAACTATGGTGTCTCCTTTCTCCTCATGAATGTTTCTTTGTTTAATTTCAGTTTACGCATTTTCTTTTCATGGCTATTCTCTTTTGTATGAACTGTTATGTTTCTCTGTTTTTGTATCCTGAATGAACAAATCATATTATTATTTAACTTGACACATAAAGTAATGCAAAACACTGCAGTATGTCTATTCAGTGTAACATGCAATTCCATAAACAGCAAGGACAACTTCACAATTTGGTGACCACACATGTGTGCCCATAAATCCAGGTTTCATGTACAGTTACCCAAATTAATGTAATTAATATGAAAATTGTAATCTGTGACTGCATTTTTAATTATAAACTGTCTCGAATGTGAGGGGGTCAGATATGAATTGCACACATAACGAACAGTAGTTCGCAAAACATTAACAGGGGTGAAATCTTGTTGTTTGATCAGTCTGTGTTGATATTTTTGGTTACTACGGAAGTATCTAGTTCTGCAGGTAAGAACAGTGCCGTCCTTACCGATTCAGTTTCATTTGCAGCTATTACATGTGGGCACCCACAGATATTCCCCCATAGTGAGGTGCAGCTGCTGAACCAGTCCTCCCTGTGGAACACTAAGGCAACGTACAGCTGTAAGACGGGGTACTCCTTCAGTCCAGGTACACTGATGTGACGTTCACAAACAGAATGTAATGTCATGATAATGTCACATGTTTTGCATGGAATCAAGAATTGTGAAAGTAAGTGTAAGATGCCTCTGCATATTGTACAATCTTTTGTGGCATACTACCACAGTCATGTGATACTTTTGCTGGTAACTTCCCACATCTGGCCTCATGAAGTTGTGCAAGACCCTAAGTTTTCCATGTTATTATACATGATATTTTATTGAACTTAGTTCTTGTTATACTGCCCACCATTTTACAGCTGGTTATTCCATCTCATAAAGATGAAACAAATTTATTTCATTACTTTACAACAAACAAAAAGTACTTTCTCATCTCATATCAATTGTTATGTTATTTAATAGTGTACTCTTTCACAAGTCTAAGCCTATTTTTCCCATTTTCCCTGTTCTGTACTTGTTTTGTGGAATGAAATTTCTGTTCCTTAGTTGGTGTACCCTGTTGTGTTACTTTAATTTAAGGTATGGTTACTGTGCTGAAGTGGTCACAGGCAGCACAACTTTGGATGTTCCTTTAATACTGGTTTTCACTTTTTTTTTACTTTTGTGTGCCTGGGATTGTAGCTTAGGGCCATTTGGCTCCAATCCAAGGCATACAAGAGTAAAATGAAGTTCCTCATGTGTCAGCTAACTGATAATGTTACAGTACAAGCGTTTGTATATTTCAGGTATAGTTGATGTAACCATTTCCTGCCTCAATTCTGGATCTTGGGAGAAGATCAATATCACTTGCATTCCTGATGATGACCAGAACTTACCAGTTAAACTGACTGACAAGGACTGGGGACAGCAGCGTGAGCACTCAGTCAGTGACTCTGGTCAAGATGGCATGGGAACACCAGGAATTATTTCAATTGGAATATTTTGTAGTCTCCTGATCATTATCCTTGCTGTTGTGGGTATCTTGCTGGCCAGGAAGTAAGTACATTCTTGTAGTTCAGTCACCTTCTTAATGTAAGTCATGATACAGTAATGTTATGTTATTTGAATTTTGAACAGTGAACTTATAAACCATACGTATTTATAGCCAAATTTGAAGATGGTTATTTTGATGTTTCATCTTCTGTCCATTACCGAATTCAGTGAGTGTCAGAATTAGGAGATAAAGTGTACACACATTTTCTAGAATGTTTGTACTCTCCAAATGTAGGGAAATGTTCATCTGAAGCGTTTATTTAATGTCTGATAATTTTATACTACAAATTAAAGAAACTCCCAGTGATGGTAAATGTCTGTTTGAAATATTTGTCTGCATATGCCTTGAAGCTTTCATGGCAGTGAAGTTCAATAAAATCTTCTTAGGGTGACAGCCCAAGAAGGTATTATTGGATTGTTCATGTGTCTGAAGATCTGTATAGCACACACTGTATACATTTTAATATCAAATCCATCCATTTTCCTTATGTCAGGTTTCAATCCAAGAAGACCACTCGTTCGACTCCTCAGTCATCCACCAATGACCTGATCATTGGTAACACAAAGGATGGTGCTTATGATGATGTGGCAGCCCCTGGCTTCCAAAAGGTTATGGTTCTGCAGCCACGGTGCACTTCCGCTGCCGGAGATGACGCACAAGCCAATGACATGCTAGCTTACTTTACTCGAACACAAGAACCTACCTGTTATGATACATTACAATCTTTTCCAAGTGTAAGTAGTTACAATTCAACAGTAGCAACAGACATTGACCAGGATCCGAACAATGTACGTGTGAAACGTGGAGATGCTGATGGTGACAGGGCTCATGAAGGAGAGTGCATGCAAGAGAGACCAAGGCGACACCTGAACTCTGGATATGAGACTGTACAAATTAGAAGGGATGGGGACCACCCACTAAGAATTCCAGATTACGAAACAGTTCGAAACCTCCAACATATGGCAACAGATTCCACATATGAGTGTGTGCAGCCAAATGGGTCCATTGGTAGTCTGGGTAAATCAAAGAACAGAATGTGTCATTCCATTCCGTCTGCATTAAAAATATTTCTTCAGCCATCTCCTAAACTGTCTGAATCAGAACTCTGTGATGGGACAGTTCCTGCAGAGATAATGGCTCTGTATGCACAGGTGGACAAGACAAAGAAACGCAGATTTCGTGCGGACATACCTCTCAGTTTGGACGCTAACCATGTGGTAGGAAATCACGTCTCTAGTCAGACTGACGAGGAGTGTGGGTGCATACAGCAGCCAGTTAGTGATGTGCATTCCTCAGAGGATTCCTGCAGTTTAGGAGTATGTACTGGAAATTCCAAAGACTGTGCTGCAAATGTTTTACAAGACTGTAGAGTTCCATCACCTAGTGGGCGACCATTACCGTCTGTACCCAACATCCACTTCGTACACATGTCACAAGACAATGAACCCCCACATCAGACGCTAGAGTGTGCCCAGCTGTAATTGTACAAATAATGAATCTAGGTATGCTAACTCTTGTGTCTTTGATATAAACAACATCTGTGATGGGACATGCTAACTGCTCAGATATAACGATCAGTGGTGTTTACAGTGGACATTTAACATCGTGACTGTTGTGTGTGTATAGTGTCTTGCGGCAGGCATCCAGTGACTGAAGCCATTTGTGTTTTATAAGGGAACAAAACACTTAAAGAGTCTGAACATAGTGTAAGTCATTGTGACTGGTTGAACCGAAAGGTGACTGTAATCCTGTGTTGAAGCATTACTGAAAATTCTGCTTCAGATGGTGTTTGGAAGCTTCCCATTACATGAGGGTAGTGGTACACAGACTGTCACCATGCTTCCTTTATCAGTTTTATTATTAGTACACACACATACATACATACATACACACACAAGCAGTATAGGAGTTGAATTTGTTTCAAAGGAATCATATTTTAATGTACAGAAATTAAATTTTGGCTGCAAAGTCTGCATCCAATGGAAATCAATGAAAATTTATTGTTTTGGAAACCATAATTCACCTTCATCTTGTATGAAATACATATCCTGAAAAACATATTTTATAAGGATGGTACAAAATTTTTATTGCATTGAATGTAATTGACTGTTCAGTGAAATGGAAATGAGGCTGATGTTCTTGTTAGACAGCGAAATTGGAATATAGCGTGTAGATGGTCAATAAGTACCTTCTGAGAGAAAGTAAGTTGTCTGCAATATACTTCACTCTTGGCATCAAATTCCAAAACTGTGTAATCATTCAGAACCTTTATTCACATTGCCTCTGTGTCTGTCTGTTACACACACAAACACACATTTTCTTATCTGGCATTTTACTGAAATTTAAACTAAGTTCAGCCCCAGAAATGGTAGTGAAGAAAATCTAAACTAGATGCAGTACACAGTGAATCTCACTGTGGTGTATTTTAAACTACAAATGTTCAGGCCTTCCAACACTTTCTGAGGTAAATTTATACCTTATAAATGTGACTGCAGCCTGAAGATTAGATGCAGATGTGTTTACAAAAAGTGCATTTATGCGTGCAGAATGAACAGTGGCAGAGATATGTTGATGCATGATTTTGAAATTTGGTACCTGGCCAGTCACTGGCAGTCAGAAGTGAGGTCTATTGCAGGCAATTTGTTGTGTCATAGGAGGCAATTATTTAGTACTTGTTGGTCATATTTCAGTTTTTCTACCTTTCCTGGGCAAGCAATGAGTTTAGATACGTGTATGCATATTCTGTGTTAGTAAATCTAGGTTTTTCTGTTGTTGCTGTTGCTGTCCCAGTCTGATCATTGTGCATCAACTGCTGTAGCTATGACCATGACATCTCAGCACTCAGCCATCACCAAATTAATACAATAATAAAAGCAACGTTCATCATAAATTTTAAAAATAGGAAGGGTGGTGAATCTGACAACATTATGTACATTTTCTGCTCCATCTGATTCCCAATAATTTCCAGTACTGTACCAAAGCTTTTAATCATTCTGAATAATTAATTTGAAAAAAAGTTTGCATTTTAATTTTAATATCCCAGATAATATTTTAATACTTTTATTTTTCATTGTGTTCACACATTACATATGTGAAGAAATGTGTAACTGACTTAAATAAAGTTTGTGTGTCCTTGTGTTGCAGTGACAGTTCCTGTGATGTCTAATTTATTTTTACCACATTCAGTTGATATCAGTCCTCCTATCTTACTGATTCCAACCACACCTTCTTTATGAAGTTAAATGCAATTTTCCTTAAACCTTCCAGTCCATTCTTCTCTTCCAGTAATTGTAATTTGCCCCGCAGTAGATTTCGATTTCTGATTCCAAGCTTCTTCATTGCAAAAACAAGTTTCATATTGTCACATACCCAACATCAGTGAATTTTCTGGTGCCCAGCTGCTAAAGCTAAAGGTCTACAAAACAGACATGTCACCTCTTTTCAGTCCAGTAAATGCTCAAATATTGTGCTGGAATCAAATGTTTTCAATATGTACCTTTCATGCCAGTGCTGCCTGTTTTTGTATCTGCTAAGCCAGGAAAGCAGCCAGATTGAAAACTGTAATGATAGAAATTAATTGCCATTGAATGCCATTGAAAAGAGGAAGAGAATCCAGTTTCTCCAGTACTATCGGTCATGATGTTACATTTCCACTTGACGTGACTTCTCAACCAACACCACTTTGTTTAGTTACCTTCACAGTGGACCTAAGGCCTGCCGCAGGTCTCGCACCCGACATGACAGCTTTGTAATGGTTGGAATGTCTGCTAATGGCAGTCGCATGTGCACTGCAGTGATACTGGTGTTCGTGTAAGTACCGCTAAACACGTGCACATGATTTGTGGTAAAGCTTGCAAGATTTTAGGGTGTCAAAACAGTGTTGCTAAAGATTTAAGTCTCCCGGGATGTGACACTGTTGGGTCAGTAGCAATTCCCGATGTGTTGAAGGAATGTAGTGCCTTCAGTTACAATGGTGAGATCTCAAAAGACCACCCAAATTCTCATGTGGCAACATTTCATAGACAGAAAGTATGAAGCAAGTGACACAAATAAAGGTAATGTTAAAATGATCTTGGAGTAGAGTGTTTCTGAATGCAATATAAAAGACAACTGTATTTCCAATGTAACTAATGACATGAGTACAAATACCAAATACAGTTACTGCTCTGTGTTTTTGACTGTAGCATAAAACGTTTGCAAAGTTCCAAAAGTAAGGAGGTGTGAATAGAGAAGAAGAGGTAAGCATTATTTAAATGTATCATTACAAACCAGTCTATGAACAGTAGGTGTGTCACTAGAATTATCAGAAAACAATTCAGTCTGCAAAAGATGGAACAACTACACTTGCGACAGAGTGTGATGATGATGAAAAACTTGCTTGAATTGTTTTGTTACATACCACATTGTATGAGATTGTTGTAGAGGCTTGCATATGTACTCTGCAGGGTGTTGTAATTTTCACTGAATTGCGACAAGGAATGTGTGTAGCCTAATAATATATTAATGTCAAAATGTGCAACAAAGTTTATAAATTTGCAGTGTAATTATAAACGTGTGTTTGAATGCAACATATAATATTAAAATAGATACTTTTACTGTTCAATTTCGTTCGGAAACTCCGTTATTGTGGTGTGTGCTGGCCTAAAGGTTGAATGCAAAGTCACTGCATTTGAGGATGCAGGTCTTGAGGAACGTGACGGTTTGTTGTTGGGTGAGTCTGGACGTTCAGGGAGGATCGTGTCGCCTTCATATGTATTTTATTTTGTAGCATGCACTGTGATGCGCGTATCTTAAAGAAGGCCGGTCATGAAGGAGAATACCAAGTTAATGCATCAAATGTGCCCCGCTAGTTTGATGACAGTATAATAAACCGTGATATATATAATTTGTGTAATTGTGTAGTCATCGTGAACAATACGCAGTTCTTTGTACGATACGAATACAGACTGTGTAAGGAGCAACTTAAGAACACGTTGCCACGGTTCAGCATTGACTTTGTATTCTGCTCTCTGTTCCATTCGTTTTAGTACCGTGGATCGGTTGACCTTCAGTGAGTTTATAATCTTTCCACTGTGTCTGTGACTAAGGAAGGTAATCTGTGGTGAGTGGAATTGGACGTTTATGTGCATGGGTTGTGTTCTTATCGGAATGGACTATTTGAAAAATGGGGACGTCGTGTGTTGTCTATAATTATAACCATATATTAGGAAGAATGTGGAGTTCGAATTTTGTAGGTAAGAGTGAATATCTTTTCTCTTAATACAGAATTGCATAAATGTATATTGAAATATTCAGCCGGTTCCGGCGAAATTAACCCTTAGGCTACTAATTTCGTATATATATGGAGCTCCTAGTAAAGCCAGAAATGCTAACGTATATATATGGACCTACGTTTGGCAACGCTGAAACAGTCTCTTTCTATTTGCTGCACAATG
>Ga0209628_10001952_pt1 | contig 13750 bp, 8 predicted proteins | sample TergutCu122P4_FD_187285 | JGI IMG/M metagenome (GOLD analysis project Ga0209628, IMG submission 187285) | Cubitermes ugandensis P4 segment gut microbial communities from Kakamega Forest, Kenya - Cu122 P4 (SPAdes) (version 2) | ecosystem: Host-associated > Arthropoda: Insects > Digestive system >...
GTGCGTAAAGGAATGAAAAAGGATTGGTTCTATCTCACTATTACGCAGAAAGACTCGCCCTGTTGCGATCTTTTTTCACTTTTTGAAAGAAAAGTTCGCAAAAAACAAACTTGTCGACGGACTGGGGCATGTTGGAAAATTTTCGTTCCGCGTCTTTCTTTTTTTTACGGAATCGGTTAGGATAAGGGGCTTGTTTTCCACATGATTCGTAAAACATTCACCCGTTCTATTGAAAGGAATAGCCGTGCCGAATTCTTCGTCCAAATTGGAAGCCCTGTTTTCACCCAAATCCATTGCCGTCATCGGAGCATCCACCCGACAAGGGACGGTTGGTTACGACCTGCTCAACAATCTTATCCGGGACAAGTTCAACGGGAAAATCTATCCCGTCAATCCGAAAGCGACGGAGCTTCTCGGTCTTCCCGCTTACCCGACTTTGACCGACATTCCCGACGAAGTCGATCTCGCCGTGCTGATTGTGCCTGCCAGAGCGGTTCCCGGTATCGTCGAGGAAAGCAAAACAAAGGGTGTCAAGGGAATGATTATCATTTCCGCCGGATTTAAGGAAACCGGACACGAAGGAGCCGAGGCGGAAAAACAACTCACCGCTCTGGTTCGCGCCGCCGGAATCCCGCTCATTGGTCCCAACTGCCTCGGTGTCATCAGTGCCCACCCGAACGTTCGAATGAACGCCTCGTTCGCCTCGAAAATTTGCGCCTACGGAAATCTCGCCTTCATTTCACAGTCCGGGGCACTTTGCACCTCCGTATTAGACTACGCCGAAGCGAGGCAAATGGGGTTCAGCAAGTTCGTCAGTTTCGGCAACAAGGCGGACGTCAAGGAAATCGACCTGCTCGAGTACCTCGCCAACGACCCGGAAACGAAAGTGATCGCAATGTATCTCGAAGATATCAGCGACGCCAACCGGTTCATCGAAGTTGCTTCCGACACGTTCTGGAACAAAGGCAAACCGATCATCTGCCTCAAGTCGGGCCGCAGTGCCGAAGGGGCCAAAGCCGTCTCTTCGCATACCGGTTCGCTTGCCGGTTCCGATAAAGTTTACGATGCGATTTTCACGCAATGCGGTGTACAGCGTGTGAATTCGATTGTCGAACTCTTTGACAACGCCGCTCTTTACACGACGCAACCGCTTCCCAAGGGGACCCGTCTCGCAATCATCACCAACGCCGGCGGTCCCGGGATCATGGCGACGGACGCCGCAATTGCCGGAGGATTGAAACTAGCGAAACTGGAAGATTCGACCAAAGAGAAGCTGAAACCGCCGGTTTTGCCGGAAGCCGCCGCGCTGAACAACCCGGTCGACGTGATCGGCGACGCTCACCACGAACGCTACGAAGCCGCCGTGGACGCCGTCATGGGCGACCCGAATGTCGATATGGGAGTCGTTGTGCTGACGCCGCAATCGATGACCGACTCCGGCAAAATCGGGGAAGTCATCCCGCCGATTGTCAGGAAACACGGCAAACCGGTCGTCGGGGCGTTCATGGGCGTCGCCGATGTGGCCGAAGGGGTTACGAATTTGGTCAAGGCGGGCGTTCCGAACTATGCGTTCCCGGAAAACGCCGTCCAGGCTCTCGCAGCGGCGACTCGATTGGTCGGAATGCGGGAACTCGGACACAGGCAATACGTCCGGTTTGACGATTGCGACGTCCCCAAAGCCAAAAAGGTAATCGCCGATTTCCTCGCGGATTGCTCCGAAAAGTACCTGACACAAGCCGACTGCCGGGCCTTGTTCGAATGTTACAAACTCCCGTTGCTCAAAAGTGGTGTCGCAAAATCGAAAGAGGAAGCCGCAACAATCGTCGAGGAAATCGGCAAAAAGGTTGTAATGAAGGTGATGTCGGCAGACGTGGTTCACAAGTTTGACGCTGGCGGAGTGCTGTTGAATGTCGAAGGCCCTGAAGGGGCTACTGCAGGATACGTGAAAATTTACGAGAACATCGCCAAAAACGTTCCGGGAGCGAAAATCGACGCCGTTCTCATTGAGGAAATGGCCGACAAAGGGGTGGAAACGATTATCGGTTGCAACCGCGACGGACTCGGCCCGCTCATCATGTTCGGACTCGGCGGCACACTGGTCGAACTGCTCAAGGACGTTTCGTTCCGGCTTGCCCCGATGTGGGAGGTTTCGGCGGAGCGAATGATTCGGGACATCAAAGCGTTCCAGGTACTTGACGGATACCGGGGCATGCCGAAATGCGATCTGGACGCCATTGCCAATGTTTTGCTTCGCATGTCGGCGATGGTCGTCAACCATCCGGAAATCGCGGAATGTGACATTAACCCGCTCATCGTCCACCCGGTTGGCAAAGGTTGCTCCGTCGCCGACAGCCGCGTGATGTTACGCCGGTAATCCAACTCCGATTTCTGTCCTCTCTCATGCACAATCGACGTGATTTTCTGAAACGAACGGGACTTCTGGGAACCGCCGCGGTGCTTTCGCAGGCGGTCCTTTCGAAGGACGCCGACGGATTCGCCGCCGAAGAAATCTCCGGAGAACCGCCGAAAGCCTATACGCTTTCATTTGAAAACGTTCTTCGGGGTAACGTTCCACCCAAGCGGGAAATCACGATTCCCGACGTCGGCGAATACCGGGTTCTCAAGGGGGATTTCCATATTCACACGCTTTTTTCCGACGGAACGCTTTGGCCGCAGGAACGGGTCAACGAAGCGGTCGGCAACGGTTTGGACGTGATTGCGATCACCGACCACATCGAATACCGGCCCCATCTCGGCGGAAGTGGTGTCAAGCTCCGCGATCAAAACGAGGATTACGATATTGCGTACAATCTGGCCAAACCGGTTGCGGATCGGGAAAACCTGCTTCTCGTGCGTGGAACGGAAATCACGAAAATGACGATGCCGCCGGGACATTTCAACGTGCTGTTTCACCGGGAAACCGGCCCGATCGCCGCCGAAGTGAACGATTACCGCATGATGCTTGAAGCCGCCGTCAAACAGGGTGCGTTTCTTCTCTGGAACCATCCCGGCTGGCAAGCACCGACAAACGGCGGAATCGAAAACGGTGCCCCGATTCTCTTTACGGAAGTTCACGAAAAGCTGTACCAGGACGGTCTGATATACGGCGTCGAATGTTGCAACCATTACGAGTATTACCCGAATGTTTGCGATTGGTGCGAGGAAAAAGAGCTTGCGATTTTTGCGAACAGCGACATTCACCGCAGCGAGTTTGACACTTATGGCGTCAGGAACACAAAACGTCCAATCACGTTGATTCTTGCGAAAGAGCGAACGCTCGATTCCGTCAAGGAGGCGTTTTTCGCCGGTCGAACGATTGCGTGGTTTATGGACCGGATTGTCGGACGCGAAAAGTTCGTTCGTCCGCTCTTCGAGGCGTCGGTTTCGATGGAACGAAAAGGGGAGCGTCTGGTATGTACGAACAAAAGCGATCTGCCGGTTCATCTGGAATGGAACAAAACCGTCGTCGTTGTCCCTCAAAAAGGGACGGCGGAACTTCAAGCGGATGAACATCCGATCTTCGTCGCCAATTGGTTCATCGGAACGGATAAACCGCTACGGATTATTCCGATGTTTGATCCTCCGGTCTTGCGAAGATAATCCGGCCCGGTAGAATGGGTGTCTCCCTGTTACCTTACCTCATTTTTCCTTTCGTTCATGTTGTTTTCCACCATCGAAGAAGCCGTTTTGGCGATCAAGTCGGGCCAAATGATTATCGTCATGGACGACGAAGACCGTGAAAACGAAGGGGATTTCATTTGCGCCGCCGAAAAGACGACGGATCAGCTCGTCAATTTCATGCTTCAGCACGGTCGTGGACAGGTTTGTATGCCGATCCTGCCGGATTTGTGCCAAAAATTGAACCTGGCCCCCATGGTCAAGGACAACACGGCTCCGCTCCAAACGGCGTTCACGGTTCCGATTGACCATGTCTCCGCCAAGACCGGAATCACGGCCCAGGAGCGGGCAACGACGATTCTTGCGGCGGTGAGTCCGACGGCGAAAGCGAGCGATTTCGTCAGACCGGGACACTTGTTCCCGTTGGAAGCGAAAGAAGGAGGCGTTTTGCGACGTGCTGGACATACGGAAGCCGCGATTGATTTGGCAAGGCTTGCCGAGTTGCAGCCGGCGGGCGTCCTTTGCGAAATCCTCGACGAGACCGGCAATCGTGCGAATCGGGAAAAATTGTTCGAGCTGGCCAAGCAGTTCGACTTGAAGATCATTACAATTGAAGAACTGATTAAATATCGTCGGCGGCGTGAAAAAATCGTCGATAAAATTGCCGACGCTCAGCTGCCGACCAAGTACGGAAACGCCAGAATTTTCGTATTTAAGGTCAAATATGAAGAGGACGAACCGATTGCCATCGTTTTCGGCGATCCCGCTTCGGTCGAAACTCCGCTCGTGCGGCTTCATTCGTCCTGTTTTACCGGCGACTTGCTCGCATCGCTCCGTTGCGATTGCGGCGATCAGTTGCATCTCGCCTTGGATATGATTTCCGCCGAGGGGACCGGCGTGCTCGTCTACTTGCCGCAAGAAGGCCGGGGAATCGGCCTGGCGGAAAAGATTAAAGCGTATCACCTCCAAGATCAGGGACTGGACACCGTGGAAGCGAACCTTGCGTTGGGACACAAGTCCGATTTGAGGGATTACGGGGTTGGCATCCAGATTCTCAAGAGTTTTGGAATCTCGAAAATCCGGCTTTTGACGAACAATCCCAAGAAGACCGACGCCTTCATTTACGGCGGTTTCGACTTGGAGGTTGTCGATCAGGTTCCCATCGTTTGCCCGCCGAACCGGCATAGCGAAAAATACCTCGCCACCAAACGGGATAAGATGGGACACCGGATTTAGAAGGAGACAACTATACTATTCAACGCCAATCAGAGCCGCGCACGCCCTAAGCGGTGCCCCCGGTGGTAACGTGAAAACCGCTTATTCCGTGCGCGGCTCTGATTGGGTGTGCACTTTGAGTACAATGGATGCATTTTTTCAATATTTATTAAAGCGTTACCTGGCCTGGTATCACTCGCTCCGGCCGGCTTATGCCCTTCTGGTCGGGTATACCTTTTACGTTTTCGTAACGTTTTTACTGCTCTGCCTGCCGATTTGCTGGAACGTTTCCTATGTTCCACCACTTGATTCGCTGTTTACCGCCATTGCCGTCATCAGTACCGCCGGTTTGCAAACCGTCAACTTTGCCGAAACGTATAATTCTCTGGGGCAATTCATTATCCTTTTGGGCATTCAAATCGGCGGATTGGGATACATGACGCTCGGTTCACTCGTTATCCTGGCCTCCAAAGGACACCTGTCGAGAAAACGTCTCGAAATCGGTAAAGCGGTGCTTGCCATGCCGAGAGCCTTCGAACCGATCCGATTCTTTCGGCATATCGTCGTTTTTACCCTGTCCATTGAATTGATTGGGGCACTCCTTCTTTGGGTCAGTTTTCTGGCGGCAGGTACGCCTCATCCGCTTTGGGCGGCCATTTTTCACTCCGTTGCCTCATTTTGCACCGCCGGACTGAGTAACTTTCCCAAGGGGCTTGAACCGTTTGCCGATAATGCCTCGATCACTTTAACGGTCACTCTGTTGAGTTTGCTCGGCGGAATCGGCTTCATCGTCATGGACGATCTGTACCGTTCCGTCAAAAGCAAAAGTTTACGGACGACCCTGACCACCAGAATTATTCTTGTTGCGACTTTTGGTGCCGTCATCGCCGGGACGGTGTTTCTCTTTTTCGATCCGAATATTGCGGAGTATCCTCTGAAAAAGCGGGCATTGGCGGCGTTGTTTCAAACGGTTTCCGCCTCGACGACAGCGGGTTTCAACACGATACCGATTAGTGATTTCACGGCGGAAACGCTGGTCGTCATCATTATTTTAATGACGTTGGGAGCGTCGCCGAGCGGTACAGGCGGCGGTTTGAAGAGCACCACATGGTCGGCGGCCATTGCGGCGATTTTGAGTTTTCTTCGCGGTCAGGAAGAAATTACGTTTTTCAACTGCAAAGTACCGTCCGGGCGAATCACCGCCGCGTTTGCCTCCATCACGCTTTACATGATTACGTTTGCCGTCGGAACGTATTGCTTATTGCTTCTTGATTCTCACCCGTTTGAATTGATCGTGTTCGAGGTTGCGTCGGCACTGGGAACGGTCGGATTGAGTCACGGTATCACGCCGGAACTGTCCGCCGGAGGAAAAGCCGTGGTTATGCTGCTCATGTTCGTCGGTCGTATCGGCGTCGTATCGTTGGCCCTGGGAGCCGTCGCACTGTACCGCGATATTTCATTCGAACAGGACGACGCAGACGAACCCCCGCCCACGATCTTCAAGAAAGACGATATTGTTTTGTAAAAATCAGGCTTTCGCCAACCGGGATGCAATCTCACGATCTCACGATTGCATCGGTGTACGAAAAATCAGACTTCATCAGGCCCGTAGCCGTGGTGTTCGACGACGTAATCGAGGTCCTTGTCGCCGCGACCGCTGCAATTGACGAGAATGGAACCGGTTCGGTGCTCCTTCGCCCATTTCATCGCATAAGCAATTGCATGTGCGCTTTCCAGGGCCGGGATAATTCCCTCCCAACGGGACAGCTTGAAAAAGGCGTCTACCGCTTCGGCATCCGTTGCGGTTACGTATTGGACCCGATTGTTGTCTTTCAGGAACGCATGTTCCGGTCCGACTCCCGGATAATCCAAGCCGCTGGCATTCGAGTAAACCGTGGCCGGTTCCCCCTTTTCGTCCTGGAGCAGGTAACTTTCGAATCCATGCAATATCCCTTTTTTCCCGTAGGTCATGGTTGCCGCATGTTGTCCAAGAGCCGTTCCGATTCCAAGAGGCTCGACGGCGATTAAATCCACCGGGTCCGCAAGGAAGCCGGAAAACAGGCCCATCGAGTTGCTGCCGCCGCCGATGCAGGCGCAAACGGCGTTGGGCAAATGTCCGGTCATTTCCAGGAACTGTTCCCTTGCTTCGATTCCGACACACGCTTGAAAATCGCGGACCATCATCGGAAACGGGTGCGGACCGACGACGGAACCGATGCAGAAAATCGAGTCCTTGTAACTCTTCAAATACGATTCAAACGCCGAATCGACCGCTTCTTTAAGCGTTTTCAATCCGTGAGACGCGGGAACGACTTTCGCGCCGAGAATTTTCATTCGGGCTACGTTCGGGGCTTGTTTGACGATATCAACCTCTCCCATGTGGATTTCACATTCCAAACCGAAAAAGGCGGCGGCCGTTGCAAGTGCGACGCCGTGTTGGCCCGCCCCGGTCTCCGCAATGAGCCGTTTCTTACCCATGTATTTCGCCAAAAGCCCTTCCCCCATGCAGTGATTGAGCTTATGGGCACCGGTATGGTTGAGGTCTTCCCGCTTCAGGTAAATCTGCACCATGCCGATATTTCGGGACATTCGTTCGCAATGGTAAACCGGCGTCGGTCGGCCCTGAAACTCCTTGCGGATTCGGCGGAGTTCATTGATAAACTTCGCCGACTGACAAATCGTTTGGTACGCCTCGTCGATTTCCTGGAACGCAGGGATCAGTTCCGGCGGCAAATACGCTCCGCCGTATTCCCCGAAACGCCCTTCGGAATTGGGATAATTTTTGAAATAAGTCTGGTAATTGATCGTAGTGGGCATAAATGTTTTCTCCAAAAAGTAAAGGGAAAAGGGAAAAAAGGGAGAGAGTTATTGTTTCGGTTACGAAAAACGGAAATTCGTTTACCGCTTCCTGGGAATGTCGTTGGTTGTGTAAGGAAAGAGACCAGACTATTTCAGTCGTTCGATTTCTTCCGGCGACAAGCCGGTCGTCTCGGCAATCAGGGGAACATCAAGCCCTTTCTTTTTCATATTTCGGGCGATTTCGATGGCTTTATTGGCTTCGCCTTCGGCTCTTCCTTCGGCTCTGCCTTTCTCGACTGCCGTTGACATGACGGCGTAGTTATCACGGTGAACTTTGAGACTCATCTCATACGCAAAAATCTCATCCTTGTTCATGGCCGCAATTTCCGCCGTTTCAAAAGCCCGCTCGAAAACCGGTTCGCGGAGGATCGATGGTATCTTTTCAAAACTCGGCAGGTTTTTCAAAAAATAATACCACTTGTCCTCTTGCGTTTTCAGTTCCGATTCCGTTTTGGTGAAAAGCGGCATCTGGAGAAAAATAAACTCCAATTTGTCGTAAAACTCGTCGCCGTCTTGGTCTTTCAGTTTCACGCTTCGCTTGAGTTTTCGGCGTTCTTCTTCCTTGTCGTATTCAAAACCAAGAAGAGCGACAAGGTAGACCGGATTGAGTTCATAATTCCAATTTTCGCCTTCGACCGCTCCTTTGGGGGCTTGGTCCCGAATCGGAAAAGACGCATAGAACAACGCACGGTCTTTGAACCAAATTTGCGTCGCCTTTTGCATTTCGACAATGAAATGCTCACCGCTTTCCGCTGTGCAATAAACATCGTAAACCGCTCTACGGTTAGCGGCGATTGCTCCAAGTTGTTCGGCATTGCGGAATTCCAGCACTTTGATCCTGTGCTTTTCCGGTAAAAGCGCGTTCAGGAAATCGATCAAGAGGTCTTTGTTCGCTTCTTCACCGAAAAGCCGCTTGAAACCAAAATCCGTGTACGGGTTAATGTATCTTGACATGTCGCACCTCCACCCGCTATTGTGGTCGATTTTTCGGAAAAGTCAATGCACGAAATTTGCCTGATTCCTGGAAGTCCAGTCTGTCGGCAAGTTTCGTTTTTTGGGGTCTTATCTACATCGTTAGCGACGGGGCTTGCCCCGTGCGGGAGTGGGGTAAACTCAACACACGGCCCCGCGCGGGGCTTGCCCCGCCGCTAACGGGATCGTAAAAAAACCGCAAGTTTCGGCGGAGTACCGCCTACACTTGCGGCTCAATCTTCCGATTGCGTCTCTGTTTACCATCTACTGTTTCATACACCTGTCAAAAATCCGCTTGACGAGAGCTTTGTTCTTTACCGGGCTGCCGAGTTTGAGATGGAGTTTGCCCAAGCCGAGCATTTTCGGGCCGAGCATGGAGTCTTTCAACGCTTTCAAGATGCTAAAATCGCCGAGAAACCCCCGGATTTTGAACTGCGCAACGAGTTCCAGTTCGTTCGTTCGTCCGTTACGCCGAATCGTGTCGAGAAACGCCTTGTTAAACGCAACGACCCGCTTGAAGTCTTTGTGGACCAGTTTTCGTTCGATGGAAATCTGCTTGAGTGCGTCGAGTACCCCGGCAATGTTGACCGACTTGGGACAGCGCGTCGAACACGTTTGACACGAAACGCATTGCCAAACGGCGGCGGACCGGGCGGCCTCATTGACGTTGCCGTACTGGATCAACCGGATCAGCGTACTGGGAATCACGTCCATTTGATCGCCCATCGGACAACCGGCGGAGCATTTTCCGCATTGGTAGCAATCGGCGACTTTCGTGTGGGCAAGTTCTTCAACTCGGGCAATCTCAGGAGATACTTTTGCGTGCATAAAAGGGAAAAAGAAGGGAAGGAGGGAAAGGGGCAAGCGTTTGCTTGTATTTTGAGGGGGCAGTTGCGATTTTAGGTCGATTTTCGTTTCGAAAACCGGGGACAACCTGATTTTCACCTTATTTTGTTCGGAAAAATAAGGTTGAAATAAGGTCCCCTTGCCGGAGAGTAACCTTGTTTGACGATCCCGGACATTACCTGAAACCACGACCACACTCTATTTTGAGTGAACAATCACAAAAAATCAAGCCTCCCCGTGAATCTGGTGCGTGCTCTCGACCAGCAACTCCTGCGGCTCCGACGAGATGGAGGAAGGAACCATCGTCCCCTTGATCGGTGTCAAAACACTCGGCGAAGCAAGAGGTTGAATGTATTTCCAGTCGGATTCCCGGGACAGGATTCTTGCCAAAATTGCCGACACCAGCGATAAGACCACTCCGAGGATCGATGCTTGAAACACCAGGAGAGCGGGCGTCGGCTGATAGAGGAAAATGGAAACCAGCAAAACGGCCAAAGCAAACAGCACGCCGAGCTGCCGAAGCCGGGGAAAATAAATCAGGGCGAAACCAACAAGGAGTATGACTCCACTGGAAAACAATACGAGTTTTTCCCGACCGATGATAAAAAGCTCACTCCGGCGTTGCGGATTGAAACTACTGAACAAATAATGGGTGATCTCCGGTGAATCGCTCCAATCCTGTTTTTCCGACGCACCGATCCAAAGTTCCAACTCGTCCTGACTCAATGAGGAAATACGTTTCCAATACAGACCGGTCCAGTTCCAATGAAATTCCGGCGTCCAACCCGGCAAATCGCCGAACAGGTGTCGGCTTTGCGGCGACAAAATCACTTGCCAGTACGTGCGTCGTACCCAAACATCGCTGTCGAAATAGGGCAAATCGATTTTGACCCGGACCGAGGAGGAAAAGGCTTCATTCGTCATTTGATATTTGACGACCAATAAGTGGGACTGGGAACGCTGCTCCTTGGGTTGCATGATGACGATCGCCCCCTCTTCGTATTGAAACGGAACTTGCGTATTATCCCATGTTACGTAAACACGAGTCCGATCAAAACCGGTCGGTAAAAACAACGCAATCTTTTCACGATCGTTTTGAATACGAAAAGACGCCTGTTCGACACGAATTCGATCCGCCAGCCAGGTTTGAATCCACGCCCGTTCCACGACGGTCGTCCCCAGAATATCCTTGTGCTCCAATTGTACGGAAAGAGAAAGCGTCGATTCCCAGGAAATCGTACTGAAAATGGTTTCCTGGAATCCCGAATCGCGTCCGTTTTTTTCCAACTTTCTCCAGGGATTGTCCTGGTTTCCGATTTCCACCGGCGACATTTCGTCCGCATTGAGCGAAATATTCGAGGGGACCACCTTTCCGAACCCGGAAGAAACGTTTCCGTCGGCCAACACGATATTGACGCCGCCCGGGGCGGACACGACAACCGTTTGTTCCACGATTTCCGCGTCGGCAGGCAGAATTTGCGGGACGGGAATCCGCATCGTCATTTCCCGCTGAATTTCCGTCGGAGACATGGAATACTGTAACAAAAGCGTTCCGTTGCCGATCAGGGGGGTCGGCAGCGTGATGCGCCGCCGCACCAGATTCGTTCCGGCGACAATGTCCGGGAATGAAAAACGTCCCGTTTCCGAAATGTTTTTGCCGTCGAAGGTGAGTTTCAGCGAATCGTTCTCATGGATTGCCCGGGGGATCAAAAGCGTGATTTGTTCCAGCGGCTCGAATCTGGCGTTGTACTGGATCGTTTGCTCGACTTGATCTTTCGGTTCGAGAATTCGTACAACCGTTCGGGAATGGGCCTGAACTTCCTGTTTGTGAAAAATCCCATTCGAACGGAACGACATTGTCGGCGCGGACAGGTCGCCGGGGATATTGGAACGGAAAATCAGCGGCGGCTGCTGTCGGTTCGGAAGCGGAATTTTGAGCGGCGTATTTCGATTTCCACGCGACATTCCGATGATTTCCTGATTTGTGTTCGATAATTCCAGGTTGTCCGCCGGAATGATCGCGATGGTCGCCGGTTCGATGCGCCCCTCAATCGGGACGGGTAGCGAAAAATCAACCGTCGCCGAATTGTCGATCCCCGGCGGCATCGGACGGCTTGCCGCGAACGACAATTCCATCGTTCCGTCCAAACGGGAACGCAACGGAATGGTCATCGTTCCGTTTTTCTGATTATCGCCCCCCTCTTCCATGATGACGCCATAGGAATCGACGAGAGTACTCGGTCCGATCTCTTCCAATTGCCAATTGGAAAAGTTCCATTTCAATTGGTTTGTCTTCGATCCGCTGACACCCACTTGAACTTTTCCCCTCAGAAGGATTTGCCCTTTTTCCAGTAGCACCTGATATTCCGGTTTGACCGAAATCCGGGTCTGGGGTAGCGTTACCATTGCCTCCAGCGAAAACGGCTGTGTTGAGTAGACATAACGAACCTGAGTTTCTCCCCGATTGGGTATGTCCAACAGGCTACTCTCGTCTTCCCGAATTCCGTGTTGTTTGCCAAAACTCAGCTTCAAATCGTTCGAAACACGAATTTCGACATGACCGTACTGGCGTTCGGCCTCAAGGACTTCAAAACCGCCCAGCTCACTCCAGGATTGCTCTTCTGCGGAAAACGACCGGACCGCCTGAATCCGGACCGGTAAAATCGTATCCTGTTTGAGCGGCCCCGTTGCGATAACTTCGAGGGTCGGCGTCTCCGTTCCCGAATCGGGCTGCGCGATTTCACGGATCTGGTATTCCGTCGATTCGGTGAGTTCAGCGCGATACCGGGTTTGAGGAGGAAGCCGCACGCGAAAACTTTGCAGCGGCCCTCCGACGGCACGGATCGGCAGTGTGGCGTCAAATTCCGTTTCCCGCGACGTCATACGCACAAGAATTCCGGCGTCTTCCACTTGAAGGGCGACGGCTTGCTTCTCCGGCGGCAGACTTTGAATCTGGCGATGCCAGGAAAGGTCGGGCAATTTTGGAAAACCCAATATCTCGAATTGCGTTCCCCCGTCGGGAAGCGGTTTGGAGGAACGGAGGATCGCAACCCCTTGGGGGTCGGTTGCAACCGCTTCGGGAATCGGAACCGACAAAACCAATCGGGAACTGACCGCTTGCGGAGCGGAAATTTTCATGCGTCGTTCTTCCGGTCCGAGATTTTCCACCGGAAACGAAAGGGTAAAAGCAATTTGATGCTGTCGGTTCAAAATTTCCTCTTTACCCGAATTCGCCTGCTGGGGATTTTGGATCAACAGGAGATAATTTCCACTTGAAGGATCGACGGTCAAGTCGCAAAAACCTTCACCGACATATTCGAGTTGATGATACGGCTCTTGATCGGATGAACGTAAACCAACTCCTTCCCGAAGACCAATCGGAACGGAAACCAACGGATCGTTGGAGGTGGAAAGCGTCAGTTCGAACCGAATCCGGGCAATCTGCCCTTCGACTTCTCCGTTCGCCTCGATTTTTTGCAGAGAATACGCCGGATTCGTGTTCTTACGATCTTTTTGAAAAAGAATTTCTTCCAGTTTCTGTAAATTGGCAAAAGGAATAAGCACTTGCGGCATTGTTCCTGATTGGTCGTCAAACAGAATGTTAAACGGCAAGCCGCGAAACAATCCCTTCGGCGGAGTGCGAAGCGAGGCTTGGTTCGATTCCGCCTGAGCCGAAGCGGAAGAAAGAGGCGGGTCTTGGGAAACGGATTCTCCTTGCGGCGTGTCTTGTCGAATCGGCGCACAGTCCCCCACGGACGTAAAACACGCCCATAGAAACAGACCGTTTGCCAAAATCAAAAAAATACGCATATCTCAAGTGGGGAGTCGGGAGTGGAGAGTGAGAAGCAAAGAATAATCGACTCTCCCCACTCTCTCCACTCTCTCCACACTAAAGTACCATAAAATAAGCGGTTTAGGGAGACTATTCCGACTGAAAAGGACGATTCAGTCCTTCTCAAAATTGGAATTATCCGAAAATTCGCTTTTTTTAGCCGGTGAAGAAGTCAGATCGATAGAAGTTTGGGATTTGACAAATTTCAGAAAATATTCGGACCATGTCGAGGAATTCTTGAACTCGTCAACGAACCAGACCCAATCAGAGCCGCGCATGGAGCGGTAACCCCGGTGGTAACGTGAAAACCGCTTACTGCGTGCGCGGCCCGGCGGATTGCAAAGTCCCTGGGAACGCAGGCTTCCAGCCTGCGCGAAGGTTGCGGAATGAAGTCTCCGCCCTGCGCAG